>Ga0114129_10001766_pt1 | contig 29481 bp, 30 predicted proteins | sample RhiMetdeltSRZDD1_FD_80071 | JGI IMG/M metagenome (GOLD analysis project Ga0114129, IMG submission 80071) | Populus rhizosphere microbial communities from Tennessee, USA - Rhizosphere MetaG P. deltoides SRZDD1 (version 2) (version 2) | ecosystem: Host-associated > Plants > Roots > Rhizosphere >... | reverse complement strand
GGTCGCCGCGCTCGGCGACGGCGGCGCGCTGATGAGCGCCGCCGAGCTCGACACCGTCCGACGGCTGCGGCTGCCGATGCTGGTGGTCGTCTACAACGACGACGCGTACGGCGCCGAGGTGCACCACTTCGGTCCGGACGGGCAGGTGCTGGACACGGTGCGGTTCCCGCCGACCGACATCGCCGCGATCGGCCGCGGGTATGGCTTCGAGGCGGTGACGGTGCGCACGACCGACGACCTGAAGCCGGTCGAGCAGTGGCTGGCCGGGCCACGGGCGGCGCCGCTCCTGCTCGATGCCAAGGTCGTCGCCGACCGTGGCGCGTGGTGGCTGGAGGAAGCCTTCCGGGGCCACTGAGCACCGCCCAGGTAGCACCGTCGCCCGCGGATCGGAGAGCGCTACACCTGACACGCAACGTGACCGGGTTGCCAGCGACCTATCGCCGGAAGACCGATCGGTCTACCCTGGATTCCGTGGGGTCCCCCACTCCAGGACCGCGGGTCGGCGCTGGCCACCGCCTCTGGACGATCCCACCGAGAGCGGGCCGCACAGACCCATCCCCCCGGGTTGCGGCCCGCGATCGACGGGTGGACCTCTTCGCCAGCCGTTTCAGCGCCGTTGTCGGGCGGCCTCGTAGAGCATCGCGGTGGCCGCGTTCGCGGCGTTCAGCGAGCTCGCGGAACCCTGCATCGGGATCCGCACCAGATGGTCGCACCGCTCCCGCCAGCCGGCGCTGAGACCGGTCGTCTCGTTGCCGACCAGCAGCAGGGTCGGCCCGGTCAGGTCGAAGTCGAAGACGTCGGTGTCGCCGTGCTCGTCGGTGCCGACGACCTGCACCGGTGTGCCGTTCAGCCACGCGTCCACCTCACGCCGGGCCGGTACGCGGACCGTCGGCAGCGCGAACAGCGAGCCGGTGCTGGCACGCACGGACCTCGGGTCGTACACGTCCGCGGCATGACCGGTGACGACCATGCCATCGGCACCGAACGCGTCCGCCGAGCGGATGATCGAGCCGATGTTGCCAGGGCTGCCCGGCCGGTCGAACAGTACGCCGAGGAAGCCGGCGCCGACCGGGATCCGATCCAGGTCGTCCGGCGGCATCTCGACCACGGCGACGATCTCGGCGGCCTTCTCGCCCAGCTCGGCGAGCAGCTCGGCCGACATCGCCACCCGGTCCGCGGTGCTGGACCCCAGCAGGTCCTGCGCCCAGCGCGACAGCGACCGGTCGGCGTCGTACACCAACGTCCGCACTGTCCAGCCGCGCTCGACGGCGACCGTGATCGGCCGCACGCCGTGGACCAGGAACTCGCCGGCCCGCTGCCGCTTGCTCCGGTTGGTCAGCAACGCCTGCCACTGCTGGAACCGCGCGTTGCGGCTCGAGACCCGCTGGACCGCCATGATCACAGACCCTAGCCCGATGACTTCTGCGTCCGCGCTCAGTCAGTTCCGTCGTGACTACCTACCTGCAGTCGATACCGGTCGTCGAGGAACTGCCCGCGCAGCCGTACGTCGCGATCAAGGGCTCGGTCACGATGACGGAGGTCGGCACCATCGCGGACCGGCTGCCCGAGGTGTTCGGGTGGCTGGCCGCGCACGGCGTGCGGCCGGTCGGGCCGCCGTTCTTCCGGTACGTCGTGATCGATATGAGGCACCGGCTGGACCTGGAGGTCGGCGTACCCGTTGCCGAGCGGCAACAAGGCTCCGGAGACGTCGTCGCCGGGGTCTTCCCGGCCGGGACCTACGCCACCGTCCAGCACCGGGGTCATCCGGATGAGCTGGTCCACGTCACCGGGGAGCTGCTGGCCTGGGCCGAGGCCGAAGGGCTGACCTGGGACATGACGCCGGCTGCGGACGGTGAACACTGGGCCTGCCGGCTGGAGGTCTGCCACACGGACCCGGAGCAGGAGCCGGACCTGAACCGGTGGGTGACCGATCTGGTCTTCAAGACCCGATAGTCATGCATCCGGGACCGTGCAAATATGTGGTCCGCATCGGCTGGAACAGTGTCCTGACGCGCGGTGCGCCCGTGACCGCGCATACTGGTCTGCCGTGGGTGGCCGTGGCCACCCCTCATCCCCACTCCAGCAGACGGAAGAACGTGCGATGACCGAGGACGGTACGGCGCCGAGGCCCGGGCATTTCCTGCCCGGCGGAGCGGGTGACGGCGCCGGCGAACCGGCCGGGCCGGCGCCGGTGCGTCCTCCGGACCCCCACGCCGGCCGTGACGTCAACGACACCAGTCATCTGCAGCAGCAGGTGTACGGCTGGTCCGGCCGGGCCGCCGGGCGGCACTCGACGCCGGACCCGCCGCCGTACGAGCGGCGCCGGACGTCCAGGCCGGCGCTGGCCGGCTTCGCGGCGGCCGCGATGCTGCTCAGCGTCGGCGGGATCGCGACGGTGGCCAAGCTGCTGGGCCCGTACGACGGGTTGGTGGACAAGCCGCTGACCGCTCCGACGATGCCGCCCGGAGCGGATCCCGCGGAGGCGCCGTCGTCCGACGTGACCGTGACGGTGACCGCGACGCCGACGCCGGACGCGATCGTGGTGAAGAAGAACGACTTCTACAGCACCGGGCGGCTGCTGCCCTCGAAGTGCGCCGAGCCGAGGATCAGGCCGACCTCGAAGACCCAGGTGACCAGGTACTTCCAGGCGATGCTGCCGTGCCTGAACAAGTCCTGGGCACCGACCGTGCGCAAGTCGGGGCACGCTTTCCGCGCACCGCGCCTGGTCGTGTTCAAGGGCTCGGCCACCTCGCCGTGCACCGGCACCAGCAAGAACGCCTTCTACTGCGGGACGAACGAGACCATCTACATGCCATGGCCGGAGGAGGTCGAGGAGTACCGCGACGCCGACCGGACCTGGGCCCGGATCGACATGGCCGCGACCCTCGCGCACGAGTACGGCCACCACGTGCAGAAGCTCACCGGCATCCTGGACGCGTCGCAGTCCCGCCAGGACGGCGCGCCGACGAAGGCCGGCCAGCTGCTGGAGAGCCGCCGGGTCGAGCTACAGGCCGAGTGCCTGTCCGCGGTGTACCTGGGCGCGAACAGGCGCTACTTCCCGGTCGAGGGCCGGATGTTCGACAAGTGGGAGTGGCGCTCCGAGCACCACGGTGACGAGTACAACGACGAGAACGTCCGCGACCACGGCTCGCGCGAGAGTGTCGCCGCCTGGAGCAAGCGCGGCTTCGACAGCGCGGACCCGAAGTCCTGCAACACGTTCACGGCGCCGGCGCAGAAGGTCTCCTAGTAGAACGGCCTAGGCTCACCGCGATGGCCTGTCACTACGCCGAGGTCGTCGCCGTGTTTTAGGGGTCGCGTTCGCGGGGGAGCGGTCCTAGCCTCGAGAGGGTGGATGTCACCTTCACGCGCTTGGACGACAAGCGGTACGGGATCGCGATCACCCGGGAGCACGGGCCGGACATCCCGCGCGCACAGGCACCCGGGTACGACGACTGGATGCCGCACGACCTGGCGCAATACCTGGTGGAGGAGTCCTTCGGGATCCGGCTCGGCATCTTCGGCCAGACCGCAGCCGGCGGCGGCTCGTTCTCACCGGACCCGGCGGACCGCAGCGGGCGCACCGCCCGGACCGTGAAGCGGCTGGACGCCGCGGCACACGACGACATGGCCCGCTCCGAGCAGCTCGTCGGGGTCTGCGTCGCGGCGTGGCGGCGCCGGGTGCACGGCGAACCGCTGCCCGCCTGGATCGGCGATGTGGACGCCGCGCAGGATGGCGTCGCGGACTGCGTCGAACGGCTGGACGCGGTCGCGCGGCAGTGGCACGCGCTGCAACCCGGCCGGTCGATCACCTTTCGCTGGCCGGACCAGCTGACCGTGCACCCGGGCGGTTCGCGAGCCGGACGTCGTACCGAGCACGCCGCCACTCGCCGCCGGGGCCGGGGCCACTAGAACCTGAGCTTGAAGCCTTCGTGCGAGGCGACGAAGCCGAGCCGCTCGTAGAACCGGTGCGCGTCCTCCCGGGACTTGTCCGAGGTGAGCTGGACCAGCGCGCAGCCGCGGGCGCGAGACTCCTCGATCGCCCACTCCATCAGCGTGGTCCCGAGACCGATGCCACGCGCAGCCGCGTGCACCCGGACCGCCTCGACCTGGCCGCGCTTGGCGCCGCGCCGGGCCAGCCCGGGGATGATCGTCAGCTGCAACGTGCCGATCACCCGACCGTTGCGCTCGGCAACGACCAGCTGCTGGGCCGGGTCCGCGTCGATCTCCTCGAACGCCTCCAGGTACGGCGCTGGGTCATCCGGCGACTCACGGGTGGCGCCCATCTGGTCGTCGAACAGCATCTGCAGGATCGCGGGGAGGTCGTCGCGGGTCGCGCGGCGGATCTCGACATCGGTCATGGCGACCAGCATGCCAGCCGTCTCAGCCGGCTTCACCCGTGCGCATCAGGACTCGGTGCGGTCCGGACCTGCCTCGCGGACGTCCTCGACCTTGCGCATCGCGTCGCGCAGGTCATCCAGCCAGGTGTCGCTGTGCTGCGCGACCAGCCGGACACACCAGCCCAGCGCGTCGCTGCGCGACCGGGCCACGCCGGCATCCACCAGCGTGTCCAGCACCTGGCGCTCCGGCTGCCGCAACCGGGTCATCACCGGCGCCGACAAAGACGTGAAGATGGTGCGGGTGTCACCGCACTCGACACCCCAGGCGACCTTGCGCCGGGTGGCGTGCTCGAGCTCGCGGGCGATCTCGATCCGCTTCTCGCGGGTGTCCTCGCGGTACTGCTTGATCCGGCCTTCGTTCGCGGCCTCGCGTGACGCTTCCGAGGCGTCCTCAGCGTACGACGGGGCCGGGATCCGGCCGACGATCAGGATCTCGTCCCGGTCGATGGTGACCTCCGGCTCGGCCTCGAACCAGTCGGCGGGAAGCCGGCCGGACAGCCAGCCGCTCACCCGTTCCGAACTCTGTGATGTACTCATGTAATCATGATTACACACCCGTCAACCCGGAGTGTGTTCGCAGATCGCCAACGATTCGGGCCGAACCTTGGCGATTCCCGCACACGCCACGGGTTCGTCAGTGCGGCCCGCCGATCGGACCGCGGGCTCGTGCCATCAGGCGGACACGCGCCGGCGCTCTGGTACAGCCAACAGCGACGCGCGCCGGCACTCGGGTCCGGTCAGCGGCTCTGGCGGGGAGTTAAGGGAGCTGCCAGTCGATCGGGTCGGCGCCGCGCTCGGCGAGGAGGGCGTTGACGCGGGAGAACGGGCGCGAGCCGAAGAAGCCGCGGTCGGCGGACATCGGGCTCGGGTGCGCGCTCTCGACGTACGGCGTGTCGGCGAGCATCGGCTTCAGGGTCTGGGCGTCGCGGCCCCACAGAATCGCGACCAGCGGCTGGTCGCGTACGACCAGCGCCCGGATTGCCTGCTCGGTGACGGCCTCCCACCCCTTGCCGCGATGGCTGCCGGGCTTGCCTGGCTGGACGGTGAGGACCCTGTTCAGCATCAGCACGCCGCGGTCCGCCCAGGGGGACAGGTCACCGTTCGACGGCGCGGGCACGCCGACGTCCGCCATCAGCTCGCGGTAGATGTTGGCCAGGCTGCGCGGGATCGGGCGTACGTCGGGCGCGACCGAGAAGCTGAGCCCGACCGGGTGGCCCGGGGTCGGGTACGGGTCCTGGCCGACGACCAGTACTCGCACCGCGCTCATCGGTCGGTGGAACGCGCGCAGCACGTTGTCACCCGCGGGCAGGTACGGCCGGCCGGCGGCGATCTCGGCCCGGAGGAACTCGCCCAGCCGGGTGACGGTGTCCTCGACCGAGGCTAGTGCCTCGGCCCAGTCCGGTGCGATCAGGTCTGCCAGCGACTTCGGACTCACCCGCGCAAGCATGCCACGACTCGCGCCGGCCGTGCCCGCGGTCTGGGGTGACGAATGAACGACGACACGCCGGGGTGGGACTGACGAACGATCACAGAAGGTGCGGTGGCGTTCATCACGTGTGCACTTGATTGCCGTGTGTCGGCTAGGTGATCTGTCAGTTGCGCCGCTATAAAGGTTGAGGCCCCGCAAAGTATGAGTTTGCGGGGCCTCATCAACTGGGCGTGATGGTCCCAGTCTTCACGAACCTCTCCAGAGTCGTCGCGGTGCATCACCACGGGACTCGGAAACCAAGGTCTCCGACGAGGACTCTGTTGAGCTTCGATCCCGCCCTCTTGCGAGGAGCGTGGGTCAGTTCTACTCCTCGCAGATCAGCGCTGGCAAGCCATTGCGCGAACTTTCTTCGGCCACGTCGGCGTGTCGCATCGACAGGTCAGCCGGCGAGGGTTTGCACCCGGGCCACGTACCGGCCGGCGAGGTGTCGCTGCAGCCTGAGAGCCAGCGGACCGCCGAGCCTGGACCCACGCCGCGACGACCTCGACCCGATTCGCCGAGGTGACCAGCCTGACCCCGGCTGCGTCCTCGGGTCGTACGGAGCCGGACCGGTCAGCGGCTGGCTTGCGCGAACTTCTCCAGACCGGTGGTGCGGTCGTTCTTGATCGCCTCGAACAGCGCGAGTGCCTTGTCCGAGTCCCACTTCACCGCGGACCCGTTCTTGGTGGCGAAGTTGCTGTCGGCAACCGGAACGGTCAGGGTGATGCCCTTACCTCCGGCAACCGACTGCATGCCGCGGGCGAACCGGAACAGGTCGATAGGGCCGGTGTCCTCGTCCACCGTGAGTGCCGAGGCGCCGGAGGTGGCGACCTTGTAGTAGCGGAACGGGTTCACGATGGTCCGCCAGGACACCGCCTCCTGCGCGACCGCGCCGACCATCTCGCGCTGTCGCTCGACCCGGCCCAGGTCGCCCTTCGGGTCGGACTTGCGGGCCCGGACGTAGCCGAGCGCGTTCACGCCGTTCAGCTCCTGGCAGCCGGCCGGGAGGTTGATGTGCGCGTCCTTGTCCTTCATCGCCTTCGGCAGGCACATCTTGATCCCGCCGACCGAGTCGATCACCGAGACGAATCCGCCGAAGCCGATCTCGACGTACGCGTCGACGCGCAGGCCGGTCGTCTGCTCGACGGTCCGGGTGAGCAGCTTCGGCCCGCCGATCGCGAACGCCGCGTTGATCTTGTTCCGGCCCTCGCCGGGGATCGGCACGTAGCTGTCCCGCGGGATGCTGACCAGCACCGGCGGGCCGTCGGAGTCCGGAACATGCAGCAGCATGATCGTGTCGGTCCGCTGGCCGGCGGTGCTGCCGGTGCCGAGCCTGCGCCGCTCCTCCGCGCTCAGGCCCTCGCGGCTGTCCGAGCCGACCAGCAGGTACGTCATGCCCGGCGTGTCCGCGGGGCGTTCGCCGCTCGGGGTGGCGTCTACCTTGGTGATCTTCGACCACGCGTACAGCGGGACGCATACGAGCACCAGCAGGAACAGCAGTACCAGCAGCCCGATCACCCGCCCGATCCAGTTGCGCTTCTTGCGCATCGGCGGAGGGGTCCTGCCCGGGCCTGCGTACCGCGGGTCCATCGGCTGTGCCTGCTGACTCATGGCGCACCACGCTACCGGGACGGCGCAAACGTGCTCGCCCGGCGGGCGCGTCCGGTGGACTGCGCGACGCCTTTCGAGGCGTTGCGTCCGCCGAAGTCGAGCCAGTGTGGCGTCACTTCGGCGGACGCAAGGAGGGGCTACTTGCGGACCGCGGTGATCCAGTACGGCGTGTCCGGCGTCGGCGGTGTCGTGAACCGGGCGTTCGGCAGGTAGAACCGCTCACCGAACACGGCCACCGTGGTCGGAACGTCGAAGTCGGCGCTGGTGATCTCACGGACCAGCTGGCCGCTGGTGGCTGACTTGTCCAGCTCCACTTCGGCGATCTTGTTCAGCCGGTTCTGCACGACGTACAGGGTCTGGCCGAGCAGCAGCAGGCCGTCGCCGTTGGTCATCAGTGCGCCGCCGAGGTCGATCCTCGTCGTGTCTCCGGTACTGGTGTCGACCTTGAACAGGAAGCCGGTCGGCGACTGCACGATGATCAGCCCGCGACCGTCAGGCGTGCGGACGATCCCGTTGGCGTTGGTGACGCCCGCGATGTGCTGGTAGTCACCGCTCAGCGGCAGCGTCGTCGCGCCGTCGGACAGCTCGCCGTCCATGCCGATGCCGACCCGGTACAGCTGCGGCTGCTGCGAGTCGGTGAACCAGGCGGCACCCGGGGTCAGCACCACGTCGTTCACGAACGACGTCGCGGTGGTGAACTGGTACGTCTTGACGATGTCACCGGAGCCGATGTCGACCACCCGGCCGGTGCCGGCCGGACCACCGGCGACGAACAGCCGGCCACGGTTGTCGGCCTTCAGGCCGATCGACGGCGTGCCCGGGCCCTGGCTGATCACCTCTCCCTCGCCGCTGCGCAGGTCGGCGGCGTAGATGTCGCCGTCGGCGCGCGAGCCGAGGTACGCAGTGGCCTGGCGGATGTCGATACCTTCCGGGAGCCAGCCGTTCGGCAGCTCGATCCGGTCCGGGAAGCTGTCGGCGGCGTACGACGGGGTGACGCCCCCCGCGAGCAGCGCGGCAAGGCCGGCCACCACGGCGAGGAGTCGGGTACTGCGGCGGAGCGGCATCAGAGATCCCTCCTAGTCATAGGGCGATGCGCCCCACGCTAGGTCAGCGGGATCTGTCGTGGAAGATTCAACCGTATAGCCACAACCTATACGGCTACCGCGCCATCCAGGCCTGGACCTCGTCGACCTCACGCGGCATCGCACCCGACAGGTTCTCGGTGCCTGAGTCGGTGATGAGGATGTCGTCCTCGATCCGGATCCCGATACCGCGCAGGTCCGCCGGTATCGTCAGGTCCTCGGCCTGGAAGTACAGGCCCGGCTCGACCGTCAGTACGTAGCCGGTGTCCACGGTGCCCTTGGTGTACTTCTCGTTCCGCGCCGAGGCGCAGTCGTGCACGTCCAGGCCGAGCATGTGACTGACGCCGTGCAGCGTGTAGCGGCGGTAGATCATGCTGTCCTCGGACAGCGCCTCCTCGGCCGAGACCGGCAGCAGCTCCATGGCCTCCAGCCCGTGCACGATCACCTCCATCGCAGCCCGGTGCGCGGACTGGAACTCCACACCCGGACGGAGTGCGGCGATACCGGCGTTCTGTGCGTCCAGCACCAGCTGATACAGCTCCCGCTGCCGCGGCGTGAACTCGCCGTTCACCGGGAAGGTCCGGGTCACGTCGGCGGTGTACAGCCGGCGGTTCTCCACGCCCATGTCGAGCAGCATCAGGGTGCCGTCGTGGACCGGGCCGTCGTTCTCGATCCAGTGCAGCGTGGTCGCGTGCGGACCGGCTGCGGCGATCGAGGTGTACCCGACGTCGTTGCCCTCCGCGCGGGCACGGCGCCAGAACGTGCCCTCGATCCAGCGCTCGCCGTACCTGCGCACTTGGTCCATCTCCGCGAGCACGTCGGAGAAGCCGCGGTGCGTGATCGCGCACGCGTCGCGCAGCTGCTCGATCTCGAACGCGTCCTTGACCAGCCGCAGCTCGGACAGCGCGGTGGCCAGCTCGGCGTCCTTCTCGTCGTCGGTGTTGAGCACCAGGCCGGTGAGGGCCGCGTCCTCGCCGCGTCGTACCCGGGTCGGCACCGAGCCCGTCAGCGCCTCCGCGAGACCGTCGATGTGCCGGGTCTCGAGGCCGTACTCCTTCGCCGTCTCGGTCAACGACGGGCGACGCCCGGCCCACAGCTCGCCGTACATCCGGTCCCGCCAGAACTCCTCACCCTCGGAGCGGTCGCTGCGCGGCCGGAAGTACAGCACTGCGTCGTGCCCGGAGGCGCTGTTCGGCTCCAGCACCAGCACCGCGTCCGAGGTCTGGTCGCCGACCAGCCAGACGTAGTCGGTGTGCGGGCGGAACGCGTACTCGGTGTCGTTCGACCGGGTCTTGTAGGTGCCGGCAGGGACCACCAGCCGCTCACCCGGGAACGCCTCCGACAGCCGGTCCCGCCGCTTCGCCGCCCAGGTGGCGACATCGGTCAAGGTGGCGTCGGCGCGCTCGGTGTCACCCCAGCTCACGTTCATGAACTCGCGCAGCTTGTCCGGGTAGATCGGGTCGTGGGACTCCGTCTTCGGTTCGCTGGCGGGTGCCTTCTCGTCGTTCATGCGCGGTCCTCAGCGTGGAGTTCGTCGCCGCGGACGGTTGTGCAGTCCGGCAGCGCCTCGGCAGGGTCGGTGCCGATCCGGGTGATGTGGTTGTCGCTGTCTACGAAGACTACGCGCGGCTCGAAGACCCTGGCCTCGTCCTCGTCGAGCATCCCGTAGGCGATCAGGATCACTAGGTCCCCGGGGTGGATCAGGTGCGCCGCTGCGCCGTTGATGCCGACCACGCCGGAGTCGCGCGACCCCTCGATGAGGTACGTCGACAGCCGGGCGCCGTTGGTGATGTCGACGATGTCGACCTTCTCGCCGGGCAGCAGGTTCGCGGCCTCCATCAAGGTGCCGTCGAGTGTGCACGAGCCGACGTAGTGCAGGTCCGCCTGGGTCACCGTGGCCCGGTGCACCTTCGACTTCATCATCTCCCGGAGCATTGCTCCATTATCTGCACCCCGCCCGATCCCGCAGTGGCGACGATCACCCGGTCGGCACCAGCACTGCGATGTCGGAGTGGAGGGCGGCCAGGCCGCGGTCAAGCGTGAGCAGGGATCCGTCACGCTGTCGGCAGAGCTGCGCGAGATAGGCGTCCGTGAGCTCGAGATGTCCGACACGTGCGACAGGACTTGTACGACAACGCCTCCGCGAAGGCGATCTCGCTGGGCTGGAGTGAAGGGTTCGTGTCGAGTGAAGGGACCGTGTCGGATGCAAACGCTCTCATCGACCCGAAGGCTTCAGTCGACAGGAAGACTTTCAGCTGACGCAAAGGCTTCAGCCGACACGAAGTCTTCGGCTGAGAGCAGCGCCGTCGTACCGCTCAGGACGGGCGGAGGGGGACGCAGGAGGCCTGGACGGCGAGATCGCGGAGCGCGGCGTACGGCTGCTTCAGGTCCGCCATCCGCTTGATCTCGGCCGGGTCCGGTATCACCGTCTCGCCACCGGGGGACGGAGTGAGTCCGAGTGCGACGGCGGCGGCGCCGCGGGCGCCGACCTCGGCCTCGGCGCAGACCTGGGCGGGCCGGGCGAAGGTGGCGGCCATGCAGCGCCGCCACCAGGGCGAGGCGTGAATGCCGCCACCACCGAAGACCAGGTCGAGCGTGCCGAACAGGTCGTCGAGCATGTGCAGCCCGCGGTCGATCTCGAGCGCGGCGCCTTGCAGCGTGGCGGCCAGAACGTCGGCGGCGGTGTCATCGAACGAGAGGCCGAACAGGGCGCCGGACCCGCTGCCGACGATCTCTGGTGGTCGGGTGCCGGCCTGGAACGGGATCGCGATCACCCGGGCGGTACCTGGCTGAACGCCGTCCGGCTCGCGTTCGGACTCGGTCAGGCTGAGCAGGTCGGTCAGCCAGGCATGCAGGTTGCCGGCGGCCGAGAACGCCATCCCGGTGACGGCCCGGGTGTCGTCGACCCGGTAGCGCCACAGCTCCCACGGCAGGTCGGGCGCGCGGTCGATCGGGTGGACGACCCGGACGGCGGCGGAGGTGCCGACGGTGACCGCGGCGGTACCGGCGTCGTACGCGCCGCTGCCGACGTTCGAGGCGGCGCCGTCGCCGGTCGGCGGATGCAGCGGTACGCCGTCGAGCGCAGGCCACCGTCGGGTGAGCTCCGGCACCAGCCGGCCGGACCACGACGACGGCACCAGCTCCGGCAGCGCGTCGATGCCGACGCCCGCGATGTCCAGCGCCTCGGAGTCGTAGTGGCCCGATCGCAGATCGAGCATGCCGGTGCCGGAGGCGATCGACACCGACGTGACCCGGGTGCCGGTGAAGCGTTCCAGCACAAGGTCGGGCAACCCGCCGAACCGGGTCGCGCCGACCTCGGCGGTCAGCCACGGTATACGCCGGGTCCAGTACAGCCGGTGCAACCAGCACCCGGTCCGGGCGTGGAAGGCGTGCTCGTCGAAGTCGTCGCCGACCCGGGGCGGCACCGACCGGGTGTCCACCCACGGCACGATCGGGGTGAGCGGGCGGTCGTCGTTGTCCAGGGCAACGATCGAGTGCCACTGGGAGGACATCACGATGTGCTGCACGCCGTCCAGCACGCCGCGCTCCTGTAACGCGTCGACGCAGCCGAGCAGGCCGTCGACGTACCCGTCCAGGTCGAGGGTGGCCGCACCGTCCTCGGCGTACGACGGCTCGACCTTGTGCCGTTCGAGCGCGTCCGGTACCGGGGAGGCCTTCCCGTCGAGCACCATCGCCCGCGCCGATGACGTACCCAGGTCGAGGGCCAAGACCTTAGTCCTCGGCATGCAGGGCCCTGAGGAAGGACGCGGCCCAGACGTTCACGTCGTGCTGGGCGAGGTGCTTGCGCATCGCCTTCATCCGGCGGTTCAGCTGCCGGGGCTCGCACCGCATCGCCTCGAGCATGGTGTCCTTCAGCCCGTTGATGTCGTGCGGGTTCACCAGGAACGCCTGGCGGAACTCGTCCGCCGCACCGGCGAACTCGCTGAGCAGCAGCGCACCGGTGTCGTCGTACCGGCAGGCGACATACTCCTTCGCGACCAGGTTCATGCCGTCCCGCAGTGGCGTCACCACGGCCAGGTCGGCGGCACGGTACAGCGCGGCCATCTCGGGCCGGGTGTACGACGTGTGCTGGTAGTTGATCGCCGGCGTGCCGATCCGGCCGTGCTCGCCGTTGATCCGGCCGACCAGCAGCTCGATGTCGTCGCGCAGCATCCGGTACTGCTCGACGCGCTCCCGCGACGGCGTCGCCACCTGGACGAACACGGCGTCGTCGACCGACACCCGGTTCTCGTCCAGCAGCTCGCCGAACGCCCGCAGCCGCTGCCGGATGCCCTTGGTGTAGTCGAGCCGGTCGACGCCGAGCAGCACGTGCTGCGGGTTGCCGACCTCGGCCCGGATCTCCTTGGCCCGCTGCTCGGTCTCCGGCCGCCGGGCCAGCTCCTCCAGCTCGCCGACGTCGATCGAGATCGGGAACGCCCGGGCGCGCACCACCCGGTCGTCGGGCAGGTGGATCCGGTCGCCGCGGGTCCGCAGGCCCATCCGGTTGCGCGCCAGCCGGGCGAAGTTCGACGCCGCGCCCGGCCGCTGGAACCCGACCAGGTCCGCACCGAGCAGACCGTCCAGTATCTGCCGCCGCCACGGCATCTGCGCGAACAGCTCGGTCGGCGGGAACGGGATGTGCAGGAAGAACCCGATCCGTACGTCGGGCCGCAGCCGGCGCAGGATCGACGGCACCAGCTGCAGCTGGTAGTCGTGCACCCACACCACGGCGTCCTCGGCTGCGGCACCGGCCGCCGCCTCGGCGAACCGCAGGTTCACCGCGACGTACGCCTCCCACCACTCGCGGTGGAACTCTGGCGGCACGATCACGTCGTGGTACAGCGGCCAGAGCGTCGCGTTCGAGAAGCCCTCGTAGTACAGCTCGACGTCCTCGCGGGTCAGCTCGACCGGCACCAGGTGCATGTCGTCGGTGTCGAACGGGTCCAGCTTCTCGTCGGCCGCGCCGGACCAGCCGATCCAGGCACCGTGGTGCCGCTGCATCACCGGCGCCAGGGCGGTCACCAGACCACCCGGGCTGCGCCGCCAGGTGGTCTGGCGGTTCGGCAGGTCCACCCGGTCCACCGGCAGCCTGTTGGCCACCACCACGAACGAGCTCGTCATTCCCCCCACCACTCCTCATCACCCGGGTAGCGCACCCCGACCTGCGCGCGGGCCTCGTCGATCAGTTCCAGGATCGCGATCGTGTCGGCGTGCGGCAGCAGCGGGCACTCGACCAGCCCGGCCCGCATCGCGGTCATCACCTCGGTGGCCTCGTAGTGGTAGCCGGTGCCGGTCTGCGCAACCTCGACCCGTTCGGCGCCGGCCGCGGTCTCCCGCACGTAGTGGCTGGGGTGGTGGAACCGGTGCGGCACCAGCAGGCTGCCGTCGGTTCCGCTGATCGACGCGGTGCACGGGTTGTGCACCCGCATCCCGCAGGTCAGGGCCGCGATCGCGCCGGAGTCGTACCGCCACACCATCGCGGTACTCAGGTCGACGCCGAGGTCACTGATCTCGGAGACCGTCTTGACCTCTGCCGGCCGGCCGAGCGCGGCGTAGGCGAACGTCGCCGGGTACACGCCGAGGTCGAGCAGCGCGCCACCGCCCAGCTCCGGCCGCAGCAGCCGGTCCGGCAGGTCGGGCTGGGTGAAGCCGAAGTCGGCGAGCACCTGCAGCGGTTCACCGATCGAGCCGGACCGCAGGTCGTCGTACATGGTCCGGATGATCGGCAGCGTCCGCATCCACATGGCCTCGGCGAACAGCACGCCGTTGGCCCGGGCCACCCCGACCAGGTCACGCGCCTGGCGCGCGTTCAGCGTCACCGGCTTCTCGCACAGGACCGCCTTTCCGGCCTGCAGGCAGGCCCGCGCGATCGCGTAGTGCTGCGGGTGCGGCGTGCCGATGTAGACCACGTCCACGTCCGCGTCGTCGACCAGCGACGGGTAGTCGCCGTACCGGTGCGGGATGCCGAACTCGGCACCGAACTTCTCCGCGCTCTCGGGGCTGCGGGATCCGACCGCCACGACCTCGGCGTCGTCGAGCAGCGCCAGGTCGCGGGTGAACGCCGAGGAGATGTTGCCAGTGGCAACAATGCCCCAGCGGATCGGGTCTAGAGCCATGGAATGTACTCCGGTTCGGGTAGCGGGCCGTACCTCGACACTCTCCCGACCTCGAAGGCGTGCGCCAGCCGGACCAGCGTGCCGTCACTGCCGTACCCGCCGCCGAAGGTGATCGACACCGGCAGTCCGGCGACCGTTCCGGACGGCACCGACAGCAGCGGGTAACCGGCCAGTGCCGCGTGCATCGAGCAGTTGCCGCCGTTCACCTGGTCCCCGTTGACCAGGTCGATGGTCCAGGCGGGCGGGTACCCGGGCATCACCAGTGCGTCCAGCTCGTGCTTGCGCATCACCTCGTCGATGCCGCGCCGGCCTGCGTTCAGGCAGGCCAGCCGGGCCGCGACGTACTCCGGTGCAGCCAGCCCGTTGGTCGCCTCCGACCGCTCGAACAGTTCCTGGCCGAAGTGCAGCAGCTCGGTCCCGGCGTGCTCGCGGTTGAACGCGATCACGTCGGCGAGCGACGCCGGTGCGCCGGCGCGAGTCGCCAGGTACGACGCCATGCCGATCTTGAGCTCGTGGTACAGCACCACCAGCTGGTCCTCGTAGCTGGTGGTGTCCGTCAGCTCGACCGGGTCGACCAGGGTGGCGCCGGCAGCGGACAGCAGCTCAAGCGACTGCTCGGTGGTGGCGTCCAGACCGGGCTGCGAGCCCCAGAACATCGTGCCGCGCGGCACCCCGATGCGCAGGCCGGACAGGTCCGTCCCGTCGCAGTGCGCGGCGTAGTCGCTGCCGTCACCGGCCAGCACGGTGAGGAGTTCCGCAGCCTCGCGGACCGTGGCCGCCATCGGGCCCGCGGTGTCCTGCGAGTGCGAGATCGGCACGATGCCCTGCTGCGGGACCAGCCCGACGCTCGGCTTGATCCCGACCACCCCGTTCAGCGCGGCCGGGCAGACGATCGAGCCGTTCGTCTCGGTGCCGACCGCGATCCGGGCCAGCCCGGCGGCGACCGCGGCGCCGGACCCGCTGGACGAGCCGCCGGCCGAGCGGTTCAGCGCGTACGGGTTCCGGGTCAGGCCGCCGTACCCGCTCCAGCCTGACGACGACGTGGCGCCGCGGAAGTTGGCCCACTCGCTCAGGTTCGTCTTGCCGAGGACGACGCAGCCGGCCGCGCGCAACCGGGCCACGATCGGTGCGTCCCGTGCCGGCGGCGGTACGTCGGCCAGTGCCAGCGAGCCGGCCGTCGTGGCCAACCCGGCCGTGTCGACGTTGTCCTTCACGAGCACCGGTACGCCGTGCAGCGATCCGCGCGGGCGGCCGTCGGCGAGCTCGGCGTCGAGCCGGGCCGCGTCGGCCGCCGCGTCCGGGTTCGGGGTACAGATGGAGCGGATCAACGGGTCGATCTCGGCCGCTCGCGCCTGCAGCGCCTCGACGGCGGCTACGCTCGGTGACGTACCAGCCCTGGGTGCGGCGGGCCGAGTTGTTGACACGGACTAGATCCTCCCATGACCGTTGCACCTCGCCGGACCCGCGTGCGGTGAATGACATCGCTGTTGTTCACCCGTAGAGTGGGCGCCGGACGAACCTCGACCGCACAGGAGACAGCTACCGATGGACAGCGCGAACGCTGCCGCCTCCGGGACCCCCGCGACAGCTGCCCTACCGACCTCGGCGGGTCTGTCCGAGCGTGACGGGTCGATCCTGGCCTTCGAGCGGCACTGGTGGAAGTACGCAGGCGCCAAGGAACAGGCCATCCGGGACCAGTTCGGGATGTCCGCGACGCGGTACTACCAGGTGCTGAACGCACTGATCGACCGACCTGAGGCACTGGCGCACGACCCGCTGCTGGTGAAGCGGCTGCGCCGGCTGCGTGCTGCCCGCCAGCGGGCGCGTTCCGCCCGCCGGCTCGGCATCGACGTCTGAGAGAACCCGATGGCTGCGGTGCGGAGCGGTGCTGCGCGGTCAGGTTCCGACGAGCGCGGCCAGGTGATGTCCTCGGTGGTCGCCGTGGCCGCCGTCGTCGCAGTCGTGATCGGGCTGCTGGTGTTGTTCGGCACCGGCGGAACCGACGGCAAGTCCGCCGGCCCGCCGAGTACGCCGCCCCCGCTCGTGCCGTCGCCGAGCACGGTCCCGGCCAGCAGCAGCGCCCCGACAACGCCGCCGTCGACCACCGCGATACCCACCCCCAAGCCGACGACCACCAGCTCGTCGACCCGTGAGACGGCTCCGACGGCCCGGCCGACGACCCGGCCGACCGCGACCGGTCCGCGGCCCTCGGTGGAGATCTACAACAACACGACCCAGCGCGGCCTGGCCGACCGGGTCTCGAGCCGCGCGACGCAGGCCGGATGGAAGGTCGCCGGGATCGACAACTGGCGCGGCAAGGTCGCCGGGAGCACGGTGTACTACCCACCCGGGATGCGGGACCACGCGACCGCGCTGGCCGCCGACCTCGGCATCGGCCGCGTGAAGGCCGCCCTGGACAACATGAAGACCGACCGGCTCACAGTCATCCTGACCTCGGACTACGCCGGCTGACGATCGGACCACGATGGACATGCCAGTCCTGGCTACCGCCAACGGCCAGGCAGGATGGGAGGCGATCGTCGCGCAGCCCGGCGCGGCGGCGATCGTCACCGACTTCGACGGCGTACTGTCCCCGCTCACCGCGGACCCGGCCATGTCCCGGGCCGAGGAGGGCGCACTGGACGCGCTGGCCCGGCTGTCACGTTCGGTCCACCAGGTCGCGCTGCTCACCGGTCGGCCGGCGCTGGTGGTGACCGAGCTGTCCGGCGTCAGCGGGTACCCGGGCCTCGAACGGCTCGTCGTACTCGGTCACTACGGCCTGGAGCGGTACGACGCCGCCACCGGCACGGTGACCAGCGACGACGTGCCACCCGGAGTCGCGGCGGCCCGGGACCGGCTCCCGCAGCTGCTCGCCGACGCCGGCCGCGCGGACGCGCACGTCGAGGACAAGGGCAGCTCGCTCGCCGTACACACTCGGCGGATGGCCGACCCGGAGCAGGCGCTCGCCGACCTGCGCGAGCCGCTGACCCGGTTCGCCGACCAGCTCGGGCTGCGGCTGGAGCCGGGCAACCTGGTGCTGGAGCTGCGACCGCCGGGCATCGACAAGGGTGTCGCGCTGCGCCGGCTGGTGGAGTCGACCGGTGTCCGTGCGGTGTTCTACGCCGGGGACGACCTGGGGGACCTGACCGCGTTCGACGCCGTCGACGGGCTGCGGGCCGACGGGCTGGCCGGCGTACTGCTCGCGGCCCGCTCGTCCGGCGCCACTGCGCTGATCGACCGGGCCGACATCGTGGTGGACGACCCGGCCGGTGTGGTCACCGTGCTCACGGCGCTGGCCGACGCGATCGCCGCGCGCTCCTGAGGGCGACCAGCAGCGATCGCGGCGGGTGCTCCTCGTACCCGCCGTCGACGAGCCCGGCCCAGCGCTCGAACAGGTTCCGGGACGCGAAGTCGCCGGTGCGCAGCCACGACCAGCCGGCAGCGAGCACGTACAGGAGCAGGAACGGTGTGCCGATCAGGAGCAGGTACTGCCAGGAGTGCCGCTCCTCGTGCCGGACCAGACCGGGGTCCCGGTCGAAATAGTCCCGGTCGTGCTTGCTCAGCACCATGTTGCCGATCGTGAACGCGCCCGCCACGGGGAACTTGATCCGGTACCCGTTCGCGAAGAACAGCCCGCGCGGGCCGCGGCTGATCTTCGCGCGGCCGAGGAACGCGACCCCGAGGCCGAGCGGTGTCGCGAGGTTCAGCACGTTGATCACCTGCTTGACCCACTGCCACCCGGTCATCACACCACCCCCCACAGGTCAGTATGGCGGCTCGAGAACAAGGCTGCGGCCGCACGTCCTGATGTCCTGAACATTAGGCCATCTGCCGCTCGGGGCGGTCGTGGCGACAGCCATGGCTTCCGGCGTGCCCTAGCTGCCAGGTTGTCCCCCGCATCGGTGAGACTGTTCGGGTGAGCTCGCAGGTACGACGGTGGGCGCCGGGCCGACAGGTTGAGCCGCAGCTGGTGCTCGGTGCGCTGCGCCGCGGTGCCGGCGACCCGACGTACCGCTCGGAGCCAGGGAGCCGCACGGTCTGGCGCGCCACCCGGACGCCCGACGGGCCCGCGACGCTGCGGCTGACACCGCGCGGCAGCGAGATCGAGGCCGAGGCCTGGGGGCCCGGTGCGGACTGGGTGCTCGACGGGGTCCCCGAGCTGCTCGGGGACGCCGACTGCCTCGACGGGTTCGAGCCGTTGCCCGAGCACCTTCCGCTGGTGCGCGCCGCGCGGCGGTTCGCGTCGTACCGGGTGCCGCGGACCCGCGCGGTGTTCGAGGCGATCGCCGGTGCCGGGATCGAGCAGGTGGTGACCGGTAAGGAGGCGTTCCGGGCGTACCGGCTCTTGGTGCGCCGGTACGGCGAGCCCGCACCCGGACCTGGCCAGGAGCTCAGGATGGCGGTGCCACCGGGTCCGCACGAGTGGCGGCTGATCCCGTCCTGGCAGTGGCTGCGGGCAGGTGTCGAGGGCCGGCGATCCCGGGTGGTGATCACCGCGGCGACCCGCGCGCCCGCGCTGGAGCGGACGCTGCAGCTGGACGACATGGCCGAGGTGGAGCGCCGGCTGCGGTCGCTGCCGGGGGTGGGTGTCTGGACCGCGGCGGAGGTACGGCAGCGGGCGCACGGCGACGCGGACGCTTTCTCGTTCGCGGACTACCACGTGTCCCGCGACGTCTCGTACGCGCTGGTCGGTGAGGAGCTGGACGACGACGGCTGCGCCGAGGTGATCGAGCCGTACCGCGGCCACCGGTTCCGGGTCCAGCGGCTGCTCGAGCTCTCCGGCATCGGTCACCCCCGCCGCGGCCCCCGCAAGGCGCTGCCCACCCACGTCCCCGCCGCCACCCACCGCCTGCGCTGAGGGCGACTGAGATCGGCCGTCTCAGATGATGGAGCCGAGTCGCAACATCCGAGACGATCCGGTTAACCTCGTACTGCTCATCCAGAGGGACTGAGGGAACGGCCCGACGACGTCCCGGCAACCGTCCGATTGTGCGGATTGGTGCCAAATCCGTCCCACCACCGAGATCCGGTGGGGGAAAGATGAGGGAGGATCCGCCCGCATGAGCCTGACCACCGCCGACCCGTCCGCCACGCTCCGGGAAGGTGCCTTCGGCAACGGTAAGCACCTGGTCTGCCGCGCCTGCGGCGCTACCTCGCCGCTCGGCCCGTTCTATGCCTGTATGGAGTGCTTCGGTCCGCTCGAGGTGGGGTACGCCTACGGCGACATCACCCGCGAGCAGATCGAGGCCGGCCCGAAGAACATCTGGCGCTACCAACAGCTGCTGCCCGTCCCCACCGACGTCGCGACCTTCCCTAACACCGAGCCCGGCTTCACCCGGCTGATCAAGGCCGACAACCTGGCCAGGGAGCTCGGACTCAAGACCCTCTGGGTGAAGGACGACTCCGGCAACCCCACCCACTCGTTCAAGGACCGCGTCGTCGCCGTGGCGCTGAGTGCGGCCCGCGAGCTCGGTCTCAAGGTCTTCGCCTGCCCGTCGACCGGCAACCTGGCCAACGCGGTCGCGGCCGCTGCCGCACGGGCCGGGATCCGCTCGGTCGTCTTCATCCCGAGCAACCTGGAACGCCCGAAGATCATCACCACCGCCGTGTACGGCGGCACCCTGGTCGCCGTCGACGGCAACTACGACGACGTGAACAAGCTGGCCTCCGAGATCGCCGGCGAGGAGCACGGCTGGGCGTTCGTGAACGTCAACGTCCGGCCGTACTACGCCGAGGGCTCCAAGACGCTCGCGTTCGAGATCGCCGAGCAGCTCGGCTGGCGGCTGCCGCGGCAGATCGTGGTCCCGGTCGCGTCCGGGTCGCAGCTCACCAAGATCGACAAGGGCTTCACCGAACTGTCGAAGCTCGGCCTGGTGGACGAGGCGCCGTACACGATCTTCGGCGCGCAGGCCACCGGCTGCTCCCCGGTCGCGCAGGCGTTCCGGGACGGGCACGACGTGGTGAAGCCGGTCCGCCCGGACACGATCGCCAAGTCCCTTGCCATCGGCAACCCCGCGGACGGTCCGTACGTGCTGGACGTGGTCCGGCGTACCGGCGGCGCCGTCACGGACGTCACCGACGAGGAGGTTGTCGAGGGCATCCAGCTGCTGGCCCGGACCGAGGGGATCTTCACCGAGACCGCGGGCGGCACGACGGTCGCGAACCTGAAGAAGCTCGTCGAGACCGGGCAGCTCGACCCCCAGGCCGAGACCGTGATCATCAACTCCGGCGACGGGCTGAAGACGCTCGACGCGGTCGCCGACCGGGTCGGACCCAAGGCTACGATCGCCCCGACGTACGACGCTTTCGTGAAGGCAGGTCTGCAGTGAGTGTGAGTGTGCGCGTTCCGACGATCCTTCGCACCTACACGAAGGGCGAGTCCGAGGTATCGGTCGAGGGCTCGACCCTGACCGAGGTACTCGACTCGCTGGACGCGTCGTACCCGGGCATCAAGGCGCGGGTGCTGGACGAGTCCGGCGAGCTGCGCCGGTTCGTGAACGTGTACGTCGACAACGACGACGTCCGTTTCGCCGACGGCCTGCGCACCGCGGTCACCGACGGCGGCCAGATCTCCATCATCCCCGCCGTAGCCGGCGGCTGAAACCCTTCCGTTCATCGGGCTTTGTGACCATCGTGCTGGTGTGATGCTGCGCGGGCCGACGCGCATGCGGCTGGCAGGAGGGCGGGCTGATGCGGGCGGTGCTGGTCGAGGAGTACGGCGTGGTGGCGCGGCTGGTCGACGTACCCGCGCCGGTGGCGGCGCCCGGCGGCGTGGTGCTGAACGTCGAGGCGACCGGGCTGTGCCGCAGCGACTGGCACGGATGGCGCGGACACGACCCCGACATCCGGTTGCCGCACGTCCCCGGGCACGAGCTGGCCGGGACGGTCGCGGAGGTCGGGCCGGGGGTGGACGGCTGGGTGGTCGGCGACCGGGTGACGGTGCCGTTCATCTGCGCATGCGGGCAATGCGTGCAGTGCCGGGCGGGCGACCAGCAGGTGTGCCCGAACCAGGAGCAGCCCGGGTTCACGTACTGGGGTTCGTTCGCCGAGTACGTCGCGATCCCGTACGCCGCGGTGAACCTGGTCCGGTTGCCGGACGAGATCGAGTTCGACACCGCGGCCGCGCTCGGGTGCCGGTTCGCGACCGCGTACCGCGGGATCACCCAGGTCGGCCGGCTCGCCCGAGACGAGTGGCTGGTGGTGTTCGGCTGTGGCGGTGTCGGACTGTCCGCGGTGATGGTCGCGGCCGCGCGCGGTGCGCGGGTCGTTGCCGTCGACACCAGTCCGCAGGCGTTGGCGGTGGCGGGCCGGTTCGGGGCGGAGCGGCTGCTTCAGGCCGGGCCGGACGTTCCCGGGCTGGTGCACGAGCTGACCGGTGGCGGTGCCATGGTGACCGTGGACGCGATCGGCGCGGCGAGCGTCGTACAGCAGGCGCTCCAGTCGCTGCGTCCGCGCGGCCGGCATGTGCAGCTCGGCCTGTTACCGGGTGAGGTCCGGATGGACGTGTCTGCGCTGATCGGGCGTGAGCTGCAGTGGCTCGGCAGCCACGGTATGGCGGCGCACGCGTATCCGGAGATGCTCGCGCTGGTCGAGACCGGCGCGGTCCGGCCCGCCGAACTGGTGACCAGCGTGATCGGGCTGGAGGACGTACCCGCGGCGCTGGCCGCGATGGATGACGCCAGCCCCACTGGCATCACGGTGATCCATCCCTAGGAGACCGAGGGTGGTCACAAGGGCCCGACGAACGACGACACGCCGGGTCACAAGGGCCCGATGAACGGCGGGGATTAGGCGATGCCGCGCGATGAGAGAAGGCCCGGTCTGGAGTCACCAGACCAGGCCCTTGGACGACGTTGGGGGATCAGACGGGCTTGACCTCGTGCGCCTCGCGACCCTTGGGACCGTCGACGACCTCGAACTCGACCGCCTGGCCGTCGTCGAGCGTCTTGTAGCCGTCGATGCTGATCTTGCTCCAGTGGACGAACACGTCGTCCTGGCCCTCGACGGCGATGAAGCCGTAACCCTTGTCAGCGTTGAACCACTTCACGGTGCCGCGCACCATCACAACTCCTACTGCCTCTCGGTGGAACCCTGCTCGCTCGGGCTCCTCGGGTGACGTACGAACACCCAACCGCACGGCCTGGTGTTGCGACGCGTGTCTAACCCTATCCCACAGGTAACCGACGATGGCCAGTGTTCCGGCACCGGTCGGGCGGACGTGCGGTCAGCTCTTCCCCGAGGCCGCGAGGCCCAGGATTCCTGACAGGACAAGAAGAAGTGCGATGGACAGGCCGAGATTGTTGCTCGTGACGACCTGCCGGTCGTACAGGATCCAGATGGCCGCGCCACCCGCCAGTGCGGTGCCCGCGATGATGCCGGCGACGTCCGGCTTACGGTTCCTCATCCGCGCTCCACCCTGATGCTGCCGATCCGCAGGTCCAGGTCCAGTGTGACCTTCTGCGGGCTGGCCTTCCCGTCCTCGCCGAGGTCGTTGATGGTCAGCTGGGCCCGGTGTCCTTCCGCCTTCTCCCCGAACACGGTCACCTCGCCGGCGGTCCGGGCGGTGGCCGTGCCGGTCACGTCGACGTCCGGCGGCAGCGTGACCACGATCTCGGCGGCGTCGCCGCTTGCGGTCACCGTCGTGTTCGGCGCAAACGTCGCGTTGCGCAGGTCCAGCTCCAGCGACCCGACTCCGACCGAGTAGTTCGCGGTGGCGCTGGTCAGCTGGCCGGTCGGTGCGAAGGACTTGTCCGCGAACTCCGGGACGGTCGGGAAGAACGACGTGGCCGCGACCGCGAGGGCGAGCAGCAGGCCGACCGGGACGAGGCCCCGGGTCCGGCCGAGGAACGCGCCGATCACCATGCCGACGCCGAGTGTGCCGAGACCGATCGCGAACGCCAACGGCGCCGCGCTGCCGGCTCCCCAGGCGATCAGCGTCGCGAGCGCGGCCGCTGCGGTGACCACGGGCTTCACCCAACGCCGGTTGCGCCGCTGGGGAGCGGACTCGGGTCGCGGTACCGGTGCCGGCTCCTCGTCGACGTAGAGGCCGAGCGGGTCGTCCTCGGTCCACACAGGTCCCGAGGTGACGGTGTCCTGGGGACGCTGTGTGGCCGAGGACGCCGGACCCGCGGGGTACGACGGGCCCGTCTGGGGATCGGCGGCGACACGGCCGGCGGGGATGTCCTGCGGAGCGGCGGGGTACGGCGCCGGTGTCTGACCGGGCATCGGCGGGGCATCGGCGTGCGGGGCCGCGCCGCGGTGGCGGTGCCCCTTCTTACGGAACACGAAGAACCAGATGCAGAAGATCGCGATCAGCGGGCCGGGGAACGAGAACGGCCAGATCTTGAGCGAGGAGGAGATGCCGATCGCGAGGAAGATCGCGACGCCGACGACGACGGGCCACAGCCACGGGTGGTCCGGCCGGGCGCGTTCGCCGAGCAGATCCTGTGCGGTCGACTTCTCCGCGCCCTCCTCGGGCATCAGCAGCCAGGCCGCGATGTAGAGCGGGATGCCCGCGCCGCCGGCGAACACCAGCACCGCGATCAGTACGCGGATCAGCACCGGGTCGATGTTCAGTGCGCGTCCAACCCCTCCGCAGACGCCGGCGACCACTCGGTCCGAGCGGCTGCGGCGCCAGCTCTGCACGTCGCGCAGCCGGTTGGCGTCAACGCCTCCCGGCCCGTTCGGATACTGGTCCATGTCACCGATAGTCTGGCTCATCATCCGGCTACAACATCGGGGATCACCCTCTAGGTACCCTGGCGCGCCGCGCCGATGCGTTGAGGTGGCGTTCGGGGTACAACCTGCTGGCCTTGCTCGCGCGCGCGTGTGACGATCGAACAGATGACGCAGTCAGCCCCTGCCGCCGCGAGCGGCCCGACCACACCACCCGGCGCCCTGCCCGGTGGCGGGCCGGCTGCTGCGCCGGGTCCCGACCAGCTCCCCCCGGTACGACGCGCCTACCGCCGGCTGGACGGCCGGGTGCTGGCGGGGGTCGCCGGCGGGGTCGCGGACCACCTCGGTGTACCGGACAAGACGGTCCGGCTGCTGTTCATCCTGCTGACCGTGTTCAGCGGTTTCGGCGTGCTGATCTACGCGGCGCTCTGGTTCCTGATGCCGCCGGCCGCACCGGCCGAACCGAAGACGCCCGGGGCCGCCTGGGCCGAGCACAGCGGTCGCCGGACGAAACGGACCCGGCGCCGGGCGGAGGACCTCGGCCAGCTGACCGCGCTCGTGGTACTGGGCGCCGGCGTACTGATGCTGCTGCAGGTCGCCGGCCTGGGGATCAGCGGGAAGCTGTTCTGGCCGCTGGTCTTCGCGGTGGCCGGGCTGGCGCTGATCTGGAAGCAGGCCGACGAGACCCAGCGCGCGGAGTGGCGCAGGTCGTCGCGGTACTTCCCGTTCCTCGGCGTGCTGTTCGGCAAGGGCGGGTTCACCTCACTGATCCGCCTCGCGGTCGGGCTGATCCTGATCGGTACCGCGATCACGGTGTTCCTGGTGCAGAGCGGCCGGCTGTCGATGGTCGGCGACGTACTGGTGGCATTGCTGCTGGCAACGATCGGGATCGGCGTGATCGCCGGCCCGTGGGTGCACCGGCTGACCCGGGACCTGAGTTCGGAGCGCAACGAGCGGATCCGGACCCAGGAGCGCGCCGACATGGCGGCGCACCTGCACGACTCGGTGCTGCAGACCCTGGCTCTGATCCAGAAGCAGGCGAACGACCCGCGCGCCGTGGTGCGGCTGGCCCGCTCGCAGGAGCGGGACCTGCGGTCCTGGCTGTACGACGAGAAGGACCAGGCGGACCAGACCCTGGTGGCGGCGGCCAAACGGGCCGCGGCCGAGGCGGAGGACCGGCACGGCGTCCCGGTCGAGGTGGTCACGGTCGGCGACTGCGACCTGACCGAAGGGCTGTCCTCGATGGTCCGCGCGGCCAGCGAGGCGATGGTGAACGCGGCGAAGCACTCCGGTGCTGAGAAGATCGACGTGTTCGTCGAGGTGGACGGCGACCGGGTGGAGATGTTCGTCCGTGACCGCGGCAAGGGGTTCGACGCGGACGAGGTGCCGGACGACCGGCTCGGTCTGCGGCACAGTGTGATCGGACGGATGGAACGACACGGCGGTCGAGCGGACGTTCGGTCATCGCCGGGAATGGGGACCGAGGTGCGACTGGAGATGGACTTGTGACCACGCAGAGCGCGAGAAGAGTTGTCGTCGTTGACGATCACGACATGTTCCGGGCGGGCGTCCGTAGCGAGATCGGGTCGGCGGTGGAGATCGTCGGCGAGGGGAACGACGTCGACAGCGCCGTCAAGGCGATCGTGGCCGGCGAGCCGGACGTCGTACTGCTGGACGTGCACCTGCCGGGAGGTGGAGGCACCGAAGTGATCAAGCAGGTCCACCAGCGGCACCCCGAGGTGAAGTTCCTGGCCCTGTCGGTGTCGGACGCGGCCGAGGACGTGATCGGCGTGATCCGGGCCGGGGCGCGTGGCTACGTCACCAAGAACATCACCGGTACCGAGCTCGTCGACTCGATCAAGCGGGTCGCGGACGGCGACGCGGTGTTCTCACCGCGGCTGGCCGGGTTCGTGCTGGACGCGTTCTCCGGCGCGATCGACATCGCCTCGGTGGACGAGGACCTGGACCGGCTGTCGCAGCGCGAGCGTGAGGTGCTGCGGCTGATCGCCCGCGGGTACGCGTACAAGGAGGTCGCTCGCGAGCTGTTCATCTCGGTCAAGACCGTCGAGACGCACGTGTCGAGCGTGCTGCGCAAGCTACAGCTGTCGAACCGGCACGAGCTGACCCGCTGGGCCACCGACCGCCGTCTGGTCTGAGGTCCTATCGCGCGTCCGCCGAGGTGACGACACTTCGGCGGACGTTTGCTGTATGTCTGAGGGGGAGACGGATACTGCTGCTGGCTGGGAGGGGATAGATGCGCTCGCTGGCACCGGCGTTGCGCACCGTGGCGGCACTCGTCGTCCTGATCGTCAGTGTCGGGCTGCTGTCCTGGCAGGCCAGCGACGGGACCAGCGAGGGTGACCGGGTCACGGAACTGCCCGCGTGGGCGATCTGGTGCGTGCTCGCCGCGACGTCGGTGCTCGCCTTCGCCGGCCTGCTGGCCAGGGGCGTCGAGCTGATCGGCGAACATCGGACGCTGCCCGCGGCATCGGGCCGGCGGCTGCTCGGGTTCTTCGTGCTGGCAACGCTGATCGCGATCGCGGTCTGGGTGACGCTGCTGGCCGCCGGCGGGTGGCAGCTCGCCGAGCAGCTGCCGATCAACCACCTGCGCGTCCGGACCACCGCCGTGTTGTCCATCGGCATGCTCGCCGCGCTGCCCTGGCTGGTGCTGGTCTGGCTGGTGCATGCTGAGTGCCGCGAGATCGGTGCCGCGGCACGCCGGGCGGTCGCCGCCGACCCGCCAGAGGACCAGCATCCGCTGTATGACGCCGCGCAGCGGCTGCTGGCGCTATGGGACCTGCTGGTCCGGTGCGTGCTGGCGTTCCTGGTGTTCGTTGTCGCCGCGGTGACGACCTCCGGTGCGCTGCGGGCGCTGTTCGTCGACGCGCTGCCGGAGCGGAGTGACGAGTTCCCGCCGTCGGCGGTCTTGTTGTACGGGATGGTCTTCGCCCTGGTGCTGTTGGTGATCAGCATCCCGATGATCGCGTCCTGGCGGGCGAAGGCGTCGTACATCGCGCAGCGGCTGGGCCCGGTCCCGACGGACCTTGTGGTGACCGAGGGCTGGCTGGAGCAGCAGGCCCGGACGGCCGCACTGCTGCATTTGGACGTGCCACTGCTCCGTTCCCCGCTGACGCTGCTGGCAGCGCTGACGCCGATCGTCACCAGCCTGGTCGCCACCTTCCTTCCCTTGCTGGGGGAGTGAGTCGTGGACCCACGACGAGTCCGCTGTGTGTCATCACGGTGACGGTTTGCTTGGTGGCTGATATACCGTCGCCTCCATGGAGCGGAATCTCACTGCCGAACAGTTCGAGCTCTTCGAGAAGGAGTTCGCGGCCCAGCCGTCGTACCGGCTGATGCAGAACGCGGTTACCCAGACCCCGGTCGGGGACGTGGCGCTGGACCGGCGGGTGGTGACCGGGATCGACCATTCCGTGTCGCACCTGCTGGACGACTGGAAGGTGACGCACCAGAAGAAGAGTGGCCGGTGCTGGCTGTTCGCCGGACTGAACCTGCTCCGGGTGGGGGCTGCGAACAAGCTCGGCGTGAAGGACTTCGAGTTCTCCCAGAACTACCTGCACTGGTGGGACAAGTTCGAGCGGGCGAACTTCTTCCTGGAGGCGATGGTCGAGACCTCCGACCGCGACGTGGACGACCGAACGGTGGCGCACCTGCTGTCCGACCCGATCGGCGACGGCGGCCAGTGGAACATGTTCGTCGCGCTGGTCCGCAAGCACGGCCTGGTGCCGAAGTCGGCGATGCCGGAGACCGAGAGCTCCTCGAACACCGCGGCGATGAACGACGCGCTCCGCACGGTGCTGCGGCAGGGGGCGCGGGACCTGCGCCGGCTGGGGCCGGAGGGCGTCGAGGTTCAGCGGGCCCGCAAGGAAGAGGTGATGGGTGTGGTGCACCGGGTGCTGAGCATCCATCTGGGGACGCCGCCGCAGAAGTTCCTGTGGCAGTGGAAGGACGAGGACAAGACGTTCCACCGCGACGGCTGGGTGACCCCGGCGGAGTTCGCCGCGTCGTACGTCGACGTGCCGCTGGACGACTACGTCTGCATCGTGCACGACCCACGCGAGAGCAGCCCGGTCGGGAAGACGTTCACCGTCGAGTACCTGGGCAACGTGGTGGACGCGCCGCCGGTGGTGTATCTGAACGTCGAGATGGACCTGCTGAAGAAGCTGTGCATGGACGCGGTGGTCGGGGGTGAGCCGGTCTGGTTCGGCTGTGACGTCGGCAAGCAGATGCGGTCCGACCTCGGGTACTGGGACGCGAAGCTGTTCGACTACGAGGGCGTGTACGACACCACGTTCGAGCTGGACAAGGCCGAGCGGCTGGAGCACCACGAGACGCTGATGACGCACGCGATGCTGTTCACCGGCGTCGATGTGCTGGACGGGGTGCCGCGCCGGTGGCGGGTGGAGAACAGCTGGGGCGACGAGAAGGGCGACGCCGGGTTCTGGACCATGAACGACTCCTGGTTCGGCGAGCACGTCTTCGAGATCGCGGTACGACGTTCGGCGCTGCCCGCGGAACTGGTGGCCGCGTTCGACGAGCAGCCGATCGTGCTGCCCGCCTGGGACCCGATGGGCGCCCTCGCCGACTGAACGGGTCCTTCGCCGGACCGGTCAGCCTCGCCAGGCGACCGCGAACCGCTCCGGGAACGCGCGGGCGAGGGCGGCCGCGCGGCTGCTCACGCCGAGCCGGGCATGGATGTTCTCCATGTGCTTGCGCACGGTGCCCTCGGAGACGCCGAGCTGGCGGGCGATCCGCGCGTTGGTGTGGCCGAGCGCGACCAGCTGCAGCAGCTGCCACTGCCGGTCGGTCAGGTTCGGTTCACCGTTGCGCCGCCGCGCCAGCTGCAGGTAGGCGGCGTACACGTGCGGGCGGAGCAGTGTGAGGACAGCGCGGTCGCGCTCGCTGAACCGCGGGCCGCTGTCCCGGAACGCGACCAGCCGGACGGTCCGCCCCGGCCGGTCGGGCAACGTGAGCAGGATCGTGTGCTTCGTGCCGAGCGGCCCGAAGTATTCACGGTACGCCGGGGACTCGCGCCATTGCCGTTCCGAGGCGAAGTCGTACGGCGTGACGACGCTGCGCAGGTCGCCCGTCCGATCCGGGTAGCTGCACGACCC
>Ga0114129_10001765_pt1 | contig 29482 bp, 29 predicted proteins | sample RhiMetdeltSRZDD1_FD_80071 | JGI IMG/M metagenome (GOLD analysis project Ga0114129, IMG submission 80071) | Populus rhizosphere microbial communities from Tennessee, USA - Rhizosphere MetaG P. deltoides SRZDD1 (version 2) (version 2) | ecosystem: Host-associated > Plants > Roots > Rhizosphere >... | reverse complement strand
CTCCTCGCCGGCGTGGAAGTGAAAGTCGATGGCGTCGCGCAAGGCGTGGCCGTTGACGGCGAGGATCCGGTCGCCCGCGCGCAGCCGCGCCGCCGCCGCCGGCGTCCGCGCCTGCACGGTGGCGACGACGACGCCCTCAGCGGAGGAACACGTGCTCATCGGCCTCGTCGCGCTCGGCGGCAGTGGCGTTGAGGAAGCGCATCCCCTGCAGGAGATATTGAAGGCCCGACACCACCGTGAACGCGGCCGCGAGCCAGATGAACACGGAGAGGCCGAGGCTCCAGTGGAAGTAGCGCGCCAGCATTCCCGTGAGCACGGTGACGATCTGGAAGAAGGTGGCGGCCTTGCCCGCCCACGTCGGGCGCGGATGGATCCGGCCCCCCACCATGTGAATGAGGAGGGCGCCCATGACCAGGATCACGTCGCGGGTGAGCACGACCGCGGTGATCCAGAACGGCAGCGTCTTCAAGTAGGTGAGCGTGACGAAGGAGGCGGTGAGCAGGAGCTTGTCCGCCATCGGATCGAGGAAGGCGCCGAGCCGGCTCTGACTGCCCCGCCGCCGCGCCACGTACCCGTCGAGGAGGTCGGTCACCGCCGCCAGCGTGAAGACGAGCAACGCGAGAGCAGGACGCCGGTAGACGAGCAGCGACACGAAGACCGGGATGAGCAGGATACGGAGGACGGTCAGACAGTTCGCCAACCCCATGAGACGAGTGAGTGTATCAGACCATGTACGGGGCGAGCCGGCCCACGAGCCGCGCCGGAAGCTCGACGTCGAGCACGACGGAGTCGGCGTCATCCGCGCGCGCGAGCACGCGCCCGCTCTCGTACACGAGCCCGAGGGCGGTGCCGGCGCCGTGGGGGATTCGTAGTCGCACCGGCGCCCCGCCCGGCCGGAGCGCGGCGTCGATGGCCTTGAGCAGGTCGCCGATGCCTTCACCAGTGGTGGCGGAGACCGGCACGCCGGCGCGCGCGGCCACCAGCGCTTCGCGCCGACGGCCGGCGTCGAGGCGATCGATCTTGTTCAGGACCATGATGGTGGGACGATCGGCGACGTCGAGCTCGCGCAGCACTTCGTCCACGGCCGCCACCTGCTCATCGAGCCCGGGATGACTGGCGTCGACCACGTGCAGGAGCAGATCGGCTTCCGGAAGCTCTTCGAGCGTGGCGCGAAACGCCGCCACCAGCTCGTGGGGAAGCTTGCGGATGAAGCCGACCGTATCCATGAGAATGAACGCGGGCTGAGCGCCGCCGTTCACCACGCGCGCGGCGGGATCGAGCGTCACGAAGAGCCGGTCGGCGGCGGTGAGGCCCGCGCCCGTGAGGCGGTTCAAGAGCGTCGTCTTGCCCGCGTTCGTGTAGCCGACGAGCGCGACCACGGGCACCCCCGCACGCCGGCGCCCCTCGCGCTGGAGCCGCCGGTGAACTTGCACGCGCTCGAGCTCGCGGCGGATCTGCATCACGCGCCGCCGGATCACCCGCCGGTCCGATTCGAGCTGTGTTTCACCGGGACCGCGCGTCCCGATGCCGCCTCCCAGGCGCTCGAGGTGACTCCACTGCCCCACCAGGCGCGGGAGCAGATAGGTGAGCTGCGCCAGCTCGACCTGCAGCTTGCCTTCGCTGGTGCGCGCGCGCTGGGCGAAGATGTCGAGGATGAGCGCGGTGCGGTCGATCACCTTGATCCCGAGCGTCTTCGAGATGTTGCGCTCCTGGATGGGCGAGAGCGCGTCGTCGGAGACGAAGAGGTCGGCGTCGTGCTCGCGCGCGGAGGCCGCGATCTCCTCGATCTTGCCGCGCCCGAAGTAGACGGCGGGCGTGGGCGCCGCGCGCTCCTGGATCACGCGCTCCACGACCACCGCGCCCGCGGCGTGCGCGAGCCCCGCGAGCTCTTCCAGAGATTCCTCGACTTCCCACCGGCGCTGGGCGGGCAGCTTGAGGGCGGCCACGATCGCGCGCTCGCGCCGCGCACCGTTACCGGTCCCGTTCGGTACGCGTCGCTTCACTCGGCGAAGCCTCGCATCGTCACCTTCCTTTGAATGATGGCCGCGACCGCCTCGTCGTCGCCGGCCTCGAGCCATTCGATCTGCGGCTCGCGCGCGAACCAGGTCGTCTGGCGCTTGGCATAACGCATCGTATCGCGTTGCATGAGCCGAAGCGCCTCCTCGACGCCGAGGGTGCCGTCCGCCACCCGCGCGAACTCGCGATACCCGATCCCTTGCAGCGCCGGCAGCGTGGCGCCATAACCGCGCGCCCGGAGCGCGCGCACCTCGTCGAGCAAACCCGCCGCCACCATCGCCTCCGCGCGCGCCCGCAGCCGGGCGAAGAGGACCGGGCGCGAGAGCCGGAGCCCTACATACAGGACGTCGAACGCCCCCTCGCCGGTGTGCCAGCGATGCTGCGCCGTCTCCGCGCCCGCGCGCAACCGCTCGAGCGCGCGCACCACCCTCACCGCGTCGTTCGGGTGCAGCCGACGCGCCATCTCGGGCGATTGTCGACTGAGCCGTGCGTGCAGCGCCGCGCGTCCCTCCGCCGCCGCTACCCCGGCCAATTCCCGGCGGAAGGCGGGATCCGCGGGAGGCGCGGGGTCGAGACCGCGCAGCAATGCGCGGATGTACAACCCGGTGCCGCCCACCACCACGGGAAGACGCCCGCGCTCGCGGATCTCCGCGATGGCCGCCAGCGCGTCGGCGCGGAAGCGCGCGGCCGTATAGCGATCGTCGGGATCGACAACGTCGAGCAGATGATGTGGGACCGCTCTGCGCTCGGATGCGGTGGGCTTGCCGGTGGCGACATCCACGCCGCGGTAGACCTGCCGCGAGTCGGCACCGACCACTTCGATGGCGAGCCGGCGCGCGAGGGCGACGGCGGTCGCCGTCTTGCCCACGCCGGTGGGGCCCGCGATCACGACGAGAGGAACGCGCTCCATCACGGGAACTCTACCAGTTCCGTTTCAGCTCACGCCGGATGTCGGTGAGAGCGATCCGGCTCACGATGGGCCGGCCGTGCGGACAGAAGTACGGCGTGGTCGTGGTGCCGAGGTCGGCGAGGAGGCGCTCCATCTCCTCGCGCGCCAGCGGCGTGTCCGCCTTCACGGCGGCGCGGCACGCGACGAACGCGAGCGCGCGCTCGACCGTGGGCGCACCGACTTTTGGTCCGCCGAGATCCTCGGCGACCGCTTCGAGCAGGCGCGCGGGCTCATCGCCCTTCAGCAGCGTGGGGACCGCGGTCAGCATCACCGTGTCGCCGCCAAAGCCGTCGAACGCGAAGCCGAGGCGCTCCAGCGGCGCGCGCCAGCGCTCGAGCAGCGTGCGCGCGGCCGGGGCGAGCGACAGCACCTCGGGGAAGAGCAGCGCCTGCGACGACGCTTTCCCCGCCGCCACCTCCGCCTGGACGCGCTCGAACAGCACGCGCTCGTGGGCGACGTGCTGATCGATGAAGAAGACTTCGCGATCCGACGCCGACACCACGAACGTGTCCTGCACCTGGCCCAGCACGCGCCCGAACAGGGGCGGCGCGTACGGGGCCAGGCTCTCCGCGAAGAGCCCGCCCTGACCGCCCGCCGGCCCCGCCGCGATCGTCGCATCGGCCATCGCCATGCCGGGTGACGGCGATGAGGCCGGACGCGCGAGCTCGCTCACCACGCCCGGCTCCCGCAGCGCCTCGCGCACCGCGGTCACGACGAGCTCCGCAAGCAGGCGCGGATGACGGAAGCGCACGACCGCCTTCGTCGGATGGACGTTCACATCGACGTCCACCGCGGGCAGCGCAAGCGAGAGCGCGACGAGCGGAAAGCGATCGCGCGGAAGCAGCGGCCGGTACGCTTCGAGCACCCACTGCACGATCGCGGGGTCGCGGACGGGACGGCCGTTCACGACGAGGATGATCTCGTCGCGGCTGCCCCGCGTGAGGTCGGGCGGGCTCACCAGACCGGACACGGTGACGCCGTGCTCGGCACGCGCCACCCGGAGCAGCCGCGTCGCCACGTCGTGACTCCACAGCGCGCCCAGGCGCTCGCGCAGGTCCCTCGCCCGCGGCGCGGTGAGGACGGCGCGGCCATTGCTGGTGACGCGAACCTGCACGTCCGGATGGGCCACGGCCAGATGAGTGAGCGCGCGCAGGCTCGCCGCCAGCTCGGTCGCCGGCGACTTGAGGAACTTGAGCCGCGCCGGCGTGTTGAAGAAGAGGTCGCGCACCTCCACGCTCGTCCCGGAGTCGGCGGGGACAGTGAGGGTGTGCGAGAGCGTCCCCGCCTCGCCCGCCACCCGCACGCCGTCGCCGGCGCCCCGCGCGCGTGTCGCGATCGTGAATCGCGCGACCGCGCAGATCGCTGGTAGCGCCTCCCCGCGGAAGCCGAGCGTGACGATGGCGTCCAGATCCTCGTCGGTGGACAGCTTGGAGGTGGCGTGGCGCTCGAGCGCGAGCGGCAATTCGTCGGCGGTCATCCCCACGCCGTCATCGGCGACGCGAATGAGCGCGGCGCCGCCCTCGAGCAGATCCACGGCGATGGCGCGGGCGTCGGCGTCGATGGCGTTCTCGACCAGCTCCTTCACGACCGACGCCGGCCTTTCCACGACTTCGCCCGCCGCGATCTTGTTCACGAGGTGATCGGGCAACCGGCGGATCCTGGTCTGAGGCATGGTCAACGCGCGATTCGTTGCTGCCACTTGGCGAGCAGGTTGAGGGCCTCGATGGGCGTGAGATGGGCGAGGTCGAGGGCGGCCAGCTCGCGCGCGAGCGGGTCCTCCGGCGCCGCAAAGAGTCCGAGCTGGGCGGCGTCACGCGCGTCCGCGTGCGCGCGGCCCTCGCGCTCGAACTCCGCGAGAAGCGCCTTGGCGCGCGCCACGACGGTCACGGGCAGGCCGGCCAGCCGCGCGACCTGGATCCCGTAGCTCCGGTCCGTGCCGCCCGGCCGCACCTTGTGCAGGAACACGATCTCGTCGTTCCACTCCCGCACCGCGACGTGGAAGTTCCTCACTCCCGGCAGCCGCTCCGCGAGGCGCGTGAGCTCGTGGAAGTGCGTCGCGAACAGGACCTTGGCGCCCGCCACGCCGTCGTGCAGCGCTTCCACCACCGCCCACGCGAGGGCGAGACCGTCGAACGTGGACGTGCCGCGCCCGACCTCGTCGAGCAGGATCAGGCTCCGCGACGTCGCGTTGTTCAGGATCGTGGCCGTTTCCACCATCTCCACCAGGAACGTGCTCTGCCCCCGTGCGAGGTTGTCCTGGGCGCCCACGCGTGTGAACAGCCGGTCCACGACGCCGATGCGCGCCTCGCGGGCGGGGACGAACGCGCCCATCTGGGCCATGATCACGATGTGGCCGAGCTGGCGGAGATACACGGACTTCCCCGCCATGTTGGGACCGGTGAGGATCACCACGCGGGTATCGGCGTCGAGCGCGACGTCGTTCGGCACCACCGGCGTTCCTGCCCGCGCTTCCAGCACGGGATGGCGACCGTCGAGAATCGTGAGCTCGACATCGCCGTGGACGATGGGTCGGACGTGACCGCGGAGATGTGCGACCTCGGCGAGCGCGGCCACGACGTCGAGGAGCGCGAGCGCGTGCGCGGTGGCGAGCAGCGCGGCCGCCTCCGCGGCGACCCGCCCCCGCACGTCCTCGAACAGCTCGTACTCGAGACGCCGCCGCCGCTCCTCGGCGCCCAGCACGCGGCTCTCGTAGTCCTTCAGCTCCTCGGTGACGTAGCGCTCGGCGCCCGTGAGCGTCTGCCGGCGCACGTACTCGGGCGGCACCCGCGACGCCTGGGCGCGGGTGACCTCGATCCCGTAGCCGAAGACGCGGTTGAAGCGCACGCGAAGGGTCGAGAGCCCGGTGCGCGCGCGCTCGCGCTCCTCGAGGCCGGCGATCCACGCCCGCGCCTCGCGCGCGTCGCGCACGAGGGTGGCGAGGGCATCGCTCCACGTGTCGCGGATCACGCCGCCGTCGTGGAGCGTGGCCGGTGGCTCGTCGGTGAGCGCGGCCTCCAGCAGCTCGCGGAGCGGCGTGAGCGGTGCCAGCTCGTCGCGGGCGCGCGCGAGCAGCGGCTCGTCGAAGGCGGCGAGGGCGGCACGGATGTCGTCGAGCGGGGCCAGGCAGTGTCGCAGTCCGACGAGGTCGCGCGCATGGGCCACGCCGAGGGTGGCCCGGCTCGTGAGACGCTCGACGTCACCCACGCGCTGGAGCAGGGCGCGGAGCGCGGCGCGGGCGGCGGGCGCCTCCACGAGGACCGCGATCGCCGACTGACGGCGCGCGATGGCCTCGGGGTCGACGAGCGGCCGCAAGAGCCACTGGCGCAGGAGGCGCGCGCCCATCGGCGTCACCGTCGAATGGAGCACACCGAACAGCGAGTGGCGGCTGCCGCCATCGCTCGCCTCCAGCAGCTCCAGCGTCACCACCGCCGTCTCGTCGAGCGTGAGCACGTCGGAGGCGGTGAGCCGTTGCAGCCGCGTGAGATGGCCGAGCGCCTCGCCCTGCGTGGATTTGAGATAGGCGAGCGCGATGGCGGCGGCCTGCGTGCCCGCGGTCATCGCGCCCATCCCGAAATGATCGAGGGAGGCGACCGCGAAGTGCGCGCAGAGATCGGCGACCGCGCGTCGCACGGGAAACGCGGCGCCGTCGCAGAACGTGAGCGCGGCTCTCGTGGCCTGGAGGCGAGCGAGCCGATCGGAGCCGCGCAGCGAATCCGGCACCAGGATCTCCGCCGGGCGCCGGAGCAGCGCCGCCGCGAGCACGCCGTCCTCGTGGCCGGCGTCCTCGCCCGCCCAGAACTCCCCCGTGGAGACATCGACGAGCGCGACACCGGTGGCCTCGCGCGACGGCTGCACGGCGAGCAAGAAGTTGTTGGCGGCCCCGGGCAAGTACGCGGTGTCGGTGAGCGTGCCGGGCGTGACGATCCGCACCACCTCGCGCTTGAGGAGCTTCTTGCCCTTGCCGGGCGCCTCCATCTGCTCGCATACGGCGACCTTCTGCCCCGCCTGCACGAGCCGCGCGATGTAGCCGTCGGCGGCATGGTGGGGGATGCCGGCCATCGGCGCTCCCTGCCGCGCGGTGAGCGTGATCTGGAGCAGGCGCGCTCCGAGCTCGGCATCCTCCAGGAACAGCTCGTAGAAATCGCCGAGACGGAACAGCAGCAGATAGTCGGGATACCGTCGCTTGAGCTCGCGATATTGCTGCATCATCGGCGTGAGGACGGCGTCGTCAGGCGCCAAGGTGCTTCCGCAATCTTTCGTACGTGGTGGGGAGAGCCTCCGGCAGCACGCGGGTGTCCCCCACCACTGCCATGAAGTTGCTGTCGCCGCCCCAGCGGGGCACCACGTGCACGTGCAGGTGATCCTCGATGCCGGCGCCCGCCACCCGGCCCTGGTTCAGCCCGATGTTCAACCCGTCCGCCCGGTACTCCGTGCGTAGCGCGCGTGCGGCGTCCTGTACGAGCGCGAACACCTCCGCGAGCTCGTCGGCCGTGGCGTCTTCGACGCGGGCGACGTGGCGATTGAGCGCCACCATCACGTGGCCGGCCGCGTAGGGAAAGGCGTTCAAGATGACGAAGGCGTGGCGGCCGCGACGGACGACGAGGCGGCCGGCGTCGTCGGCCGAATCGCGAGCCTCACAGAAGATGCACACGGGGGAAGGAGCGGCGGAGCCGACGTAGGCCATCCGCCAGGGAGCCCACAGCCGCTTCACGCGCTGGGGGGAGCCTCAGGCGTTGACGAGTTCGCGCAGGCGCTTGCCGACCTTGAAGAACGGAACGCGCTTCTCGGGGACGTCCACGCTGCTGCCGGTCTTGGGGTTACGCCCCTTGCGCGAGTTGCGATGGCGGATGCGGAAGCTGCCGAAGCCTCGGAGCTCGACCTTGTCGCCCTTGGCGAGGGCGTCGGTGATGTTGTCGAAGATCGTGTTGACGATGGTCTCGGTCTCTTTCTTCGTCAGATTCGAGAGCTTCGAGACTTCGTCGATGAGGTCGGCTTTCGTCATCGTTCACTCCGTTTTGTCAGGCCCGGCTTAGGCTTGGAAGGCACGCTAGCACGCGGCTGAGAAGAATGTCAACCAACCTGAGGGTTTAGCCGTCACCCCGCGGCGGGCCCTACCCCGGACCCCGCGCCGGGGTCCCGACTTCAGTCCATCAGATAGAGGGGCGTCTTGAAGGCGGGCAGGCCGTGACTGAGCACGGCGGCGGACACGCCGAGCTGACTGCGCACGAAGTCGAAGATCGAAAAGCGGCGGCGCGCCGGGATCACGCGCGGAGGCACGGGAAGACCGGCGAGCGAGGCGGCGGAGTTCAGCGCATCCTCGAAGCTGCCGACGGCGTCCACCATCTTCAGTCCCCTCGCCTGCTCCCCCGAGAAGATCCGGCCGTCGGCGAAGCGGACGACGTCCTGACGATCGAGCTTGCGGCCCTCCGCGACCGCGTTGATGAACTGACCATGAACGTCGTCGAGGAGCGATTGTAAGACGCGCCGCTCTTCCGGCGACATCGGACGGGAGACGTTGCCGAGGTCCTTGAACTGCCCCGCCTTCACAACCACGTAATCGACGCCGACCTTCTTGAAGAGATTTTCGAGGTTGGCCATCTGCATGATGACCCCGATCGACCCCGTGAGCGTTCCCGGGTTGGCGTAGATCCGGTCCGCCGCCACCGCGACGTAATACCCCCCGGACGCCGCCACCGCGCCCAGCGACGCCACCACCGGCTTGCCGGCCTGCCGCACGCGCAGGAGGGCCTGGTGCAGCTCCTGCGTCGGTCCCACCACGCCGCCGGGGCTGTTGATACGCACCACCACCGCGCGCACGACCGGGTTCTCGCGGTAGGCTCGGAGATCTCGCACGAGGTCATCGACATCGAGGATGACGCCCTCGAGCTCCAGCACCGCCACCCGCGGACCGAACGGGACACCACCGCCCCCGCCCGCGGAGCCGCCGAGGACGCCCGACACGACGGCGACGAAGAGGCCGAGCACGAGCATGTACACGATGGCGGCCGCGACGACTACCGTGGTCCGCCGCCCCATGCTAATCCTCGTCTTCGTAGTCGTAATCGTCCCGGTGCTTGCCCTTCGCTTTCCCGCGCCGCCCGGGTGCGCCGCGCTCCTCGGTCTCGGGCGGCGGGGCGATCGCGTGCGCCAGCTCCTTCAGGCTGAGACCGATGCGGCGCTCGTTGGGGTCCACCCGGATGACGAGCAACGTGAGCTCGTCACCCACGTTCACGATCTCGTCGGGCCGGTTGATGGGCCGGTGCGACATCTGAGAGATGTGGAGGAGACCGTCAACCCCCGGCTCCAGCTCCACGAAGGCGCCGAAGTCGGTGAGGCGCACCACCTTCCCTGTCACGCGCGATCCCATCGGGTAGCGCTGCGCCACCGTGGTCCACGGGTCGGGCTGGATCTGCTTCAACCCGAGCGAGATCCGCTTGTTCTCGCGATCGACGTTGAGGATCTGGGTCTCGATCTCCTGGCTCTTCTTCAACACCTCGGACGGGTGGCCGACGTTGCGCGTCCACGACATGTCGGAGATGTGGAGCAGGCCGTCCACCCCCGGCTCCAGCTCCACGAAGGCGCCGAAATCGGTGAGGTTCCGGACGCGCCCGGTCACGCGCGTGCCCGGCCGGTAGCGCTCCTCGATGGTGGCCCAGGGATCCGGCTCCACCTGTTTCATGCCGAGCGAGATGCGCTTGGCCCCGCGGTTCACGTCGAGCACGATCACGTCCACCTCGTCGCCCACGTTCACGAGCTTCGAGGGATGACGGACGCGGCGCGTCCACGACATCTCGGAGACGTGGACGAGACCCTCCACGCCCGGCTCCAGCTCGACGAAGGCGCCGTAGTTGGTAAGGCTCACGACCTTGCCGTGGGTCTTCGTCCCCGGCGCATACGTCTGCTCCACCCGCTCCCACGGGTCCGACGACTTCTGCTTGTAGCCGAGCGACACCCGCCCGCTCTCGCGGTCGAAGTGCAGCACGACCACCTCGACCTGGTCGCCCACCTGGAAGATCTCGGAGGGATGGCCGACGCGGCCCCAGCTCATGTCGGTGACGTGGAGGAGCCCGTCGATCCCACCGAGATCGATGAAGGCACCGTAGTCGGTGATGTTCTTCACGGTCCCGGTGAGGGTCATGCCCTCCGCGAGCACCTCCAGCGTGTGCTTCTTCTTCTCCTCGCGCTCCTCCTCGAGGACGGAGCGGCGCGACAGCACGACGTTGCCGCGGCGCCGGTTCAGCTTGATGACCTTGGCGCGGATGTTCTGCCCCAGCAGCGACGCGAGGTTCTTCACGGGACGGAGATCGACCTGCGAGCCGGGCAGGAACGCTTTCACGCCCACATCCACGGCGAGACCGCCCTTCACCACCTCGACGATCCGGCCCTCCACGGGCAGCCCCTTCTCGTGCGCGCGGGTGATGGCGTCCCACACCTTGATCTTGTCGGCCTTGTCCTTGGAGAGGACGATCAGGCCTTCCGCGTCCTCTTTGGCCTCGAGATAGACCTCGATCTCCTCCCCGACCTTGGGGAGCGTTCCACTGCGATGGAACTCCTCGATCGGGATCGCGCCCTCGCTCTTGTAGCCGACGTCCACGAGGACCTCGCTGCTGCCGACGTGCACCACGCGGCCGCGGACGACCTCGCCCTCCTCGAACTCGGTCGTCACACCTTCGCGGTACCAGTCTTCCATCCGCTCCTCGGCCGCCTCTGCGCCCTCCCTACGCGGCCCGCCGAGGTATCGTTTCGGTTCATCCTTCTCCATGCCGCCCGTTCCTCCCGTCAATGTATTTGGGACGGTCCCTGGGGTGTCGTCACCCCCGCCCCCCCAACTGCCTGCACACGCTCGTCCGCGGTCCGCGGCGCGCCAATCGCACGGTCGCGCAAGCGCGCGATCGCCCCCATCATGGCGCGGCTCGCTGCCTCGTACTGTTCCTTTCGTTCGCCGCCTTCGACGCGCGCGAAGTGGAGCGGCGCGCCGAAGCTTACCGTCACTCTCCCACGGCGGGGAAGCCGACGACCGCGCGGCCACGCCTGTCCGCTGCCGCTGACGTAGACCGGCACTACCGCCGCCCCGCTCAGCACCGCGATCATGCCCGCGCCCGCCTTCCCTTCGCGCAACACGCGCTCATCGCCGCGCGTGCCTTCGGGGAAGATCAGGAGAACGCCGCCTTCCTCGAGCACCCGCAGCGCCGTGCGCAGCGCGCGCGCGTCCCCGCCCTCGCGCCGCACCGGCCGCGCGTTCAGGCGCCGGATGAAGCCGCCGAAGAGCGGGATGTCGAACAGCTCCGCCTTCGCCAGGAACGACACCTGGCGCTTCGGCACCATGCCGGCGACGAGCGGCGGGTCGAGATAGCTCGCGTGGTTGGACACGAGCAGCACGGGACCGGTGGCCGGCACGTCGGCGGCGCCGACCGCGCGCAGCCGGAAGAGCGCGCGCATGAGCGCGACCGCGAGCGGCTTCAGGACGGCGTAGAGCATCGTTGCCGTCCCACCGCGGCCAGCATCGCTTCCACCACTTCTTCGATGGACATGTGTGTCGTGTCGACCTTGATGGCATCCGCCGCCGGTCTGAGCGGCGCCAGCGCGCGCTCCATGTCCTGGACGTCGCGTGCGGCGATCTCCGCGCGCACCGCCTCGAAGTCCGCCTCGACGCCCTTGGCCTTGAACTCGGCGAGGCGCCGGCGGGCGCGAACGTCGAGGTCGCCGTCGAGATAGAACTTGAGCTCCGCTTCCGGCCACACCACAGTGCCCGTGTCCCGGCCCTCCAGGATCGCGCCGCCCGCCGCGGCCAGACGCCGCTGGATGGGCGTGACCTTCTCCCGCACCGGCACGAGCGTGGTGAGGCGCGACGTGAGCGTCGCGATGGCCGGGCTCCGGATGTCCGCCGTCACGTCACGGCCGTCCACGGCAATCCCGTTCTCGTGCACATCCACCGTCACCCGGTCCAGATGCTGCCGCAGCGCCGACGTGTCTTCGGGCGGCAAGCCCGCTCGCTGCACGCTCCACGCCAGTGCTCGGTACATGGCGCCGGTGTCGAGCAGACGGTAGCCGAGGCGTCGCGCCAGCTCGCGCGCCACCGTGCTCTTGCCGGCTCCGGCCGGACCGTCGATCGTGATCACCGGCTCCCGCACTACTCCACCACCGAGACACACTCTTCCCCCGCCAGCGTGTTGAGCGTCTCCGCGAACGCGGGGAACGACGTCGCGATGCAGGCGACGTCCTCCACGATCGACTCACCCTCGGCGGCGAGCGCCGCCACCGCGAGCGCCATCGCCACCCGGTGATCGCCGCCGCTCGACACCCGCGCTCCGCGCAGCCGCGTGGGCCCGGTCACCGCGAAGCCGTCCGCGCGCTCGGCGATCCGCGCGCCCATCTTGCCGAGCTCGCGCGCGAGCACCGCGATGCGGTCGGACTCCTTCACGCGCAACTCCGCGGCGTCCCGCACCTCGGTCACGCCCTCCGCCGCGAGCGCCGCCACCGCGAGGGCGGGAATCTCGTCGATGAGCCGTGGCACCAGCGCGCCCGCGATCGTCGTCCCGCGCAGCGGTCCCCGCTGCACGGTGAGCGAGGCCGTCGGCTCCCCGCCCTCACTGTGCTCGTTCGCGTTGATATAGATGGCGGCGCCCATGGCCGCGAGCACGTCGAGCACACCGGTGCGGGTGGGGTTGATGCCGACGCCCGTGACCGTCACCCGCGCTTCCGGCACGATCAGCGACGCCACGAGCGGGAAGGCGGCGGACGAGATATCGCCGGGCACGCGCACGGTGGCGCCGGAGAGCTCGCCCGGCGTCAGCGTCGCCGTCGTCTTCATGGTCTCCACGCGGACGCCGAAGTGCCGGAGCATGCGTTCCGTGTGGTCGCGCGAGGGCGCCGGCTCGCTCACGGTCACGGGGCCGTCGGCATAGAGACCGGCGAGCAGCACCGCCGACTTCACCTGCGCGGATGCCACCGGCAATTCGTAGCGCAGCGACGCGAGCGGCTTCGCGCCCCGCACCGCGAGCGGCAGCTTGGCGCCCTCGGCGCGACCGACCACGGTGGCGCCCATGCGGCGCAGCGGCTCGGCGACCCGCGCCATCGGCCGCCCTCGCAGCGACTCGTCGCCGGTGAGAAACGTCCAGAACGGCTGCCCCGCGAGCACGCCGAGAAGCAGCCGCGCCGCGGTCCCGGAATTTCCGCAGTCGATGACGTCACCGGGTTCCTGAAGCCCGTGGAGCCCGGCGCCGGCGACGCGATACTGGCCGGGACCCTTGCGGGTGACGTCGGCGCCGAGCGCTTGCACCGCCGCCAGCGTGTCGAGGCAGTCCTCGGCCTCGAGGAAGCCCTCGATCTCGGTGGTGCCTTGGGCGAGCGCGCCGAAGAGCGCGGCCCGATGCGACACCGACTTGTCGCCGGGGACCGCGATCTGCCCCGCGAGCTTCTGCACCGGACGGATTCGCAGGTTCACCGCACGCCCTCGCGCCTGGCCTTGGCCGCGGCCAGCCACGCCTGCAGTCGCGCCGCGTCGCCCGCTTCCACGAGCCGCTCCACCTCGTCGAGGGCGGCCCGAAAGGCGGCGAGGCTCTGACGGAGCGCGGGTCGGTTGTCGAGGAAGATCTCGCGCCAGACGTCGGGATCGGACGCCGCGATACGCGTGGTGTCCTTGAAGCCGCGCGCGGCGAAGTCGAGCGCGGACGGCTCCGCGCGCGCGGCCGCTTCGACGAGCGCGTAGGCGACGAGATGCGGGAGATGACTGATCGCCGCCACCACCCGATCGTGCGTGCGGGGATCGAGCACGGCCACGTGGGCGCCGAGTGACTCCCAGAACACGGTGACGCCCTTCGCCGCGCGCGGTTCCGTGGACTCCGTCGGCGTGACGATGACGGTCGCGCCCGTGAAGAGGTCCGCCCGCGCGACACCGTAGCCGCTCTGCTCGGAGCCCGCCATGGGATGACTGCCCACGAACGCGAGCGGGCGCCCGGCGCCCAGGCGCTCCGCCGCCTCGACGATGGTGGCCTTGGTGGAACCGACGTCGGTGATCACGGCATCGGGCGCCGCCGCCGCCCACACCGCGGGCAACAGCCGCTCCAGCGTCTGTACGGGCGCCGCGAGCACGACGAAATCGGCCTCGCGCACGCCCGCGGCGAGATCGGTGGTGGCGTGATCGAGCGCGCCTTCCACGAGCGCGGGGCGGAGGCGGCCGGCGTCGCGGCCCACGCCCACGATCTCGCGCGCGAGACCGCGGGCGCGCGCAGCCTTCGCGACCGAGCCCCCGAGGAGCCCGACACCGACGACGGTGAGACGGTGGATCACGCCGCCGGCTTCTTGAGGACGGTCTTGAGCGCCTTCACGAGCTTCCTGTTCTCGACCGGTGTGCCCACCGTGATGCGCAGTGTGGTCTCCATCCCGAACGCGGTCATCGGACGGACGATGACACCCTCGTGGAGCAGCTTCTGGTAGATGGCGGACGCGCTGCGGCCGACATCCACGAGGACGAAGTTCGCGCGCGAGGGGACGTAGCGGAGCCCGAGCGACTTGAACTCGTCGTAGAGGAAGTGACGGCCCGCCTCGATCATCCGCACGCACTCGAGGACGTGCGCGTCGTCCTCGAGGGCGGCGAGCGCCGCCACCTGCCCGAGCGAGTTGACGTTGAACGGTTGCCGGATCCGATTCATGAGCGCGATGGCGTCGGCGTCGGCGATCCCGTAGCCGATGCGGAGCCCGGCGAGGCTCACCGCCTTCGAGAACGTCCGCAGCACGATCGCCTTCTGGCCCTCCTTGACGTAGTTGAGCGCGTCCGGAAAGTCGGGGCCGAGCGCGAACTCGATGTAGGCCTCGTCGAACACGACGATCGTGCGCTCGGGCAGCCGATCCATGAACTGCTCCACCTCGTCCTTGGTCACGATGGTCGCGGTGGGGTTGTTCGGGTTGGCGATGAACACGATCTTCGTGAGCGGCGTGATCGCGCGCGCCATCGCGTCCAGGTCGAGACGATAGTCCTTCAGCATCACCATCACCCGCACGCCGCCCGCCGCCTGCACGATCATCGGGTAGACCACGAACGAGGGGTGCGGCACCACCGCTTCGTCGCCGGGACGCAGGAACGCGCGCACGACGAGCTCGATCAGCTCGTTGGAGCCGTTGCCGAGCATGACCTGCTCGGCGGCGACGCCGTGCTTCTTGGCGATCGCCTGCCGCAGATAGTACCCGCTGCCGTCCGGATAGCGGTTGAGGTCCGACAGCGCGTCCGTGATCGCCTGGCGCACCTTGTCGGACGGCGGGAGCGGATTCTCGTTGGACGCGAGCTTGATCGCGTCGTGGATCCCGAGCTCGCGCTCGAGCTCCTCGATCGGCTTTCCCGGCTCGTAGGGCGCGATGCCGAGGATGTGTTCGTTGGCGAGTGACTCCCACTGCGTAGACATGCTCTCTCCTTATCCGGCGGGGTACGACCCGAGGACCTTCAGGAACAGCGTGCGGGTCCCGATCTCGCGCAGGGCGGCGGCGACGGGGTCCGTGTCGCGGTGTCCTTCCATGTCCACGAAGATCACGTACTCCCAGGCGCGACGCTTGGCCGGTCGCGACTCGATCTTGGTCAGGTTCAGGCCGAGCCGCGCGCAGGGTTCGAGGATGCGGTAGAGCGTCCCCGGCTCGTTGCGCATGGCGAACAGGAACGAGGTCTTGTCGCGGCCGCTCGCGCCGACCGGCCGCATCCCGATGACGAGGAAGCGGGTGGAGTTGTGCGGGTTGTCCTCGATGCGGGCGCGGAGGATGGGCACACCGTAGAGCCGCGCGGCGAGATCGGAGGCGATCGCCGCCACCGTGCGGTCGCCGGCCGCGATCTCGGCGGCGGCCGCGGTCGAGGAGACTTCTTCGGTGGCGGCCTCGGGCAGGTGCTCGCGGAGCCAGGCCCGGCACTGGGCGAGGCCTTGTGGATGCGAGAGCACCTTCTTCACGTCACGCAGCTCCGCCGCGTGCGTGAGCAGATGCTGGGTGATGTCGAGATAGAGCTCGCCGCAGATCAGCGCTTCCGACTCGGTGAGGCGGTCCAGCGTCACGTTCACCGCGCCCTCGGTGGTGTTCTCCACCGGGACCACGCCGTAATCCACGCGGCCGCGCTCGACATCGTCGAAGACGTCGGCCACGTTGCGCGTGGGGGCATAGCCGGCGGCGGAACCGAAGCGCTGGAGCGCGGCTTGATGGGTAAAGGTCGCGGGTGGCCCCAGATAGGCGATCGTGAGCGGCTGCTCGAGCGCGCGGCATCCCGAGAGGATCTCGGACCAGACGGCGACGATGGTTTCCGTGGGGAGCGGCCCCGGGTTGCGGGCCGTCAAGCGGGCGAGGATTTCGGCCTCACGCTCCGGGACATAGTGCGGCGCTTCCTGCCGTCGTTTGAGGTCTCCAATGTGAAGGGCGGCCTCGGCGCGTTGGTTGAGGAGGTTGAGGATTTGGTTGTCGAGGTCATTGATCCTGGAGCGCCAATCGCCCAGGTCCATAGATACTCCTGCACGTCCTGCTCACCGACGAATTGGCGCATTATAGGCGAACGCTGGTAGGGGCGCAACCACATCAGCGCGACGCGAGCGGTGGTGGTGCCGCTACCGCCGCCCGCAGCACCTTGAGTTCCTCGCGCGTGAGCGGGCGGGCCGCGCCCACGGGCAGACGGCCGAGCGTGACGGGTCCGAACGCGGTCCTGCGCAGGCGCCGCACGGGATGTCCGAGCGCTCCGCAGTACCGCTTCACCTCGTGCTTGCGTCCCTCCGTGAACGTGAGCCGGAGCCGGCTCGTACCGCCACTGCTCCCGAGCAGCTCCACGGCCAGCGGCGTGGCGCGGCCATCCTCGAGCATGACGCCCGCCCGCCACCGCGCGAGGTCCGCGCGGCCGAGCGCGCCCTCCACGTCCGCCTCGTACACGCGCGGCAGCGCGTAGCGCGGATGCAGCAACCGATGCGTGAGCGGCCCGTCGTTGGTGAGCAGCAGCGCCCCCTCGACGTCGTAGTCGAGGCGTCCGACCGGATAGAGGCGAACGTGACTCGGCACGAGCTCGGTCACCACGCGGCGACCGCGGGGATCGCTCCGGGTCGTCACCACCCCGCGCGGCTTGTTGAGAAGCACGTACTGCATCGGCTCCGCCGACGGCAACGGGCGGCCATCGACGGTGATGGTGTCGCGCTCCGGATCGGCGAGCGTCCCCGGCGCACGCGTCACCGTTCCGTTGACCGCGACGCGTCCGTCGAGGATGAGGCGGTCACCCCCCCGTCGGGAGGTCAGCCCCGCCTGGGCCAGGATCTTGTTCAGTCTGAGCGGCGGCATCGACCGTCGCCTCCGCCATCGCGGGCTCCGGCATGATCAGCTCGCCCTCGACGTGGGGAAGGTCGCCGAGATCGCGGAGCCCGAAGGCGACCAGGAACTCGCGCGTGGTTTCGTAGAGGAAGGGCCGGCCCGGCGCCTCCTTGCGCCCGCCGATCCGGACGAGCCGACGCTCGAGCAGGTGGTCGAGCACACCTTCGGAGCTGACGCCGCGCACCGCATCCACTTCCGGCCGCGACACCGGCTGCTTGTAGGCGATGATCGCGAGCGTTTCCAGCGCCGGCCGCGACAAGCGCACGCGCGTCCGCGCGCGCGCCAGCCGGACGAGCCAGGGCGCCACTTCCGGACGCGTGACCATCCGATACCCGCCGCCCGCCTCGGAGATCTGCAAGCCACGGCCCTCGACGTCGTAGCGCTTGCGCAGCTCGTCCACGAGCGTCCGCGCCTCATCGGCGGCGCCGAGGTCGAGGACGTCGCGGATACGCTCGGCTTCGAGCGGAGTGTCCGAGGCGAACAGCAACGCTTCCAGCACGTCGATCGGCTCAGGCATGCGCGGGCATCTCCCCACCGGCGCCGGTGGCGCCGGACACGGTCTGACGTTCGATGACGATGTCGCCGAAGAGCTCCGTCTGCTGGGTCCGGATGCGGCCGAGCCGCATGAGCTCGAGCACGGCGAGCAGCGTCACCACCACTTCCGAGCGCCGGCGGTCGCCGCCGCTCGTGAGCGACGAGAACAGCAGCGACCACGCGTCACGCAGCACGGACAGGATCTCGGTCATGCGGTCCAGCACGGAGGGCGGATTCGCCTCCACCTGGCGCGGCGTCTGGCGGCGCTGCTCGTCGATCAGCCGTTTGAGCGCGCGCTCGAGCCAGTGCACGCTCAGGTCCTCGAGCGGGACGTCCTCCGGCGGCGGCAGCTCGCTGCCCGACCGCCCCCACAGGAGCGCCTGCTCCGCTTCGCGCTCGGCAAACCACGCGCCCGCCGCCTTGATACGCGCGTAGTCGCGCAACCGGCCCTCGAGCTCCTGCTTGAGGGCCTGGCCTTCGTCGTCGAGCAGCTCGTCCTCGCTCTCGTCCGGCGGCACCAGCAGCTTCGACTTCAGATAGATCAGCGTGGCCGCCATCACCAGATACGCGCCCGCGGTCTCCAGATCCCGGAAGTCCATCGCCTCCAGGTGGGTGAGGTACTGGTCGGTGATGGTGCGGACGGGCAGCGCGGCGAGGTCGATCTCGTGCGTGCGGGAGAGATGAAGGAGGAGATCGAGGGGGCCTTCGAAGTCCCCTACCCTGAGCGTGAGTCCATCGGTCGTCGTGAGTCCGTCCGCCGTCGAAGCAAGGTCGGTCATGGCGTCAATCGCACGGCGTCGCGCACCTCCTGCATCGTCTGTTTGGCCACGGCGCGCGCGCGCTCGGAGCCCGCGCGCAGGATATCGACGATCATTGCCGGCTTCTCCGCGAAGACCTGTCGTCGCTCGCGGATCTCGGCCAGGCGCGGCTGTAGGTGCTTCAGCAGCACGTCCTTGCAGTCGAGACACCCGATACCGGCCGTGCGGCACCCATGCGCCACGTATGCGCGGTCGCCGTCGGGAGTGAAGATCTTGTGGAGGTCGAACACGGGGCAGATCTCGGGGTTGCCGGGATCCGAGCGGCGCTTGCGGGCGGGATCCGTGACCATGGGCCGGATCTTCTTCGCGATCGTCTCCGCGGAATCCGAGAGGTAGACGGCGTTGTCGTATGACTTCGACATCTTGCGGCCGTCCGTGCCCGGGACTTTCGGAATCTCCGTGAGCCGCGCTTCCGGCTCCGGAAAGACGTGGCCGAAGGCGTTGTTGAAGCGGCGCGCGACTTCGCGCGTGAGCTCGACGTGCGGCACCTGATCGATGCCGACCGGCACCCAGCGCGGCTTGTACATGAGGATGTCCGCGGCCTGGAGGAGCGGATAGCCGAGAAGCCCGTACGACGGCGACACGATCTCCTGCTGCTCGATGCGTTCCTTATAGGTTGGCACGCGCTCGAGCCAGCCGACCGGCGTCAGCATGGCGAAGAGCAGGAACAGCTCCGCGTGCTCGGGCACGAGCGACTGGAGGAACAGCGTCGAGCGCTGGGGATCGAGTCCGGCGCCGAGCCAGTCCGCCACCATCTCGATCGTCGCGCCGGGCACCTCGCTGGTGTCGGTGCGATCGGTGAGGAAGTGCCAGTTGGCGACGAAGTAGAAGCAGTCGAGGCTGTCCTGCATGCGCACCCAGTTGTCGAGGGCGCCGAGATAGTTGCCGAGATGGACCTTGCCCGTCGGCCGCATCCCCGATAGCACGCGCTCTCGCTGCGCCGTCACCGCCGCGCTCCCTCCCACACTTTCGCCGAGCGAATGAAGACATAGTAGGCATAGAGCACGGCGAGAAGAAATCCCCGCCAGCCGTCGAGGAACCCCGCGCGGAGGACGTACATGCCGAGAAAGCGCCCGAGCGGACGCAGGACGAGCTCGGCCGCGCTCACGGGCGGACCGTGCCGGAGGCGGTCGGCGGCGGCGAGCGACGAGTAGCGATCCGCGCGGGCCAGGAAATCCGCCACGTCGCGGTAGCTCCGGTGCAGGAGCGGGCTCACGAGCCGCACCACGGTGCCGTCCACGCGCACCGACTCGTGCACGGACACGTCGCCGAAGCGTCCACGCCCGCGCCGGAGCAGGCGCACCTGCCAGTCGGGATAGAGGCCGCCGTGGCGGACCCATGCCCCCCAGAAGATGTTCCGGCGCGCCACCGCGTACGCCGCCACGTCCGACGCCGGCCTCTCCAGCACGGCGACGATTTCCCCGCGCAGCTCGGGCGTGACCTCCTCGTCGGCGTCGAGCGAGAGCACCCAGTCGCCGCTCGCGTGGTCGAGCGCGAAGTTCTTCTGGGCGGCGAACCCGGGCCAGGGTCGCACGAACACGGCGTCGGTGAACGCGCGCGCGACCTCCACCGTCTTGTCGCTCGACTCCGCGTCCACCACCACGATCTCGTCCGCCCACGCCACGCTCTCCAGACACCGGCGGAGCGCGTCCTCTTCGTTGAGGGTGATGACCGTGACCGACAGGCGCGCGCGCGTCACCGGCGCCGCCCGTTCCCGAAGCGTTGCAGGATGAGGGCGATGAGGTCGCGCGTGGAGTGGTCCTTCGCGTCGCCGGCGATGGCCACTTCGCCGCCGAGCGCGCGCACGGTCGCGCGCTCCGGCACGTTCTCGGTCGTGTAGTCGGTGCCCTTGGCGTGGACGTGGGGCCGGATGGCGGCCAGCAGCGGATCGGCGGTGTCGTCGTCGAAGACCACCACGTGATCGACGTCGGCGAGCGCGGCCAGCATCTCCGCGCGCTCCGCGGCCGGCATGAGCGGCCGGCCCGCGCCCTTGAGCCGGGTCACGGCGGCGTCGCCGTTGATCCCGACGAAGAGCGTGTCGCCGAGCTCGCGGGCCGCTCTCAAATACCGGATGTGACCGACGTGGAGGAGATCGAAGCACCCGTTGGCGAGGACGATCCGTTTGCCTTCCGCCCGCAGCCGCTCCGCGAGCGCCGCCGCCTCCGGAATGCTCAGGAGGTGCGTCCCGGCCATGCGTCGATCACGGCACGCGTCTCCGTGGCGCGCCGCCGCGTCACGGCACCACGTGGCCGAGCGCTTCGTGGAGTTCGGCGCGGGAGACGGAGGCGGTGCCGCGCTTCATGACCACGAGCCCGCCCGCGATGTTGGCGAGGGAGGCGGCGTCGATCGGGGCCGCCCCGCACGCGAGCGCCACCGTGAAGGCGCTGATGACCGTATCGCCGGCCCCGCTCACGTCGGCGATCTCGTCGGTGCCGTAGATCGGGATGAACGTCGTGCCGCCGTCCCGCTCCAGGAGCGCCATGCCGCGGCTCCCCCGCGTGACGAGGAGCATCCGCGCGTCGAGCCGGTCGAGGAGCTGGCGGCCGGCCTTCTCGAGCGCGCGTTCGTCGTCCATGGAGGTTCCCGTGAGCTGCTCCAGCTCCGCCTCGTTCGGGGTGGCGGCGGTGACACCGGTGTAGCGGGGAAGGTCGTAGCGGCTGTCCACGGACACGATGGTGTGACCCCGGCGCGCGAGCGCCCTCACGCGGTCGAACACGCGCGGGCTGACCGTCCCGTAGCCGTAGTCGGAGACCACGATCGCATCCGCGCGCTCCGCGAACGCGGTGAGCTTGGTAAGGATGTCGTCCTCGGTGATCGGCTGAAGGTCACCGGTCGGCTCGCGATCGAGGCGCACCACCTGCTGTCGCGTGGCCTGATAGCCGCCCGCCATGATGCGGGTCTTGACGGGCGTCTCCCGTCCCACCTCGGCCACGATCCCGTCCGTCGGAATGCCCGCCGCGCGAAAGAGCGCGAGCAGTTCGTCGCCGGCGCGATCACGCCCGATCACGCCCACCGGTATCACCCGCGCGCCGAGCGCGTGCACGTTGTTCGTCGCGTTACCGGCGCCACCGAGGAAGACCTCGCGCTCGGCGAAGCGCAGGATGATGACCGGTGCCTCGCGCGAGATGCGTGCGGGCTTGCCGAAGAGGTACTCGTCGTTGATGAGGTCACCGATGACGACGATGGTGCGGTCGCCGAAGGACTCGAGCGTCGCCCGCAGACGCGGAAGGCCCTCCACTAGCGTCGCCGTCCCCCGAGCACCCACTCGACGGCGTCGAGCAGATCCTCGGAGACATGATCGGGCGGCACCGGAAAGCGGTCGCGCCGGTACTCCCATTCGCCACGCCCGTAGCCCGTCAGCACGAGCACGCTGCGCGCGCCCACCGGCGCCGCGGTTTCGATGTCAGAGCCCTTGTCACCCACCACTATTGAGGCCGCCAGGTCGAGATCGAGCTCGGCGGCCGCCTGCCGGAGCAACCCGGGCTTCGGCTTCCGGCACTCGCACACGGCGCGGAAGGGCGGCTCCCCTTCGCTCGGATGATGCGGACATACATACAGGCCATCGAGATGAGCGCCCTCGTCCTTGAGAAGACGCACGAGGGTGTCGTTCACGGCGTGCAGGACGTCTTCCGAGAAGTATCCGCGCGCGACGCCGGCCTGGTTGGTGGTCACCACCGCCGGCACGCCGGCGGCGTTGAGACGGCGGACGGCCTCGGCTGATCGCGGCAGGAGCGTCAAGCGCCGGGGATGGTTGACGTACCCCACTTCTTCGGTAAGGGTTCCGTCGCGGTCGATGAACACAGCCGGGCGCGCGACCACCCCGGCAGTGTAAGCCGCGGAGGCGGTTTGCTCAAGGTTAATCGCCGCTTGCGGCCCTCACCGCCGCGTAGATGTCGGCGAAGCCCGCGACCTGCGCACCGTAGGTGAACGGCTCCGCGCTGAGTCGCGCGGCATCGGCAAGACGATGGCGCGGCTGGGCCAGCAACATCTCGACCGCGGCGGCGACCGCGGAGGCGTCCCCGGGCGTCACCACGCTACCGTTCTCGCCTTCGACGATCACCTCGGCGCCGCCGGCGGCGGTCGTGGTCACCACGGGAACGCCCGACGCGAGTGATTCGAGATGCACGTTGCCGAACGGCTCGTAGCGGGTGGGCAGGACAACGACGTCGGCGGCGGCGTACCAGCGCTCGAGGTCGGGACGCGGCGGCAGCCACGTCAGCCGCTTCGCCACGCCGAGCTGCTCGGCGAGATCCCGGTACGGCGCGGTGTCGCCCTTGCCGATCACGAGCAGCTGCGGGGAACGATCGCGGAGCTTGGCGAGCGCTTCCACGGCGGTGGCGAGGCCCTTGCGCGCGAAGCCGGTGCCCACGAAGAGGAGGACGGGCACGCCCGACGGAATCGACGCTTCCGCCCGCGCCGCTTCGCCGTGGACGGCGCGCAGCCGCGGATGGAATCGATCGAGATCGACGCCGTTGTAGACCACGCTCACGCGGTGCCGGGGAACGCCGTACAACCGCTGGATCTCGGCGGCGCCCGCACGCGCGATCGCCGCCACCCGTGGCGTCGTCGCGAACGCCCGACGCTCGAGCGCGAGCACGATGCGATGGTAGAGACCGCGGCCGGTGCGTCCGAGCGATTCGAGATACGCGCGGTGGCATCCCTCGCCGGCACGGTACACGTGCTGGCCCAGTGTCCGCTCGTGGCTCTGCACGACGTCGTACCCGCCCGCGCCGGCAGCGCGCCGCACCGCGCTCGCGAGCGCGAGCACGCGCGCGATCGCGGGCAACCGCGGCAGCGGCAGGATGCGCACGGTGACGCCGGGCATGGGCGCCTGGCCCCGCAGCGTGAGCAGGTGCACGTCGTAGCCGTGGCGCACGAGCGCGGTGACCAGCCCCGCGGTGGCGCGCTCCACGCCGCCGTGGAAGGCGAACGGCCGCGCCACGATGAGCAGCTTCATGGCCGCCGTGCGGGAGCGGGAGGCGCGCCGCGGGCGCCGAGCGCGTCCACGATGGGAAAGAGCCGAGCGCGCGCCGCGCGAAAGCTGTACTCGTCCTCGCAGCGACGCCGGGCCCGACGTCCGAGCTCCGCCGCCCGCGCGGGATCGGCGAGCAGCGCGGCGATCGCGTCGCGGAGCGCGCGCACGTCGCCCGGCTCCACCACCATGCCGCAGCCGTCGAGCACTTCCGGGATCATCGACACGGCCGTGGAGACAATCGGGCGCGCGAGGGCCATGGCGTCGAAGAGCTTGGCCGGCAGCTGTCCCACCGTGTCCGTGGTCGCGCGCTGGGGCACGGCCACCACGTCCGCGCCGACGAGATACCGCGGCACCTCGTCGAACGGGATCTCGCCCTTCACGGTGACGAACGGTAACGTGGCCCATCGTTGCGCCGCGGCGCCGCCTGCGCGGGCACCGACGACCGCGAGCATCACGTCGCCACCGAGGCCACCGACCGCCTCCACGAGATCATCGACGCCCTTGTGGCCGCGGAACGTGCCGAGGAACATCACGACGCGGCGATCGCCGGCGCCGAGGAGCGCGCGCGCGGCGTCCCGTGAGTAGCGCGCGGGGTCCCACGCGTCGGTGTCTCGCACGTGCGGCAGCAGCGTGCCGCCGAAGCGCCGCTCGAGAAATCGGTTGGCGACGGTGATGGCGTCGGCGCGCCGGACGAGGCGTTCCATCATCCACGTCCACGGGAGCCCGTTCGGGTTGCCGACGTTCAGGAAGCGGCCAAGGCGGCCCCACGCGCCGGAACGGTAGAAGAACCCGACTTCCCAGTCGTCGATGTCGAGCAGGAGCGGACGTGGGCGCAGCGCGCGTGCTCTCAACGCGAGCCCCAAGCTGGTGGCGAGTGGCTTCGACGCGTAGATCAGATCACCGTCCACGAGATCGACGAGCGCCCGCACCCGCGCCGCGAACCGCGGATAGCGCGCGCCGGGAAGCGATCGGTACGGGATCGGGCTCTCGCGCGCGGGCCGCCAGACATCGGCACCGAAGCAGGGGCCGACGACCTCCGCGTCGTAGCGCGGGGCGAGCAGGCGTGCGAGAAGGTCGGCGCGCCCGGTGGCGTTGCGGGAGAGATCGGACGCGACGACCGAGACCTTCACGCCGCCGTCAGGCGCGCGTACCGGGCCTCGAGCGCTTCCGCCACCCGGGCGCCGGAGTATCGCTCCAGCATGAGCGCGCGTCCGGCGTCGGCGACGCGGCGCGCGCGCACGGGATCGCCGAGCAGCGACGCCAGCGCGGAGGCGATCTCGGCGGCATCGCCGCCGGGCACGAGCATCGCGTGCTCGCCGTCGGTGAGGATCTCCGGCACCACGCCCACCCGCGCGGCGACGAGCGGCCGCCCCGCCGCCAGGTACTCGAACACCACGCGCGACATCCCGTCGGATTCCAGGGGCGCGTAGAGCGCGACGTCGATGGCGGCCATGGCGCCGGCGAGGTCGTCCACGAAACCCGCGAGCGTGATGCGGTCGCCGAGGCGCGCGGTCCGGATGGCGTCGCGGATGCGATCAACGTGCGGGCCGCGCCCCACGAACACGAAGCGTGCGCGCAGCCCGCGCGCGGTGAGCCGCGCCGCTGCCTCGACGACGACCTCGTGGCCTTTCATCACGCGCAGGCCGCCGAACATGCCCACGAGGGGCTCGCCAGGCACACCGCCGAGCCGGCGTCGCAGCTCCGGGTCGGCGGCACCGGGACGATAGACCGTGGCGTCGGCGCCTCCGGGAAGCGCCACCACACGGTCCGGGCTCGCCAGCCCCGCCGCGAGCAGCTGTTTTCGGATCGCCTCGCTCACGGTGACCACGAGCGCGGTGGCGGCGCCGTAGAGCCAGCGATTCCCGGCGTGGGCGCGGATCGGATTCACGATGTGACGTGTGCGGACGACCGGTCGTGGCGCGGGGCCGAGCCGGTTGGCGATCGCGGCGAGCCAGTGCTCCTTGCCGCGATGCACGTGCACGACGTCGCTGCGTGGCAGCCACGTGCGCAGCGCCTGCACGTCGGCGGCGTCGGCGCGCGGCCTCAGTCCGCTCGCGAAGCCGAACGTGATCACGCGCTCGACGCCCTCCCGGCGCGCGGGCTCGACCACCCGCGCCTCGGTGCCCGCCCGGCAGCCGAACACGACCTCGTGGCCGCGGCGCGCGAGCTCGCGCGACACGCGCGCCGCCCAGTATGCGTCGGACGACCAGCCGCGACAGGAGACGAGGTGGAGGACCTTCACGCGTCGCGCGCGGTGAGGGATCGGTATACCGCTTCCACCGTGTCCACCGTGCGGACGGGAGCGAACTCGGTCTCCGCGCGACGGCGGCCGGCGGCGCCCATGGCCCGCGCGCGCTCGCGGTCGCGGAGCACGGTGACGAGCGCGCGTGTCACCGCCTCCGGCGTCTCGCCATCCACGAGCAGCCCCGTCGTCTCGTGCACGACCGTTTCCGGAAGTGCCCCCACGCGGCGCGCGACGACCGGCCTGCCCGCCGCCATCGCCTCCAGCGCGGCTCGGCAGGACTCATCCGAGCCCGCCGCCATCAGCGCGAAGCAGTCGGCGGCGGTGAGCACCGCGGGCAGGTCGGTGTCGCGGTATCCCGTGAACACCACGCGTGAGGCGAGCTCGAGCTCGGCCACGAGGTGCTCCAGACGCGCGCGCCGTTCGCCCTTGCCAACCAGCAGCAGGCGCGCCTCCGGAAACTCCGCGAGCAGCGCGCGAAAGCCGGCGAGCAGCAGCTCGTGGCCGCGGTGGGCGGCAAAGCGCGCCACCGAGACCACCACCGGGGCGTCGCCGAGCTTGAATTCGTCACGGATCGGCGTGGGATCGACGTCGGGCCGGAAGCGCGCGACATCCACGCTGCCCGGCGTCCAGAACAACCGCGCGCGCGGGATGCCGACGTCACCGCACCGTGCCTCGATCGCGCGCGACACCGCGAAGGCGGCGGCGGTGCGCCGGTGAAGCAGCGCTGCCGCCGCGCCCGCCCGCACCGACCGCAGATTGTGGAACGTCCGCACCACGGGGACGGGCACGCCAGGCGCGCGGCGTGCGCGCGCGAGCACGCTCAACCAGTGGTCGTGCGAGTGGTGGGCATGGATCACGTCCACGCCCTCCCGTCGCACGAGGCTCCGCAGCCGCGCGATGTCGCGCGCCACGCGCAGCGGATGGCCGCGCGGGCGGAGGTCGAACCCGGGCAGCGGCTCGAGGCCGGCCAGCCGCGCCTTCGTCTCGAAGCGGTCGCCGCGGATGACCGCGAGCAGGACGCGGTGGCCGCGGTCGCGCAGGCCGGTGGCCAGGTGCACGATCGGCTCCGCGCTGCCCGTCCACCAGCGGTTGGCGGCGACGTGGAGCACGGTCAACACCCGCGCGCTCATGCGGGCACCGCGATCGGTGGGCGCGCTCTCGGTGGAACCGCCGTGCGCGCGGGCACGGTCACGCCGGCACCGCGGTCAGCGCGTGCACGCGGGCGGTCACGTCGGCGGCGGTGATCCCGAGCATGCAGGGATGCTCGATCGGACACGTGCGGTAGAAGCACGGCGCGCACGGCACCGGATGCGTGAGGATCTCGGCGCGGCCGCGCGGCGCGCTCAGCCGCGGGTCGGTGGGCCCGAAGAGCGTGACGACAGCCGTGCCGAGCGCCGCGGCCAGATGCGCGACCCCGGTGTCGCCGGACACGAGCACATCGATCTCGGCGAGGACGGCGGGGAGGAGCGTGGGCGTATCGCGCCCGACGAGGCTCGCCGCGCGCGTGGCGCGTTGGACGTCGGCGGCCGCGGCCGTTTCCGTCGGCGTGCCGAGCAGGACCGGTACGACGCCATCCGCGGCGAGCGCGCGACAGAGCTCGACGACACGCACGGTCGGCCAGACCTTGGCGGGCCCGTAGGCAGCGCCGAGGTGGACAGCGACGCGCGGATGGACGCTCGAATCCACGCCCACCTCGGCGAGCAGCGCGCGCGCGGCGCGGCGCTCTTCCGTGTCCGGTGGGGGCGGCAGCAAGCGCGGCGTGCGATCGTCGGTGGGAACGTCGAGGCGGGCGGCGAGGAGGAGGTACTCGTCGATCTGATGCAGGCGCGGCTCCGGCAGCGGCACCCGATCCGTGAGCAGCGGCGAGCGTCCACCGACGGCGAAGCCGACCCGTCGCCGCGCACCCCAGTACCACGCGGCGGCGGCCGCCTCCATCGAGTTCGGAAGCAGCACCGCGATTTCGCCGTCGAAGCGGCGCACGGCGTCGGCGGTGCGGAGCCGTCCGCTCCATGACCGCGGATACGCGACGAGCACGTCCGCGACTCCCTGGCGCGTCAGCAGCGGGGCCCACGGTCCCGCGAGCAGCAGGCGGGCTTCCGGCAGCCCCGCGCGGAGCGCGCGCACGGCCGGCAGCGCCATCACGGTGTCGCCGAGCCAGTTCGGCAGACGCACGATCACCGTTGGAGACACGCCGCCTCGAACGCTTTCCGCCACTCCGCCTCGCCGCCGAGCAGCTCCAGCTTGATGCTGAGCGCGTAGAGCGGGCGCCGCGTGGCGGGCAAGCGCCGCAGTCGCACCCAGTCTTTCTCGGTCGTCACGATCGCGTCCACGTTCAGCTCGCCCGCGCGCGCGTCGAGCGCTTCCAGATCCGCCGGCGAGTACCAGTGATGGTCGCTGAAGGCGGTCAGGCGCGCCACCGCCGCCCCCAGGTCTTCGAGCGTCGCTCGCAGCGCGCCGGGGGCGGCGATGCCGGCGAACGCGGCCACGCGCGCGCCACGCAGGTCGGAGAGCGCGACCGGGGCGAGACGCGCCGCTTCCCAGCATTCGACCGCGGCGTAGCGCGCCGCGAGCACCGGCCGTCCCGGCGCGTGCTGGCGCACCGCCTCCGCCACTTCGTCCGCGTCGCCGACCCGCGCGGCGCCGGTGGCGACCACGAGGTGCGCGCGCGCGAGCGCCGACATCGGCTCGCGCAGCGGGCCGCCCGGAAGCAGCCGCCCGTTGCCCCACGGTCGCCGCGCGCGCGCCATCACGATCTCGAGATCCTTGCGCAGCGTGCGGTGCTGGAAGCCGTCGTCGAGCACGATGGCGGTGGCGCCGAAGCGCTCGACGGCGACGCTGGCGGCATCGAAGCGGTTGCTCCCGACAACGACCGGCACGCCCGGGAGTCGCCGCGCGAGCAGAAACGGCTCGTCTCCGGCGTCCTCCGGCTCGAGCCGGATCGCCGCCGTGTCCGCCACCACCTGGATACCGCTCGACTTCCGCCGATAGCCGCGACTCACCACCGCGCACCGGTAGCCGAGCTCGGCGAGCGTGCGCACCGCGAGCTCCACCGCCGGTGTCTTGCCGGTGCCACCCACGGTGAGATTGCCGACGGAGACGACGGGACAGCGGAGCGCGCGGGATCGCAGGAGGTGCCGGTCGTAGAGCCAGTGGCGGACGCCGACCAGTCCGCGGTAACCGCCGGACAGCACCGCGAGCAGCGGGCGCGGCCCCGGCGTGCGGCCGCTCTGCCAGGCGCGGGCGAGGCGCACGGCGGCGCTCCGGCGGCTCACGCCGGCTCCGGAACGAGGAAGCGGCTCACCAGCGCGAGCGTCTCGCGCACGGCGCCGTGGCGTGCGGCGACGGCGTCGTAGCCGGCCGCGCCCATCGCGTCACGGAGCGGAGCGTCGCCGAGCAGGCGCACGAGCTCGCGCGTGAGCGCGGGGCCGTCCGCCACCACGAGGCCGCCGCCGCTCGACGTGACGAGCGCGGCCGCGTCCCGGAAGTTGGTCGTGTGGGGACCGAACAACACGGGCTTGCGGCGGAGCGCGGGCTCCAGCATGTTGTGGCCGCCGGCAGGGACGAGGCTGCCGCCCACGAACACCACGTCCGCGATCGTGTAGAGCTGAGCGAGCTCACCCACCGTATCG
>Ga0114129_10001764_pt1 | contig 29487 bp, 30 predicted proteins | sample RhiMetdeltSRZDD1_FD_80071 | JGI IMG/M metagenome (GOLD analysis project Ga0114129, IMG submission 80071) | Populus rhizosphere microbial communities from Tennessee, USA - Rhizosphere MetaG P. deltoides SRZDD1 (version 2) (version 2) | ecosystem: Host-associated > Plants > Roots > Rhizosphere >... | reverse complement strand
TCGACGTTGAATTGCAGCGCCAGCATTTCCAGGCCATCGGGCAATCGCTCTGCGTCCTGTTTGGCCTGTAGCTCGAGTGCCGCCAGCTTTGCCGCCTTGGCCTCTGCCTTGCGCGCGCGTTCCTCTTCGGCTTTGCGTTCGGCCTCTTCCCTGGCGCGCTGTTCCTCTTCGGCCTGGCGTTCGGCCTCAACGCGTGCCGCCTCTGCGTCGAGTCGCCTTTGTTCCTGGCTATAGGCGGCGTACAGGGATTCAAACTCACCAGCCGCGGGCGCCATCAGCATTTGGTCGTGCGCGTCCTCGTCGTCTATTTGCGCGAGAAGACGCGCGGCCGTTCGGCCGCAACATGCGTCGCAAAAATGGTTCCAGAAGCAATCGTCGGCGTCCCCGCCTTTGCCGTCAGGGTAAAGCGTGAGCCTCTTTAGGCCGGCGAGGCCGAGCGCCAGTGCGAGGCGTACTTGCCGCAGCCTTTCCGTAATCCACGTTTCACGGTGTTCCTCGCGCCATTTCTTCCACAACGCGTCTTCGTCCAGCCTGTCGTCATCGCCATCTAGCCACGCTAGAACGGCGTTGTCGTTGTACGCCTTCTGAAACTCGGGCCAGCTAATAGGGTTGTTCATGGGTAAGTGTTCCTTGTGAACGCTTATCGGTATGAGGCGGACGCGCGCCGTTAAAGCCCACGCACGATGGTCTTCGCCCCGTCAGCATCGCGCATGGCAGCCATCAACGCGTCCTCGGAAGCTTTGTCTCCGCCGAGGAAGGCGACTGCGAACGGATGCAGCATGTAGCGCAGCGGATCGCCAGGGCCGCCGTTGCCGATGGAAATCAAGACTTGATCGCGTACCAAGCTATGCAGCGCGCGGCGCAGCGAACGTTCAAACGCTGGCCGGAAGCGTGCGTCGGCCGGCAACTCCCACACGGCCCGAAGCTCCGCGCGGATGTTTTCGAACGTCATAGGCTTGCGGTGCGCCTGGATTGTGCCGATCAACGCTTGCTGTCGTCGGCCGAGACCTCGGGACATGGTAAGTGTTCCTTGTGAACGCTTATCGGTATGAAGGCGCAGTTCCACCGTCCACCGGCTCGCGCCGGCGTTCGCTCAACTTCCAGCTTGTCGGGTTTTTAGTTTACTCGGCGCCGTTCACGCGCTCCCGGTCCCAGGCCTCAATCGCCTCTACTGGCCATAGCTTGCGCCCGCGGATGCGCACTGGCTGGGGGAACTTCATCGTTTCGTCCTTGCCCCAACGGTCCAGCGTCATGCCGCACCGTTGATATCGCGCCTCTAGCTGCTTGCCTGTAAAGTAGACTTGCATTTGCCGTATCGCCTCTGCGTGTATCAACTTGTGAATATGATTCTCCGACAAACCCGACACGAAGGCAAACAGCCGGCATCGGCGACCGCTTCACCACGGCTATCGCCGATAACTAACTGTTTGACGTTACGTTCTTATTTTTCAGCCGAAACGCGCAAAAGGTACACGGCAACGCGGAAAAACCCCCTTCGGAAACCGGAGAAAACCGGAGAAAACCGGAGGAGGTACCGCGCTTATAGTGTAACGTTTTGAGTTTGCTATGATTTCTCTGCGCGGTTACCGACGCGCGTTCAACTCAACCACTTTTGCGCCCGATCGGCCTTCGACAAACTCCACCACATGCCGCGCCCATATATCGAGCGCAGCGCGTTTCTCGCTGGCGTAGTCGTGCCGCCCGTAGACCCCGGCAACACCAGAGCGCCAGCTCTCATGGCCCAGCACCATTTCTCGCGTCTCGAACGATATGCCAAGCTTCTGCATTCCGGTGGCCAGGGTTCGACGTAAGTCATGCAACGTCCAGCGGGTGACGCCCGACAGCTCATCGAGCCGCGCCTTCGCTGCGTCGAAACCGCTTAGGCGGCGCGCGCCAGCGAGGTTGAACACGAACTCGGATTTGTGGACGCGGTGCAGCCCCGCGATGATTTCCTGTGCCGGCGCCGACAACGGAATGGTGTGCGCCTTTCCATTCTTGACGCGATCGGCGGGCAGCTTGATGCAGTCGCCGTCAATCTCGGACCAGCGCAGTCCGCCGATTTCCTCGCGCCGGCAACCGGTCAGAATCACCAGCCGGACGATCGGCCCGAAAGGCCAGCCTAGCTTATCGGCTGCGAGCCACACCGCTCGCAACTCGTTGTCGTCAAGCACACGGTCGCGCGATGTCTCCTTCAAGCGCTTGATGCCGGCGCAAGGATTGATGGCGATTCGCTCGCGCTCCAGGTGCCATGCAAACATCGAGGACAGCCACGCGAGCCGACGATTCGCGGCAACTGGTGTGTCCTCTATTTCCTCGAACAAGTCGCGGACCTCGCGCCGCGTAATGCTGGCTAGTGGACGGTGGCGCCATCGGTCGACCGGTGAGCCTGCTCGGATGCCCGCTAGGTGATCGCCCTTGACCGCGAAGCCAAGCACGCGGGCCGGCTCGCGCCATGAGCGCAGGTCGCGTATTGCGTGCCGCTCCAGCCATTGCCGGCACGCCGCCTCGAACGTCTCCGCAACCGCTTGCTCTGCTTGCCGGCGCGCCTCGCGTTCACGCGTCGGGTCGCGGCCGTCGTTCACCAGTTGCAGCACCTTGCGCGCCTCCGCGCGAGCGTCCGCGAGGCCGAAGGTAGGAAAATTGCCCACCGTGAATTTGTGCGGCTTGCCGTGCAGTCTGTACCGGACAGCCCACGATCGCGCGCCGGATGGTTGGATGATGAAGTACAGATTCGGCTGGCCGCCGTCGGCAACCTCTCGACGCTTCGTCGGGTCCGGCCTCAGCTTCTCAACTGCTGCAGCGGTCAGTGTTTTCGCCATGGAAATCCCCCCGCGTGGCGGTCTGGGGGTAACACTGGGGTGGTCCAATTAGGTGTTTTGTAGTGTTACCCCGTGACGCAACATGACGCGTCAAATAGGCTGCGTCAACCTGTTCCGCAAGGGTTTTTGCCGCCGCCGATGTCATGACATGCGGCATAGCGCAAGGGCTTTAGATATGAACTATCGTCACGCTTTCCACGCCGGTGGCTTTGCCGATGTCGTCAAACACGTCGTGCTGTCGCTCATCGTCGGCCACTTGCGCGAGAAGCCGGCGGCGTTCAGGGTTATCGATACCCACGCAGGCGCCGGGCTTTACGACCTCACCGGACCCGAGGCCGGTCGGACCGGCGAGTGGCGCGACGGCATCGGGCGGCTGCTGGCCGCGCCCCTGGCGCCGCCGGCGCAGGAGCTGCTCGCCCCCTACCTGGCGGCGATCTGGCACTTCAATCCCAGCGGAGACCTGGCGACCTATCCGGGCTCCCCGACGCTTGCGCTTGCGCTCATGCGCCCGCAGGACCGGCTCGTTGCCTGCGAGCTCGAGCCGGCGGCCGGCAACAATCTCGCCCGTCACCTCAAGCGCGACCGGCGCGCCAAGGCCGTAGTCATCGACGGCTGGACGGCGCTGTCGGCCTATGTCCCGCCCAAGGAGCGGCGTGGCCTGGTGCTGGTCGACCCGCCGTTCGAGCGGCCCGGCGAATTTGCCCGCCTGACCGACGGCGTGGTCGCAGCGTACCGCAAATGGGCGAGCGGCACCTTCGTCCTGTGGTATCCGATCAAGGACCGCCGCGAAGCCGACGCCTTCCTTCGCCGGATGGCGCGTTCCGGCATCCGGAAGATCCTAAAGGCCGAGCTCGTGGTCGCGGCGCTCGACCGAGCGCGCCTGACCGCCAGCGGCCTGCTCATCATCAACCCGCCGTGGCCGCTCGAACGCCAGCTGGCGGTGCTGCTGCCGGCGCTTGCATCGATCCTGGCTCGCGACACCAGTGTCAGTGCGACATGCGGCTGGCTGACTGGCGAAAAATGACGCAGGGCATTGCTCGCCCCTTTCCAGCGTAGCCGCCTTGCTCTAATTTTTGCCGGTGGGCTTTGACGTTCCGCCTCCCGCAGGGGGGCCGGCGGAGGTGACTGAGGCCGCACCGCGGCCGACGCCTTTCCCCGTTCGCGAATGTCCAGCCGAGCGGCCCAGGACCGGGCCGCGGAGCGAGTTGGGGGAAAGGAGTTTCCCAATGGCGATGACCGGCACGGTCAAGTTCTTCAACGGCGAGCGCGGCTACGGCTTCATCAAGCCGGATGACGGTGGTCGGGACGTGTTCGTGCACATCACGGCGGTCGAGCGCGCAGGCTTAAAGTCGCTGGCCGAGGGACAGCGCATCAGCTTCGACGTCGAGCCCGACAAGAAGGGCAAGGGGCCAAAGGCGGTCAACCTGGTCGTTTCCGCCTAGCCGCGCGGCGCGCATGCTTCCAGGAAGCGCGGGCCGTTGGCGCCGGCCCGACGTCCATGTTTCGCGCTTTTTCGTTCTGGAGCGCCGTCATGATGGTCCCTCACCGGTGGTCTCGATCGACCCGCCGGCGCCGCGCCCACGCGGCTTTCGATCTCCCGCGCGCGCCTGACGCTCGGACGAGGCGTTGATCGTTCGCCCGACCCGAGTCGCGCTGGTGACCGGAGGCGCCCACCGCATCGGGCGCGCGATTTCGCTCGCGCTCGCCGGCGCCGGATATGCGGTCGTCATCCACGCACATCGATCCGGCGCCGCCGCCGCGGCACTTGCCGCTGAAATCCAGGCGACCGGCGGACGCGCCGCGACCGCGCTCGCCGATCTCGCCAATCCGGCGGCATCGGGCGCGCTGGTGACGCACGCCGCAGCGACAGCCGGGCCGCTCACGCTGCTCGTCAACAACGCCTCGATGTTCGAAGACGATGCCGTCGGTCGGCTCGATGCGGCGGCGTGGGATCGCCACTTTGCCGTGAACCTGCGAGCCCCGGTGTTTCTGGCCGAGGCCTTTGCCGCCCAGGCTCCGGCCGATGCCGACCCCTCGATCGTCAACATCGTCGACCAGCGCGCGCTCAAGCCCGTTCCCCGGCAGTTTTCCTACACGCTGACCAAGGCTGCGCTTAACGCCTCCACCATCATGCTGGCGCAGGCGCTGGCGCCGAAGGTACGCGTGAATGCCGTCGCGCCCGGCCCGACGCTGCCGAGCCCGCGGCAAGATCCGGCGCAGTTTGCGGCCCAGGCGGCGGCCGTGCCGTTGGGCCGCGGGCCGACCCCGGAGCAGGTCGCGCAGGCCGTGTTGTTTCTGGCCGCGGCGAGCAGCATGACCGGAACAACTGTTGCGGTCGACGGCGGCCAGCACATTGCCTGGAAAACGCCCGACGTCTGGGGCATCGAGGAATAGCGCCCTCGCGCGCCGGCCGGCGGCGCATTACCTGCAAACCTGAGACCGTCCGATCCTGCCGGTAGCTGGATGCGGCGCATCCGAGCCCGGCGGAGCACCGGCAAAAGCGCCGCGCCGCGGCCGACCGGATGGCGCCGGCGCCGCCGCAACCTCGACCGCGCGCGGCGCCGCGGGCAGCGGCCGGCCGTCGGACAGGTGAATCGGAGTAAGGTCAGGACATGAACCGGCCGAAGGACATCGACCCCGACATCGCCCTCGAGGAGGAGGACGAGGAGCAGACGCTGCCCGAGACCCAGCACGACGATGTGCTTGATCTCGCATTGGCGGATGGCGCCGGCACCCTGGCCGCCGGCCATGCGGCAATCACGCGGCATGCCAAGCTCGCTCCCCCCTCCCCCGGCGTCTATCGCATGATCGATGCCAACGGCGAGGTGCTCTACGTCGGCAAGGCCAAGAACATCCGCAAACGGGTCGTCGCCTATCTCCGGCCGACCGGCCTCGACGCGCGCATCGCGCGCATGATCGCGGCGACCGCGGCGCTCGAGTTCGTCTCCACCAAGACCGAAACCGAAGCCCTGCTGCTCGAGGCGAATCTGATCAAGCGGCTGCGCCCGCGCTTCAACGTCTTGATGCGGGACGACAAGTCGTTCCCGTACATCCTTCTTACGGCCGACGCCCGCGCTCCGCAGATCATGAAGCATCGCGGCGCGCGCAATCAACCCGGCCACTATTTCGGCCCGTTCGCCTCGGCCGGGGCAGTCAACCGCACGATCACCGCGCTGCAGCGCGCATTTCTGTTGCGCTCGTGTTCCGACGCCGTATTCGACAGCCGCACCCGACCGTGCCTGCTGCATCAGATCAAGCGCTGCTCGGCGCCCTGCACCGGAGAGATCGCGCCCGACGCCTACGCCAGGCTCGTCGGCGAGGCCAAGGCGTTCCTCTCCGGCCGCAGCCAGGCCGTCAAGCAGCGGCTTGCCGGCGACATGCAGGAGGCGGCGGCGGCGCAGGACTACGAGCGCGCCGCGGTCTACCGCGATCGGCTGGCGGCGCTGTCGGCGATCCAGACGCAGCAGGGCATCAATCCGCGCGCGGTTTCCGATGCCGACGTGTTCGGCGTGCATCAGCACGGCGGCTTCACCTGCATCGAGGTGTTCTTCTTCCGCACCGGACAGAACTGGGGCAATCGCGCGTATTTCCCCCGCGCCGACCGATCGCTGTCGGCCGAGGCGGTCTTGGAATCCTTCCTGGCGCAGTTCTACGACGACAAGCCGGCGCCGCGGCTGATCTTGCTTTCTCACCAGGTCGAGGACTGCGCGCTGCTGGCGGAGGCGCTCACCATCAAGAGCGGTCACAAGGTGGAGATCGCAGTGCCGCAGCGCGGCGAGAAGAAAGAGCTGGTCGAGCATGCCGTCGACAACGCGCGCGAGGCGCTTGCGCGCAAGCTTGCGGACACGTCCTCGCAGCGCAAGCTGCTTGAAGCGTTGGCGCACGCTTGCGGCCTCCCGCGCACGCCGCTGCGGATCGAGGTCTACGACAACAGCCATATCCAGGGCGCCAACGCGGTCGGTGCCATGATCGTGGCCGGGCCGGAAGGCTTTCGAAAAAACCAATACCGCAAGTTCAATATCCGCTCCGCGGCGCTCGCGCCCGGCGACGACTACGGCATGATGCGCGAAGTCCTTACGCGGCGGTTCAAGCGCCTGCTGAATGAAGCGCCACGTCCCGGCGGAACGGCCGATGCCGATGCCGCCGATCAGGACGAGGACACGCCGTGGCCAGATCTCCTGTTGATCGACGGCGGCCAAGGCCAGCTGACGGCCGCGCGCCAGACCCTGGCCGGGCTCGGCATCACCGACGTGCCGCTGGTCGCCATCGCCAAGGGCCCTGATCGCGATGCCGGCCGCGAGACGCTATTCATGCCTGAACGTGCCCCGTTTCGGCTGCCGCCGCGCGACCCGGTGCTGTACTTCGTCGAGCGCCTGCGCGACGAGGCGCACCGATTCGCGGTCGGCTCGCACCGCCAGCGGCGCAAGCGGGGGCTGCGCGAGGGCGGATTGCAGGAGATTCCCGGCGTCGGCCCGACCAGGAAGCGCGCCCTGTTGCACCACTTCGGCACCTTGAAGGCGATCGAACGCGCGTCCGTCTCCGATCTCGCGCGGGTGCCGGGAGTGAGCGCTGAAACCGCCCGTAAAATCTATGACTTCTTCCATGAAGGCTGGGCGGTTGCGCGCCCGGCGCCGGACGCGAATCCGCCAGCCCCGGCGCCGCGCGAAGATGTGAGGTGACAGCCCTGCGTGCGCGCCCGCAAAGTGTCCCTCGCACAGGCGGGCGGTTGACGGTTCAAGGCACCGGGTGTTCTTTGACCCCATGACGATGGCAGGTCGATCCGCCTCGCAGGCGCATATCCTTGCGCTGCCGAACCTTTTGACGTTCGGCCGCATCGCCGCGGTCCCCGCGGTCGTGGCCTGCATGTTCTGGTCGCAGATTTTCCAGGGCGGTCTGTGGCTGCGGTGGGTCGCGCTTTTCATCTTCATCACGGCCGGCCTGACCGACCTTGTCGACGGCTATGTCGCCAGGGTCTGGGGCCAGACCTCCCCGCTCGGGCGCATGCTTGATCCGATCGCCGACAAGTTGCTGGTGGCGTCCTGCCTGCTCATGCTGGCCGCCGACGGCACCATCCTGGGATGGTCGCTGTGGGCCGCCATCGTCATCCTGTGTCGGGAGATCCTGGTTTCGGGCTTGCGCGAGTTCCTGGCCGAGCTGCGCGTCCACGTTCCATCGACGCGGCTCGCCAAATGGAAGACATTCGTTCAATTGCTGGCGATCGGCTTCCTGATCGCCGGCGAGGCGGGGGATGAGATCCTGCCGATCACCACCCATATCGGCATCACCCTGCTATGGATTTCGGCCATCGTGACCTTGTACACGGGTTGGGACTACCTGCGAGCGGCGGGGCACCACCTGTTGGGAGAGTGATGCGTGAAGGTTCTGTATTTCGCCTGGGTGCGCGAGCGCGTCGGCAGGCAGGAGGAGGAGATCGAGCCGCCGCCGGAGGTCATGACCGTCGGCGATCTGATGGCGTGGCTTGCCCGGCGCGGGGAAGAATACGCGCACGCCTTCGTCAATCCCAAGGTCATTCGCGCCGCTATCGACCGAACCCACGTCAAGCCCGACACGACGATCGCGGGGGCCCGCGAAATCGCCTTCTTTCCTCCGATGACCGGCGGTTGAGGCTTTCTTGCATCTAGGGGCTTCCCGTATCTATTGAGTTAGGTCCGAGCGCAAAGCCGAGACGAGTGTGATGAGTGTCCGGCTTCAAACCGAAGCGTTCGATGCGGCCGTCGAGGCTGCGGCATTGACGCGCGGCCGCACCGACGTTGGCGCTCTCGTGACCTTTACCGGGATCTGTCGCGGCGACGACGACGGCCACGCCATCGCGGCCATGACGCTCGAGCACTATCCAGGCATGGCGGAAGCGGAGATCGCGCGCCACGTCGCGGAAGCCGAGCGCCGCTGGAACCTGCTCGGCGTGACGGTAATCCATCGCTACGGCCGTCTGCAGCCCGGCGATCCGATCGTGCTGGTGGTCACCGCGGCGGCGCATCGGCAGGCGGCGTTCGCGGCCGCCGAATTCCTGATGGACTATCTCAAGACGCAGGCGCCGTTCTGGAAACGCGAGGAGCGCCCCGATGGTCCGGCCTGGGTCGCCGCCAAGGACACCGACAGCGCGGCGGCGGAGCGCTGGACGCGCGCAAGCCCGCGCGAGGAGGCCGCCGAATGATCGGTCGGCGTGGCCCGCGCCGGCGGGGGCAAGCCGCGTACCTCCTCCCCCTGCTGTTGGCGCTCGCCGGCTGCGGCTATTCGCTCGAGCAGCGCATAGAAACGCTGCAATCCGGCGGATACGACGTCCAGCCTCACGAGCTCGACGCTGATGTGGAAGAGGACCAGAAGCGACCACGATCGCGCGCGCGCAGCCGCAGCTCCCGCACTGGCGACAGCCCCGCGCACCGCCGCCAAGCTACTGAAATTGACTCGGTCACCAGCCGGATTGAGCGGTGGAAGCCGGTGCCTGCCGACCACAAGCGCACGCCCTACCAGAATTCACCGGAATGGGCCAGGGAGCAGTCGGAAGCGGCGGAAAAGGACCGCACGCTCGACCGCAAGATCCGCAGCATCTGCCGCGGATGCTGACCACCACCGGTACCGGTCGCGTCGTCGGCGTCACGGCGTCGTGGCCGGCGCGCTGACGGCCACGCATCGCGCCCAAAGCAAGGCGGTCGCGATACGACGGCCCGCGGCATCCCGCCCCGGCCGCGCAATGACCGCGATAGGGCAGGATTCGATCTCAGCAAAATCTCAGGCCGATCAAGCCGCCGCAGCCTTCCCCTTCGGCTGAACCTCGGCGGTGTAGTCGGCCATCAGCTGCTCGGTGATCTTGCCCGGCTTGAAGCGCCACTGCGCGATCTCCGACACCGGGGTCACTTCCGCGGCCGTGCCGGTGATGAAGCACTCGGAGAAATCGGTCAGCTCTTCCGGCATGATGCGGCGCTCGATGACCTCGATGCCGCGCCGCTTGGCAAGGTTGATCGCCGCCTCTCGGGTGATGCCGGCGAGGAAGCAATCCGCGATCGGCGTATGAATCTTGCCGTCCTGGACGAAGAAGATGTTGGCGCCGGTGCATTCCGCGACGCGCCCTTGCCAATCCAGCATCAAGGCGTCGGCGTAGCCTTTGCGCTCCGCCTTGTGCTTGGAAATGGTGCAGATCATGTACAGGCCGGCCGCCTTGGCGAGCGCCGGCGCCGTGTTCGGATCCGGCCGGCGATAGTCCGCGAGGTCGAGCCGGATGCCTTTCAGCCGTTCGGCCGGATCAAAATAGCTTGGCCACTCCCAGGTCGCGATGGCGAGATGGATGGCATTGTTCTGTGCCGAAACCCCCATCATCTCGCTGCCACGCCACGCGACTGGCCGCACGTAGGCGTCCTTCTGGCCATTCTTGTCCAGCACCAGGCGCTTGGCGGCGTCGATCTCGGCCACCGTATACGGAATCTCGAAGTCGAGAATCTGCGCCGAACGCTTCAGGCGCTCGGAGTGCTGCGTGCTCTTGTAGATTTCGCCGCCATAGGCGCGTTCGCCCTCGAACACGCAAGACCCATAGTGCAGACCGTGGGTCAGAACATGCAGGTTCGCGTTCGCCCATGGCACCAGCTTGCCGTCATACCAGATGACGCCATCGCGTTGATCGAAGGTCTGGGACATGACGTGCTCCTTCCTGCCCCGGGAGTTCAGGAATGCCCGGTGGACGGCGTTTTGCCTCGTAGGCAAAGTGCCGATATGTTTCGCGCCGACTTGGACCGGGAGCGCGGCGATTCCGCATACGCGCGCGACACGATCATTTCGTCACCGCGGCTCCGTGGGTAACAATCAAACCGAAATATGTCAATATGGCTGACATAAATTTGCTGGCAAAACCCTCGGCGACGAAATCCGGGTCGATGGCTGCGGGCGGCGACCCGGAGCCGATCTGGGACGTGATCGAGCTTTTGTTCTTCGCCTATCGCGACTTCGTCAGCGATCCTGACCATGTTCTTGCCACCCTGGGGTTCGGCCGGGCGCATCACCGGGTCCTGCACTTCGTCAACCGCAATCCGGGCATGAAGGTTGCGGACCTTCTGGACGTGCTCAAGATCACCAAGCAGTCGCTCGGCCGCGTGCTCAAGCAGCTGGTCGACGAAGGCTATGTCGAGCAGAAGGAAGGGGCCAACGATCGTCGGCAGCGGTTGCTTTATGTTACCGCAAAAGGGGAGGCGCTCGCCATGCGGCTCGCCGGATTGCAGACGCGACGCATTGTGCAGGCGCTGGCGAGCCTCGGGCCCGACTCGCGTGAGGCGGCGTGCCGGTTCCTGGCGGCGATGATCGACCCGGCCGAGCGCGACCGCGTGCTGGAGCTGGTGGCGCGGCCGGGCCGTCCGCGGCCCGCGCGCAGCTGAGAGGCCTTGGGATGGCCCACGCGCCCGCCCGGCTGCCCGATGATGCGCCCCATCTGCTCCTGGTCGACGACGACCGACGCATCCGCGACCTGCTGTCGCGATACCTCGTGAGCGAGGGCTACCGGGTCACCACCGCCGAGACTGCCGCGCAGGCACGCGCCAAGCTCGACGGCCTGAGCTTCGATCTCTTGATCCTCGACGTGATGATGCCGGGCGAGACCGGCTTCGATCTGACGCAGGCAATTCGCACCTCCTCGACCGTGCCGATCCTGATGCTGACCGCGCGATCGGAAACCGACAATCGTATCCGCGGGCTGGAGATCGGCGCCGACGACTATGTGCCCAAGCCATTCGAGCCGCGCGAGCTGTCGCTGCGCATCGCCAACATCCTCAAGCGCGCACAGACAGCCCCGGCGCCGCTGCCTGAGACGGTGCGCTTCGGCGAGTTCGTATTCCATCTCGGCCGCGGGGAGCTCAAGCAGGCCGGCCAGACCGTCCATCTGACCGACCGCGAGCGCGCGATGTTGCGCATCCTTGCCGAGTGCCATGGCGAAACGGTTCCGCGGCACCTGCTCGCCGGCGACGGCGCAGTCACCAACGAGCGTGCGGTCGACGTGCAGATCAATCGGCTGCGGCGCAAGATCGAGCGCGACCCGGGCAACCCGCTGCTCGTGCAGACCGTGCGCGGCATCGGGTACCGGCTCATGATCGTGCCATGACCACCCTTGATCTCGGCTTCGCGACACTGCGTACGGCCGCCGGGCGGGTGCGCGGCCTCTGGTCGCGTTTCGCGGCATGGCTCACCAGCGTGATGCCGAAAGGGCTCTATGCCCGCTCGCTGCTGATCATCATCGCGCCGATGGTGATCCTGCAGTCGGTCGTCGCCTTCGTGTTCATGGAGCGGCATTGGAACACAGTGACCCGCCGACTGTCGGCCGCCGTCACGCAGGACATCGCGGCCCTGATCGAGGTCTACAAGAACTATCCGCAGGATGCCGCGCGCAGCACGATCCGGCGCATCGCCCAGGACCGTCTCAACCTCGGGCTCGACTTCCTGCCGGTGACCGACATGCCGCCGCCCGGCCCGAAACCGTTCTTCTCGCTGCTTGATCAGACGTTGTCGGTGGAGATCCGCAAGCAGATCGCGCGGCCGTTCTGGATCGATACCGTCGGACGCTCGGCGCTGGTGGAAATCCGCATTCAGCTCGACGACGCCGTGATGCGGGTGTTCGCGCCGCGCAATGCCGCCTACGCCTCCAATACCCACATCTTCCTCCTGTGGATGGTGGGCACCTCGCTGGCGCTGCTGATCGTGGCGATCCTGTTCCTGCGCAATCAGATCCGGCCGATCCTGGCGCTCGCCGACGCCGCCGAGAGCTTCGGCAAGGGGCGCGAGGTTCCGACCTTCAAGCCGCGCGGCGCGCGCGAAGTGCGCCGCGCCGCGCAGGCCTTCATCGAGATGAAGCGCCGGGTCGAGCGCGCCATGGACCAGCGCACCACCATGCTGGCGGGCGTCTCGCACGACCTGCGCACGCTGCTCACCCGCTTCAAGCTCGAGCTGGCGCTGATCGGCGACGGCCCCGAGGTCGACGCCATGCGCAAGGACGTCGACGAGATGGCGCGCATGGTGGAAGCCTATATGGCGTTCGCTCGTGGCGACACCGGTGAATCCTCGCTGCCGATCGACATGGCGACGTTCCTGGGCGAGCTCAAGAGCGGCGCCGAGCGCGACGGGCACCAGGTGGCGGTGAGCTTTTATGGCCATCCCGTGGTCACGGTGCGGCCGGCGGCCTTCATGCGCTGCGTGTCGAACCTGGTGTCGAACGCCGCGCGCTTCGCCAACGCGATCTCGCTGACCGGTCACCGCGACCACCGCTGGCTCACGATCACGGTCGACGACGATGGGCCGGGAATTCCCGCCGCGATGCGCGAGGAGGTATTCAAGCCGTTCCTGCGGCTCGACGATGCGCGCAATCAGGACGAGATCGGCATCGGTTTGGGACTTGCGATCGCGCGCGACATCGCCCGCTCGCACGGCGGCGACATCACGCTGGGCGACAGCCCGACTGGCGGCTTGCGGGCGACCGTGCGGGTGCCGGTGTAGGCTTGATCGCCTCGACGTCGGGGGCCGGCGTGTGCCGTCAGCGTCCGGCCGGTGCCCGTGGCACGCCGTCAGGTCGCGGCCGGCTGCCTGCCGGGATCGTCGGCCTGTCGGCCGCGCGGGCGCCAGCGGCCGCGAAAGACACCGGGCGCGAGCCGGCAAAGATCGTCGAGCCAGCCCGACCAGGTCGCCGCCCGTGCGAGCTCCCGATCGAGCGCCGCCATGGTGCGCGCGAGCCCGGGATCCTCGTCGCCGGCCCAGGTGCGCAGCACCCCGACATAGAGGCACGTCAACCCTTGGGTACGGATCGCGCCCCTCAGGCCGGCCGAAGAAATGCCGGCGGCGGTCAGCATCCACGCCATCGAGCGGGCGGTGAGGCCATTGAGGCAGAGCGCGAGCGCCGGATCGCGCCGCGCCGATCGCCCGACCGCGCGCACCGCTGGCTTGTACGGCGCCAGCGCTTCCAGCCGGCGCATCAGGACGTCGAACAGGCGCTCGCGCGGCGGCTCGTCAGCCAGGTCCTGGTCGCCGCCGGCGAGCACCTGGCGGTCGATCGCTTCCATATGGGCGGCCAGCACCGCCAGGGTTGAGCCGAACGCCGCGCGGCAGCGCTCCAGCGGCAGGCCGGCGCGCGTCGCAATGTCGGCAAAGCCGACGTCCTCGTAGCGCCGCTCGGCCAAGAGCGCCATGTAGGCCTCGACAATCCGTTCGCGATCGCTGCGTTCCGGAGGCGGCGCTCGGCGTTCCGGCTTGCGGGCCATTGCAGACTCCCTGGGGCTTGATCCCGAAAAGCTGAAGAGCTTTCGGGACGATCATGCGGTCGTCGAGGACGTGACGAGCTTCGCCGGCTCGGTGCCGGGCGCTACGTTGTTCAGTGTATGCTTCCGAACGCGGGCGTGCCAGCCGCCCCTCAGCCGGCGAGCTCGCGGCCGCGGTGCGTCGCCGCCGCGACCGCGCGCTTGAGCAGCGGCTCAAGACCGTCGTCGGCCATCAGCACCGCGAGCGCTGCGGCCGTGGTGCCGCCCTGCGAGGTCACGTTCTGGCGCAACAGCGCTGCATCTAGCTCCGAGCGGTGCAGGAGTTCCCCCGCGCCGGCGACGGTCGTGCGCGCCAGCCGCGCGGCCAATCCTTCCGGCAAGCCGGCGGCGACACCGGCGCGCGCCAGGCTTTCGGCCAGCAGGAACACGTAGGCCGGACCCGATCCGGAGACCGCGGTCACGGCGTCGAGCAGCCCTTCGTCATCGACCCACTCGACCGCGCCGGTCGCCGCCAGCAGGCGGTGCGCAAACGCCCGCTGATCGGCGCTCACGTTCCCGTTGGCGACCGCGACGGTGATGCCGCGCCCGATCGCTGCCGGCGTGTTCGGCATCGCGCGCACGATCGCCCTGTCGGGAAGCGCGCGCGCGAGGAACTGCAGCGTCCGGCCGGCCATGATCGAAACGACGAGCGTCAAGGGCCCGGTTATCTGCCGCAGGATGGGCGCGACTTCGGGCGCGGTTTGCGGCTTCACGGCGATCACGATCACGTCGGGCGCTTCCGGCGCCGGAAGCACCGGGTTGAGGCGCAAACCGCGCGCGGCGAGTGCCGCAAGCTCTCCGGAAGGCTGCGGCTCGAGTACCGTCAGCCGGGCGGGATCGAGCCCGAGCGCGACCCATCCTTCCAGCATGGCGCTGCCCATCTTTCCGGCGCCGACCAGGAGCAGCGTGCCTGAGAAATCGCGCAGGCTTGGTTCCGCGACACCCGCGTCCGTCATCATCGCCTCCCGGCGCGCCCTGCCTGGGCGAGTGCCGCCTGCGCGCCCAACCGCGCGCTCGAACTTCAAGGGCGATCGATCGTCAGGTCAAGTGCGCCGATGGCCGGCCCGGGGCGGCTTCCCCTCCCCGTCCGCGCGGAGCGAGCGCGGCCAAGCAATCCAGGCACCCGCCCGGATTGCTTCGCGTTCGGCCGACGATGACGGCGGGCTGGCCGTCAGGCCTCTCCGGCGGTATCGAAGATCGCGGCGTCGATCGCTTCGCGCGCCGATTTGCCGGCCCACACCACGAACTGGAACGCCTGATAGTAACGCTCGCAGGAATCGAGCGCCGCATCCATCAGCGCCTCGCACTGCCGCCCTGACGCGTCCAGCCCACCGGCCAGGATGAGGGCGTGCCGGAACATGACCACGCCGTCCCTGCTCCACAGGTCGAAGTGACCGACCCATAGCTGCTCGTTGATCTGCGCCACCAGCGACAGCACCTCGGCGCGGCGGCGTTCCGGTACCCGCAGATCGAACGCGCAGGCGAGATGCAGTGCCTCGATCTCGTCCATCCAGGTGAACGACAGATGATAGTCGGTCCACCGACCGGTCATCGAGATCGCGATTTCGTCGGCGCAGGCGCGATCGAAGGCCCATTCCTTGAGCGCGGCCAAGTGCTCAACGACGTCGACCGGATTGCGGCGGCGCTCCTCGGAGATATCGAGCAGGGACATGCCGTCTCCATGTTTGATTGTCGGCGTGGACGTCCACACCGGCGCGGGCTGTCGGATTGTTCTTGAGTGTCACGCGCACGCCAGCACACGGATTCACGGTTCCCAAAGTCCCGGCGAATCACCTCCCCCGACGACTATACCTCCACCGAGTCATGGGACCAAAAGCCGAGCAAATTGGCGGTCGGATCGACGATTCGAGCAATGCGCGAGCGCGCGCCATCCACAAAGCAGCGCCGCATCCGCATGGTTTTTCCACTGCGAACTAAGCTCGCCCCCTCAGTTGAACAGGCTGGAAACGCTCTCTTCGGAGGCCGTACGGCCGATCGCCTCGCCCATCAGGGTCGCGATCGAGAGCACGCGAATGTTGCGCGCGACCCGCACCGCCTCGGTCGGCTGGATCGAATCGGTGATGACCAGTTCCTTGATCCCCGACGCCGTGATGCGCGCGACCGCGCCGCCCGACAGGACGCCGTGGCTGATGTAGCCGTAGACCGCGGTTGCGCCGTTGCCCAGCAGTGCGTCGGCGGCGTTCACCAACGTACCGCCGGAATCGACGATGTCGTCGACCAGGATGCAAATCCGCCCCTCGACCTCGCCGATGACGTTCATCACCTCGGATTCGCCGGCGCGCTCGCGCCGCTTGTCGATGATGGCGAGCGGCGCGTCGATGCGCTTGGCGAGCCCGCGGGCGCGCGCGACACCGCCCACATCGGGCGAAATCACCGCCAGCTTGGCGAGATCGAAGCGCTCCTTGATGTCGCGCACCATCACCGGCGAGGCGTAGAGATTGTCGGTCGGAATGTCGAAGAAGCCCTGGATCTGCCCAGCATGCAGATCGACGGTCATTACCCGGTCGGCGCCGGCGCGCGTGATCAGGTTGGCAACGAGCTTCGCCGAGATCGGCGTGCGGCCCCCGGCTTTGCGATCCTGCCGGGCGTAACCGAAGTAGGGAATGGCCGCCGTGATGCGCCGGGCCGACGCGCGCCGGAGCGCATCGATGATGATCAGCAGCTCCATCAGGTGGTCGTTGACCGGATACGAGGTCGACTGCAGCACGAACACGTCGGCGCCGCGCACGTTCTCCTGGATCTCGACGAAGATCTCCATGTCGGCGAAGCGCCGCACGGCGGCGTTGCTGAGCGGGACCTCGAGATAGGCCGCGATCGCCTCGGCGAGCGCCCGATTGGAGTTGCCGGCGACCAGCTTGATCGCCCCGTTATTGGCCCGCATTGGCAACTCCGTCCGCCGTGGCCCGGGGGTGATATCAAGCCGTTGGCAGCGCGGCAATATCGCGGCCGGCCGTTGTCCCGAGGCTTTTGACAGGTTGTCAGGCGACGATCGCAATCGCGCTCACATGCCGGCCGTAGTCGCCCTCGCGCCGATGGGTCGCGCGCCGGTAGCTGTAGAACCGCGCGGCATCGGCGTAGGTGCAGCTCCCGATGTCCTCAAAGCGATTGATGCCGGCGCGGCGCAGCCGCCCCACGATCAGCCCAGCGAGGTCGAACAGGGCGTGGCCGGGGCGGGACGCAGGGCGGAAAAACTTCGCATCCTCGCCGTCGGCCTCGGTGAAACGCGCCACCAGTTCCGCGCCTACCTCGTAGTTCGGCTGCCGGATCATCGGGCCGAGCGCGGCGGCGATCCGTGGGCGCGAAGCCCCCAGCCGCTCCATGGCGGCGAGCGTCGCCTCGACCACGCCGGTGAGCGCCCCCTTCCAGCCGGCGTGCGCCGCGCCGACGACCCCGGCCTGCGCGTCGGCCAGCAGCAGCGGTCCGCAATCGGCCGTGGTGATGCCGACCGCCAGGCCCGGCACGCGGGTCACGACCGCATCGGCGCGCGGCGCGCTGGCGCGCGTCCACGGCGTCTCGGCAACCACCACGTCGGGCGAGTGCACCTGGTAGGCGGTGACGAGATTCTCCCGCGCAACCCCGAGCGCGGCTGCCATGCGGGCGCGGTTCTCCTGCACGTTCTCGAGCGCATCGCGCGAGCCGAGGCCGGCATTGAGGCTGGCATAAAGGCCAGGCGAGACGCCGCCTGCGCGGGTAAAGAAGCCGTGGCGGATGCAAGGCAATGCGGCGAGCGCGGGGGCCTGGAGGAGCATGCTGATCTCGCGTCCCGGACGCGGCGCAGCACACAAAGCGCTGCACCGCGTCGGCGGACACCGTCTGTTCAAAACCGGTTCAACTGTCAAATCCCGGCAAGGGACCGAGGTCGCGGTGGGCGAAAGCCATCGCCTTGAACAGGACGCCCATCTCGCCGCGTGCGGTCCCGGTCAGCCGCCCGAGCGCGCGGTCGACATCGGCCGCCTGTGCCGCCGTGGTGCTCGCCCGCAATGTTGCGGCGCGCGCCTCGATGCCGAGGCGGTGCAGGAATTCGCGCAAGACGAGCGGGCCGTGCAGGGCCGCGCCGGCGCGGTGCGCCGCCCGGCCGAGCGCAGCAAAATCGACATGGGCGGTGAGATCGGCCTCGCCCGGCGCGGCCAGCGGATCGGTGAATGCGTGCCGATGGACAGCCTGTAGCGTGTCGCCCAAGCCGCTGTCGACGTGGCCGTAATCGATCACGAGTGCGGCTCCGCCGAGGTTTTGCAGCCGACCGCAAAGCTCCGCCACCTCGCGGTCGGCGCGCCATTCGAACAGCGCGCCCGGCCGCGGGTCGCCGAGCTCCGGCGGCAGCAGCGCCTGGAAGCAGGGCAGCGGCTGTGGATGAAGGGCGAGCGTGAGCCGGCCTTGCCGGTCGAGGCCGACCATCCGCTCGTGCCACCCGTCAGCGGCCTTGACCGCCTGGGAAACCGGCAGTGCATCGAAGAACTCGTTTGCCAGCACGACCATCGGGCCGTCCGGCAGCTGCGCGACATCCTCGTGCCAGGCGATCGGCACGGCGTAGCCGTCGAGCGCCCGCCGCTGTCGCTCGCGCAACGTCGGACTGGTTTCGACCAAGTGCACCGCGGCGGCCGCGCCGAAGCCCGGCACGATGCGCGCCGCGCGCAAGGCGTCCGCCATCAGCGTCCCGCGCCCGGGCCCGAGCTCGACCAAGAGGATGCGGGGCGGCGCGCCCATCTGCTGCCACACGGCCGCGGCCCATAGGCCTAGCAGTTCGCCAAACATCTGGCTGATCTCGGGCGCGGTCACGAAGTCGCCGGCCGCGCCGAGCGGATCGCGCCGCATGTAGTAGCCGTGCACCGGATGACCGAGGCAGAGCGCCATGTAGCGCGCGAGCGGTAATGGCCCGTCCGCCGCTATCATGCGCCGCAGCTCGGCTTCGAGCGGGGTCATCGCGCCGGTTTACATCGCCGGCGCGGGCTTGCGCGACAGCGCGAACGCGATCAGGCCGAGCCCGGCGACGATCATCGGCAGCGACAGCAGCATCCCCATGGTAAGCCCGCCCCATAGGAACCCGAGCTGCGGATCGGGCTCGCGGAACAGCTCCGCGCATGAGCGCGCGACCCCATAGCCCACGGCGAACGCGCCGGTGACGAGCCCGGGCCGCCGCAGCGCGCCGGCGCGGATCAGCAACGCCAGCACCGCGAACAGCACCAGCCCTTCGAGCGCCGCCTCGTAGAGCTGGCTCGGATGGCGCGGCAGCGCACCGCCGCCCGGAAATATCACCGCCCACGGCACGTCGGTGGGCCGGCCCCACAGCTCACCGTTGATGAAGTTGGCGAGCCTGCCCAGAAACAGGCCGATGGGGCCGACGGCGCAGGTGATGTCGCCGAGCGAGAGCATCGGAATGCCGCGCGCCCGGGCGAACAGCACGACCGCGAGCACGCAGCCGAGGAAGCCGCCGTGGAACGACATTCCCCCTTTCCACAACTGCAGGATCTCGACCGGATGGGCGATAAAATGCGCCGGGTTGTAGAACAGCACGTAGCCCAGCCGGCCACCCACGATGGTGCCGATCGTCACCCACAGCACGAAATCGTCGAAGTCGGTGACGGTGAGCGGCGCCGGCCCGCCCCATAGCCGATCCGCCTTGATGAGGGCGCGCGCATAGAGCCAGCCGAGCAGGATCCCGAAAATATACGCCAGCGCGTACCAGCGAATGGCGATCGGCCCGATCGAGACCAGGACCGGATCGAAGGCGGGAAACGGAATGGCGAGGATCGGCATGAAGCGGCCTCGGTGGCATGGGCGTCATGCCGTCGTCGCGCGCGCCAAGTCAAGCAAGCCGTCGACGTGCTAGACCGTGATTGCGAGCCGAAGCGGAAGTCGTCCGCAGGCGGGGCAAACGGCGTTGCTTCGCTTGCGTTCCTAGCGATGCCGGCTGGCGGAAGGCATGCCGAGAAAGAGCACCGGCAAATGAAGGTCGCCAAAACGCACGCCGGAGCGTGGCTGGTGCTGGCGGGGGCGCTGCTGTCCCCGGGGACCGTCGCCGCCGACCATACGGTCCTGCCGCTCACCTCACTGCCACGGCTGGAGAAGCTCGAGCGCACGCGCGTCACCGTATCGGGACTGTCCTCCGGCGGTTTCTTCGCGCACCAGTTTCACGTCGCCCATTCGGGCCTGGTCAAAGGTGCCGGCATCGTGGCCGGCGGACCCTATGCGTGCGCCGAGCAGGCGCCGTTTTGGCTACGGTTCTATCCCAACCCGCAGCTCACCTTTGCGTTGATGGTGTGCTCGCACATCTGGCGCGCCAAGTATCCGGCGTTGGCGTTCTGGCTGCCGGCGGCGCCGGATCCCAACACCTCGGCCGCGATGATCCGCGACGCGGCGGCGCATGCCACGATCGATCCGCCCGCGCATTTGGCCGAGGCGCGGGTCTGGCTGTTTGCCGGCGGCAAGGATGCGGTGGTGCCGCCCGCGACGGTGAGCGCGCTCAAGCGCGTCTATGAGCTCATGGGCGTTGCCGCCGCGAATATCAGCCTGGTGGAGGAGGCACGGGCCAACCACGGCCTGCCGATCGAGGAGTTCGCCGGCGCCGGCAACGCACCGGCGTGCGCCGCGCTCGCGCCGCCGTTCTTGATCGACTGCGACTACGACGCGGCCAAGCTGCTGCTCGCGCACCTCTATCCCGACGGCTTCCAGGCCGCGCCGGCAGTGGCCGAGCGCGGGCATTTGATCCGCTTCGACCAAACCGAATTCGCCGGCGCGGCCGAGCCGCCGTCCGGCATGCACCGCGAGGGCTATCTTCACGTGCCGGCAGATTGCGCCAACGGCGCGGCGGGAGACGCCCGCTGCCGCCTGCACGTCGCGTTTCACGGCTGCCAGCAGTCGGTCGAGCGCATTCACGACGCGTTCTACCGGCACGGCGGCTTCAACCGCTGGGCCGACGCCAACGCCATCGTGGTGCTGTATCCCCAGATCGCGGCGCAGCCGGTCAATCCCGAAGGGTGCTGGGATTGGTGGGGTTATAGCGGTCCCGACTACTACCAGCGCACCGGCAGGCAGATCCGCGCCGTAAAGGCGATGCTCGATCGACTGCTCGGGAACTAGCGCGGCGCGGCAAGCGTTGCACGCGGGCAGCCGGGCTCGCCGGCGCGCTGTAGCCGATGGGTGCTGGGCAGTGCTTCGTTTCGAATCCCGTTCCGCGTCCCCCGAGCTCGCGTTGCCCGCTCGTCCGTCGACCGCGTCGCCGGCGGGCGATTTCCGCGCGCGGGAGGTGTTGAGCGCCCTGAGGTTGCGGGTCTTGCATCCGGCGGTCGTCTTCGCGGTGCTGTCGCTCGTCTTCGGCCTCGCCGTCATCGCGGTCGTGCCCCCGTTCCGCGGTCACGACGAGCCGGCGCATTTCCTGCGCGCCTATGCGTTCACGGGAGGCGAGATCCTGCCCGCCACCAAGGACGCGCATGGCCGCAGCGGCACCTATCTGCCGGCTCGGCTTTACGACGACTTCGCCTTCTTCGAGCAGCTGATGCATCGCTCGCGCGCCATCGGTTTCGACTACCACCGCGGCATGGCGGACCACGCCCGCTTTCGGGCGAGCCTGCCGGCGGTCACGGACGCCGATCCGCCGGTGTTCGTCCTCTACTCGGGATCGGAAAGCTATACGCCGGTCGGTTATCTTCCCTATATCGCCGGCGCAGCGGTAGCGCGCGCTCTCGATCTCGACTTCCTCGGCACGCTCACGGCTATGCGCGCAGCCGGGGTGCTGTCGCTCACCGCCATCATCGCCTATGCGATCGCCTGCGCGCCGGCGTTCGGCTGGCCGCTGCTCCTGATCGCGATGCTGCCGTCGGCGCTCTACGCGCGCTCGATCGTCGGCGTGGATGCGGCTGCGCTTGCCTGCACGCTGGTCGCGGTTGCGCTCTGCCTGCGGGCGCTCGGCTCCGGCGCGGCTTCGGTCGGCAAGCGCGCGCTATGGATCACGCTCAGCGCGCTGACCAAGCCGCCGCATGTCGCCTTCGTCTTGCTCGAGGCGATGACCGGCACGCTTCGTGAGCTGCGGTCGCGATGGCACACCGTGCTGCTGGTGGTGCTGCCGGGCGTGCTGCTCGCGTCGTTGTGGGTGTTGGCCACCGGCGGCGACGTCGCCGCCTGGCGCATGCTCGACGGCACCAACAAGCCGGCGGATCTCTTCGATCCGCTGCGCAAGCTCGCCTTCGCGCTGGAGAATCCGTGGCATTTCCCGCAGGCGGTGATCAACAGCATGGGGGCGGATTACGGGCCGCAAATCTTGCACCAGATCATCGGCGTGCTCGGCTGGCTCGACACCGACCTGCGCGCCTGGGTTTATCCCGCGCTCGCGCTCCTGCTGCTGAGCGTAAGCCTCGGCTGGAATTTCGATCCGGCGCACCGACGACGGGTGGCGGCGGTGGCGGCTCTGGTTACGTTCGCCTATGTGGCCGCAGTCTACGTCATCTTCTATCTGGTGTGGTCGGCGCCGACCTCCGATCGCGTCGACGGGGTGCAAGGCCGCTACTTCGTGGCCGCGCTGCCGACGCTGTGCCTGCTGGTGAGTGCGCTCGCCCCGATCAGGGTCCCGGCGCGCGTGCGCGCGCTTGCGGCAATCGCCGGCGCGCTGATCGCCGGCTTGGCGACGCTCGAAGCGGTACTGCGCACCGACTGGCCATAGGGCGCTCCCGCTTGCGGGGAGCGGTCGCTATACCGCCACCGGCTGCTCGACGCGGCCGTCGGCACCGAACAGCCGCAGATAGCGCGCGATCTCGCGCGCCTCGCCGCTGGCCTTGTTGGGGTTGTCGGAGAGCTTCACGGCCGGCCGGCCGTTGGCTGCGCTGACCTTGCAGACCAGCGAGATCGCCTTGAGGCCGTCGTTGCGCCGCGGCGCGCAGCCTTCAAAATCGTTGGTCAGGTTGGTGCCCCAGCCGAAGCTCATGCGCGCGCGGCCTTCGAAATGGCGATAGACCTGCTCGATCGTCTCGACGTCGAGCGCGTCGGAAAACACCAGCAGCTTCTCGCGCGGGTCCTTTCCTTTCTGCTTCCACCAATCGATGATCATTTCGCCGGCCTCGATCGGCGGCGCCGAATCCGGCCGGAAGCCGGTCCAGTCCGCCACCCAGTCGGGCGCCGCCCGCAGGAAGGCGGCGGTGCCGAACGTGTCGGGCAGCACGATCAGCAGGTTGCCGCCGTAGTAGCGCTGCCAGTCCTGCAGCACCCGGTAGGGCGCGGTGCGCCGCTCGGCGTCGTTCTCGGCGAGCGCCGCCAACACCATCGGCAGCTCGTGGGCGTTGGTGCCGATCGCCTCGAGATCGCTGTCCATCGCCAGCAGCACGTTGCTTGAACCGATGAGGGCCTCGCCCAGGCCTTCCTTGAGCGCCTCGACGCACCATCGCTGCCACAGGAAGCCATGCCGGCGGCGCGTGCCGAAATCGGAGATCTTGAGCTCCGGCAGCCGCGACAGCCGCTCCACTTTCGCCCACAGCTTGGCCTTGGCGCGCGCGTACACGACGTCGAGCGTGAAGCGCCCGTAGTGGCGCAGCGCCGCGCGCGAGCGCAGCTCGTTGATGATCGCGAGCGCCGGGATCTCCCACATCGTGGTGTGCGTCCACGGGCCGGCGAAATCGAGCTCGTATTGTCCGCCGGCGCGCCGCAGATCGTACTCGGGCAGCTGGAAATCCTTGAGCCAGGCGAGGAACTCCGGCGCGAAGATCTGCTCGCGGCCGTAGAAGGAGTTGCCGGCGAGCCAGATCATCTCCTTCTTGCCGAAGCGGATTGTGCGCGCGTGGTCGAGCTGCTCGCGCAGCTCCTTCTCGTCGATCTCCTCCGCAATCCGCACGCGCCGGGTCCGGTTGATGAGCGTAAAGGTCGCCTGCACCTGCCGGTAGAGGCCCCAGATCATCTGCAGCATCAGCAGCTTGTAGAAATCGGTGTCGAGCAGGCTGCGCACGATCGGGTCGAGCTTCCAGGTGTGGTCGTAGACCCGCTTGGCGATGTCGGTGGTGGCCATGGCTCAGTGACCGCTCAGGGATGCTCCGCCGCCTCGAAGGCCGTTGGTGCATGCTTCGAGACGCGCGCATTGCGCGCGCGCCTCAGCATGAGGGTGTCCGCGCGCGCCGTCTACCCCACTTCTTCATGGTGAGGAGCCGGCGGAACGCGCGGATCGCGGTAGGGACGCTCATTGCTGAGCACCCCCCGCACAGAACCGTACGTGCCCAATTAAGGCATACGGCTCCCACCTTGGGTGTTTGACGGCGAAGCGTTCGCTAGGCCAGCGATGGGTGATGTGCGGTGGAGGAAGCCAGGCGGCCGCGAGTTGGGTGATCCGTTCCCACGCCGTGTGATCCTTCTGTCCACGCCGCCGCAGCGCACGCAGCCAGAGTTCGCAGACGTGGCGGAGGAACGCTCCGATCGCGCGGCTCGCCGTCGGCACTGCAAAGTAGTTGTAGTAGCCGGCGGTGACTTGCTGCAGCCATTTTCCCTGCGCAAGGGATCGGCTGATGCATGCATCGTCGCAGCTCCAAAGCGGCGGTAGCCGTCGGTAGTGCCTCAGTTCGAATTCTCGGCTACGGGTGGGGCGCAGACTTGCCGTTCGCGCCTGCCATGGACCCCCCAATGCTTGGCCGAGGTTCAGCCAACGTCTCGTCTCCAAGGCTCCTCCACGCAAAGGCCTGGGCCGAGGCGTATGAGCTAATTGATCTTCAGCTTTGCCCCTTGGGGCTGCGGGCCATCGAAGCCTTGGGTGTCGGTTCGGGAGATATTGTTCTCGATGTAGGGTGCGGAGCTGGACAGACCCTGCTCCAACTCGCCGAGCGGGTCGGAACTGAAGGGCAGGTGATCGGGGTGGACATGGCCCCGTTGCTCCTTGAGATCGCCAAGCGGAGAACCGAGCCGCTGAGCCAGGTGAGGTTGATCGAGGCAGACGCTCAGTCCTTGGATTTGCCGTCCGAGAGTACGGATGCCGTGTTCTCTCGATTCGGTGTGATGACCTTCGACGATCCGGTCGCGGCCTTCGCCAACCTCCGCAGAATTCTGAGGCCGTCGGGTGCGCTGGCGTTTAGTTGCTGGCGCTCCCTCCAGGAGAACGAGTTGGATCACCTTCCGCTTTCCGCAGCCGGATTCCAGTCGATTGTCGACGAGAGCCCTTTCAGCTTCGCTGATCCCGAACACATACGCCGCACGCTTGAGGCGGCTGGGTTCAGCGAGATCATCATCCAATCGCACGATGAAAAGGTGTCGAGCGGCGATCTCGATGCAATGACCTGGGTGCTTCTGAAGGTGGGGCCGCTCGGAAGGATTGTTCGCGAGAACCCCGCGCTGCGAGCGACTGCCGAGCCTTTATTGCGCGAGGCCCTGGGTGCCCTGGGAGACCCCTCCAGGGTGCAACTCTTGGCTTCCGTCTGGATCGTGACCGCGCGAGCCGGAGCAGCGACCCGGCGGCGGCTACCCCAACGTCCACAAAGAGGTCCGGAGGCATAAATTCAAGCTGACACACGACCTGCCCGTCCCCCGGATTGAGCGGCAGCGGGATCCGGGGCTAGTCTGGCGGTTGACGAGACTACGCCGGACGCCCCGGGCCGGCCGAGCGCCCGGATCTCGCTGCCACTCAGTCCGGCCCGCACAAAACCACGGAGGAACGCATGAGAATTCTCAAGGCCCTGGCGCTCGGCGCATGCGCGCTGGCGTCGCTTGCGGCGATGGCCGCGGCGGCCGAGTATCCGACGCCCAAGCACGGCGAATGGGTCGCGCGCGATTTCAAGTTCTCGACCGGCGAGGTGTTCCCGGAGCTGCGCATCCACTACACCACGGTCGGCGAGCCGACCGGCCAGCCGGTGCTGGTGCTGCACGGGACCACCGGCTCGGCCGCCAGCATGCTGACGCCGGGGTTCGCGGGCGAGCTGTTCGGCGCCGGCCAGCCGCTCGACGCGACGAAGTATTACCTGATCATCCCGGACTCGATCGGACACGGGAAATCGTCGAAGCCGTCCGACGGCCTCAAGGCCAAGTTCCCGCGCTACAACTACGACGACATGGTCGAGGCGCAGTACCGGCTGCTCAAGGAGGGGCTCGGCATCCGTCACCTGCGCCTCGTCATCGGCAATTCGATGGGCGGCATGCACACCTTCTTGTGGGGCGGGAAGTATCCGGGCTACATGGACGCGCTCGTCCCGATGGCGGCACAGCCGAGCGAGATGGCGAGCCGCAACTGGATGATGCGCCGGCTGCTGATCGAGACGGTACGCAGCGACCCGGACTACCAGGACGGCAACTACACGACGCAGCCGCGCTCCATCAAGCTCGCCAACGTATTCTTCGCGATCGGCACCAACGGCGGGACGCTGGCGTTCCAGAAGCTCGCGCCGACGCGCGCGCAAGCCGACAAGATCGTGGACGAGCGGCTGGCGGCGCCGTTCCGCGCCGACGCCAACGACTACCTCTACGCCTGGGACTCATCGCGCGACTACAACGCCTCGCCCGGGCTCGAGAAGATCGAGGCCGCGCTGTTGGCCATCAACTCCGCCGACGACGAGCGCAATCCGCCGGAGACCGGGATCATGGAGCGCGAGCTCAAGCGGGTGAAGAACGGCCGCCTCCACCTGATTCCGGCGAGCGAGGACACCCGCGGCCACGGCACCACCGGCGTGGCGAAATTCTACGCGCGGCAGCTGCAGGAGTTCTTGCAGGGCGTGCCGCAGCGCGGGATGTGATGGCGTTGCTCTGTGGGGCGGGTTTGCCACGGGCGTAGCCGCCATCCGGCCGGCGGATTACGCTGCGCTCATGCGCCCAACGGGCTACGGGCTGGCGCCGCCCGGCCTCGCCGGTCTATGGTCCGGCGGATCACGTTTTTCCCGTCAACTTTCGCCACGAGGTCTTCATGACGATGCAGCTGCGCGCCAACGAGCGGGTCGCTTGGTTCAACGGCGAGTTCATGCCGGAGCGCGAGGTGCGCATACCGTTCCGCGACTCGAGCTGGGTGTACGGCGACGGCTGCTTCGACATGACGCGCACCTTCGGCCACCGGTTGTTCAAGGTGAAGGAGCACGTCGACCGGCTCTACCGCTCGCTCAAGTATCTGCGCATCGATCCAGGCTTCGGTCCGCGCCGCATGTGCGAGCTCACCGACGAGGTGTTCGCGCGCAACCGCCACCTGCTCGGCCCCGACGACGACTACTGGGTCGGCCAGCGCATCAGTCGCGGCGTCAAGGAGGTGCCGGGCGACAACCTCGACCATCACGGCCCCAATATCGTGCTCGAGTGCGCGCCGCTGCCCTTCGTGCAGCGCGCCAAGCTGTTTCGCGAGGGCATCAAGGTGGTCACGCCGGCGCACCGCCGCGTGCCGCCGGATTCGCTCACGCCGCGCGCCAAGACCCACAACTACCTCAACCTGATCGTCGCCAATCAGGAGGCGCAGAGCATCGATCCGGAAGCCTGGGCGGTGCTGCTCGACGTCAACGGCAATCTGGCCGAGGGCATGGGCTCGAACATCTTCGTCGTGCGCGGGGGTGAGATCTTCACGCCGCGGGAAAAATTCGTGCTGCCTGGCGTCAGCCGCCAGACGGTGATCGATCTTGCGCGCGAGGCCGGCCTCAAGCTGGTCGAGGCCGACCTCGACCTCTACGACGCCTACAACGGCGACGAGGTGTTCCTGACCTCGACGTCGCTTTGCATCTGCCCGGTGACGCAGGTCAATGGGGTGAGCATCGGACCCGACGGGCAGGTGTGGGGACCGGTGACGCAACGGCTCGCCGACGCCTACCGGCGTTTCGTCGACCACGATTTCGTCGGCCAGTACCTCAAGCGCTACGTCGACGGCATGGAGTCGCGGGCGTTTTGAACGCGGAAAGCTGCAGGATATGCAAGGGCGCGCGGAAGCGCGCCATGCGCACGCGCGAGCCTCGGCAAATCGTGCGCACGCGCGGCTGCCCGGCGCTTGGCGCACGCGACCATTGATCACGTCTCGGCGAGCACCGCGTCGATCCAGGCCGTAAGCGCGTCGAGCAGCGCGCCGCGCACCTGCGCGTCGGTGCGGCTGGTCCGCGCCGGCACGTGGAAGCCGTGATCGGCATCGGCAAACATCCGCAGCGTCGCGCGCGAACCGAGCGCCGCGCACACCGGCTGCAACAGTTCCGGCAGCGCGAGCTTGTCGTGCGTGCCCTGCAGGAACAGCATCGGCAGGCGCACGTCGGCGAGGTGGCGGGCGCGCTCCGACGATGGCCGGCCGGCCGGATGCAGCGGAAAGCCGAGGAATGCGAGCCCGCGCACGCCGGCAAGCGGTGCGGCGGCCTGCGCCTGCGAGGTCATGCGGCCGCCGAACGATTTGCCGCCCGCAAACAGCGGCAGTTCCGGCGCCAGCCGCGCGGCCGCGTCGACCGCGGCGCGCACCGCCGCATGCGCACGCGCCGGCGGGTCGGGCCGCCGCGCCCGCTGCTCCATGTAGGGGAACTGGTAGCGCAGCGTCGCGATGCCGCGCTCCGCAAGCTCGGCCGCGACCGCCGCCAGCAACGGGTGCCCCATCCCGGCGCCGGCGCCATGCGCCAGCACATAGCAGGCGCGCGCGTTGGGCGCCCCCTGCATGAGGCCGGAGACGCGGGTGCCGTCGTCGAGCGTGATGGTGACGGGTTCTGGGTCTGAGAATCGCACGGCTTGGATGATCTCGGCGCCCGTCATAACTATCAACCGTCATCGTCCGCGACAGCCAGCGATCGAGTAGCCACCGCGCTTCGGTTACTGGATGCCCGCTTTCGCCGGCATGACAATCTCAGTTTCGCCCAGATCGGGCCGCACCAAAACCCCGACCAGGAGAAGCCCATGTGCCGCAACATCCGCACGCTGTTCAACTTCGAGCCGCCGGCCACGGAGGAAGAGATCCACGCCGCCGCGCTGCAGTTCGTGCGCAAGCTCAGCGGCTTCAACGCGCCCTCGCGCGCCAACGCGGCGGCGTTCGACCGCGCGGTCGACGAGGTCTCGGAGGCGGCGCGTCGGCTGCTCGCTTCGATGGCGACCACGCGGCCGCGGCGCGACCGCGAGGCCGAGGCCGTGAAGGCGCGCGCGCGGGCGCGCGCCCGCTTCGCTTGAGCCTTTAGGCTCCGCGCAGTGACGAACTGCGACGCGGCCTTGCGGACGTGGGACGCAATCCCCATTGTCGGGGCCGGACGCGAGCGGCACGATCGGAGGCCGGCATGGTGCAGACGACGAACCGGTTTTTCGACGAGATGGCGCGGCTGATGAACGACGCGGCCGGCGTCGCCAGCGGGGTGCGGCGCGAGTTCGACACGCTGATGCGCAACCAGGCCGAGCGCATCCTGCGCGATCTCGACGTGGTCAAGCGCGAGGAATTCGAGGCCGTCAAGGAGATGGCCCAGCTCGCGCGCGAGGAGAACGAGGCCCTCAAG
>Ga0114129_10001762_pt1 | contig 29493 bp, 24 predicted proteins | sample RhiMetdeltSRZDD1_FD_80071 | JGI IMG/M metagenome (GOLD analysis project Ga0114129, IMG submission 80071) | Populus rhizosphere microbial communities from Tennessee, USA - Rhizosphere MetaG P. deltoides SRZDD1 (version 2) (version 2) | ecosystem: Host-associated > Plants > Roots > Rhizosphere >... | reverse complement strand
CTCAGTCTGCTCGCGAAGCTGTTTGATCTCGCGCTTCAATCCCAGGAGCGACGTCCCCTTCTGGCCGGCCTGCGCGCCCGTCATGATCAGACGGCCGTTGACCACCTGCTCGCCGTCGTAGGTCACATAGATCAGCGACGCGTTTTCAATCGAGAGCTGAAGCGCGGCTTCAATGTCAGGCACAACGGCGGCCGCGCACTTTTCCGGAAACGCACGTTCGACTACCGTCTTGATCTCGGGCCGTATTGCTAAGAGATCGATCGCCCGCAGCACGTCGAGTTGAAAACGCGAAGCGTGTGAGGCGGCTTGTTCATCAAACTTCCGCGCTGCCGCACGGTCATCCGATTCCGAGTGGGCGCTGACGTGGATATCAGACATCAGGGGCTGCGCATCAGGGTGAAGCTGAATAACGATCGCATCACGCGACGAAGGATCGGCGGGCGGCAGTTGCCGTTCGACGGGCACGTATTCTTCTCGAATCCGCTCCTCGTCGCGCTCCGCCTCACTTGAGATCAACCATTGTTCGCCCGCACCGGTCTCTCCGCTTCTCCCACTCTCGGGGTCCTGATCGTCCTCAGCTCCATGCAAACCAACTACAAGAAAAGCGCCGCGGCCCAATCCCTCATTCTTTATGTAGTCAACTCCCGCCAGCGCATCGTCGATCGTGGGAACCAGGATGCTTTGAAGCTCGCGGGCGAACAGGCTTTCGATCAAGCGCTCGTATTGAGGCTCGACCTCGACAAAATCCGCGAGCGTGCCAAGGGCATTCATTCGCGCCCTCTGTTCGCGCGAGAGCACGTGCTGAACTGCGTCCGAATAGTAAGCGTGATGCGCATCGAGGTCTTCAAGCGAAGTCAGCCTGTGCGCCGAAGCCTCGCGGCGCGTGTGTACTTCTTCAAGCTGAGACCGAAGCGTGGCGGCCTGGTCGCGCAGCGCGTCGAGATCGGACGAGCGCTCTGCGATTTGCGCGCTCAGCTCGGCAACTCGCTGAGCGCCCATCTCGACCTCGCTTCCCACGCGAGCAAACTCGCTCGTCGCTTCGTCCCGTCGCGTTCCGGCTCGTTCGAGCTCATTGCTCAAGCTAGCTTCTTTAAGATCTAGCCGTCTGAGCGCTTCCTCCAAATTGACGCTTAGGTTCCGGAGCCGCTCGGTTACGCCGATCTCAACGAGCATCCGCTGACGCATCTGCTCGATCTCGCTCTCGGCCTCTCGCGAGCGACTCAGTTCTTCCTGATGTGCCCCTTCGCGCGCCACCAAATCAGCTTGTTCGGCGGCTACTTCGGCTTCGAGCGACTGAAGACTCGCCGATTGCCTCTGTGCTTCCGCGTCGAGCAACGTCAGCCGTTCATCGAGCGCGTGCTGATCGCGATTAAGCTCCTCGATTCGCGAAGTCAACTCGCCGATCTGTTGCTCCTCGAATGCGCGACGGTTTCGAGCGCGGTCCGCGTCGAGCTCGACGGCCGCAGCCCGCTCGCGCAACTCGGCTAGATGATCTTCCGCGGCGCGCGCCTGGGCCGACGCCGCTCGGTGCTCGAGCTCAAGCTCAGACAGTCGTGCGTCAAGCTCGCGCTGGTTGAGTCCCGCTTCTTCAAGGTCTCTCGTGACTCGCTCGATCGCTTCGTTCAGCCGGTGGTAGTCGGCGGTGAAAATGATCTTCAGCAGGGACCGCATCTCTTCGCGAAGCCTCCGATAGCGCCGCGCCTTTTGAGCCTGCCGCTTGAGGCTGTTCACCTGGCGTTCGACCTCGCTGATGATGTCGTTGAGCCTGGTAAGATTCTGCTTCGCCGATTCGAGCTTGAGCTCGGTTGTGCGCTTTCGCGATTTGAACTTCGTTATACCGGCGGCTTCTTCGATGAGCGCGCGCCGGTCGAGCGGTTTCGAGGAAAGGATTTGACCGATGCGGCCTTGCTCAATGATCGCGTAGTGAGCCCCGCCAAGCCCCGTTCCCGCGAACAGGTCTTGGATATCGCGAAGCAAACAGGGCCTGCCGTTCATCAAGTAGTCGCTGTCGCCGGTCCGGTACAAACGCCGCCCGACGGTGACTCGCTCGCCGGCAGAGATGACGATCGTCTTCCGCTTGCGTGGATGGCGAGTGCGCTTACGCTCTATGTGATTCGGCTTGTCTTGTTTTCCCTCTTCAGGCGCCGATTCGCTCCTGATCTCGAGTCGCGCCGTTGATTGCTGGTCTTTGAGGCTCGCCGACGATTCGCCCGCAGCGAGCGACGCCTCACCAGCGGGAGTTGATAAGGGCTTTTCATCCGGTGAATCATCAGCGGGTGCGCAGTCGTTCGGCTGACTCTCGGCCTGCTGTTCTGCGCCCTCCGGGGCGGCAGACCGTTCCGCTTCACCTTGATCTGCCGCTTGCGGTAACGCCTGCGCCGCGTGTGAATCGTCGCTTTCGGGTTCGAGCGGCGCCAGCTCCTGGACCAACGAGCGCGCGGCTTCGGCGGCGTGCTCGGCGTTTGTCAGGGCTTCTTCGTATTCGTGCTCGTCATCCTTCTCAGAAACCTCGCCCTCGTGAGCGGCGATGTCTTCGATGGCAACCAGGGTCAACAACACTTCGGCCATCCCGGTAGGCTTGCGGTCGCGGGTGCCGTTGAAGATCACGTCTTCCATCTTTGCGCCGCGAAGATTCTTGGCGGACTGTTCACCCAGCACCCACGAAATGGCTTCCGCGATGTTGCTCTTGCCACAGCCGTTGGGACCCACAACTCCGGTGATTCCTTCGCCGAAAACGAGCGAGGTTCGATCGGCAAAAGACTTGAAACCGCTGATCTCGAGTTTCTCCAGTCTGAACATCGATGCCCCGTGGCCAGTGCGTGGCTACCCCAAGTTATAGACTCATTCCGAAAACCTAGCACACTATAATGTAGGGGGTCCGTGCTGTCAAACTTTTGGCCATGCGAAACGATGTGGATTTTCTTCATCAGTTGTGAGCCGGAAGCCGCGCAAAATTGTCCGACAAACTTCAGTTTGTCGCTGGAGTTTGGACATCTCAGCCACGTTGGGCGTAACCCACGGCAGTGGGCGGTAGCGTGTAGCCCAGGGCAAGTCCGCGCCGTTCCGGGTTATCGTTCCGCCGGCGACTATGAGCCCACGCAGTGGGCGACAGAATGGTAGACGGAATCCAGCGATGTGCCCAGCTTCTGCCGCCCGCTACGCGGGTTTGCCGGGCTCACGTGCCGGCTTCCCGAGGGCTGCGCGGACTTGCCCTTGGCTACACGCTTTCGCCCGCTACGCGGGCTTGCCGATCTTCCGCTGCGTTGATTTGCGCTACTGTTAGTCATACAATGACCTCCTTCCAATGCGCCGCGACGACTCTCCAAGTTGTCCTCTTTTTTTGAAGGTGACAGGGTTTGACAAGGAATTCTCTTGCAGACTTTATTGATGCTCGCACGCAGCGACTGAATCTCGTCACGGAACGAACGATTCAAGTCTCGCTGGTCATGTATGCGGTCTTTGCGCCGCACTCGATCGCGCTCACCCAGATCTTTTATCTGTTCGGCCTGCTGATCTGGGGCCTGCAGCTCGTCACCACTCGAAGGTTCAGGCCATCGAGAACACCCGCCGATATCGCGTTGTTTGCCTTTTTCAACTGCTGTGTCATCTCCTCGTTTCTATCCTACGCACCATTGATCAGCATCAAGGGGCTCCGAAGCCCTGCGTTCTTTCTCGCGTTTTACTATGTCAGCACTAAGATAACCAGCATTCGATTTGCGAGGGTGCTCGCTTTCCTATTGGTGGGATCGTGTCTAATCAACATCGGCTACAGCGCCACAAAGGTCGCAATAGGCCGCGGCATTCAGATCGACACGATCAAACCGGACAGCCCGCTCAAGGAAATCAATCTGGAGCCGGGAGATATCATTCTGAGAGCTAACGGGCAACGGGTAAACACGCCCGATGAGATATCACGTGAGCTCGATTCAGGCGGAGATCAGCTCCTGCTCACGTACCAAAGAAAGGAGTCGGTTTTCGAGATCAGCCTCTCGGGCGAGACAACCGTGGCCTTAAAGGGCAGCGGACCTGATCAGTTGGGAATAACTACGTCGAGAGGGAGAAACTTCAGAATAACAGGCTTCTACAATCACTACGAAACCTATGCTGAAGTCCTTCAACTAATAGCTGCGCTGGCAATCGGGATGTTCATAGCTCATCGCGACAAGCGTTCACGCACCGGCATGTTCTTATTGTTCTCGATAGCCTCGCTGACAACGGCTTTGATAATGACCTCAACGCGGGCGGCAATGGTGGGTTTAGCTACTGCGATAGTCGTTATGTCGATGGCGAGCTTTCGACTCCGCCTAGCCGGTTTCGTTCTAGTGGTAATAATCGTTATGACCCCGGTTGCGCTGTTCACTATCGAGCGTTCGCGCGGGATCTCGTTTATCGATCCGACTGAAGGCAGCACGTCCTACCGTTTAGTAGTTTGGCGCGAGGCGTTGAACCTGGTCCGGCAACATCCCGTAGTCGGAATAGGCAAAGGAAGCGACGGCGTCCTGAGACAACAATTCGGGTTGTTTGACAACGGGAACTTACCGCCCGGCCACTTTCACTCAACGCTGCTCCAGATCGCCGTATGGTGGGGACTGCCCGCGCTGGCTTGTTACATTTCATTCATGTCGATATTTCTGGTCTCGGGCTGGAAGCTGAGCCGCGCGGCTCAGGCAAACAATGACAGACGCGTATGGGGTTTATCGCTTGGAACGACCGGCGCGCTGGTGGCCTTCAACGTGAGTTCGTTCGTTCATTGGAACTTTGGCGACGGAGAGGTAGTGATGGTGCTGTGGCTGATGGCGGGTCTGGCTTTTGCTGTGCGCCGCATGTCGCTCGAGGCCGACGCTTGTAAGAGCGCGCCCGCCGCTGCGGAGCTAGAATTGACGCATTCCGGACGAGAAGCCATTGGTCATTCTGCGTGAGAGCAATCCGAGCAGGAAGAAAAAATACAGGTTAAGATCCGAGTACGCCCCGCTTGTGAGCGCAAGCCCCGGTATCCAGTAAGCCGTCACCAAAGCCACATAGCAAGCCGCTGATGCGCGCGCCTGCGTGCTTGTGGCGCGAGCGAGGGCGCGGCAGCCGGTCACGAATAAGAATACATTCGCTGCTATGTAAAGAATGAATGCGAAAACGCCCAACTCAGCGGCGACCCATAGCGGATTTGAATGCGGACTGTCGGCGACGACTAATTCCACGTCCTCCTCGAGCAACCGGCTCTTCTCTTCCCACTCAGCGTTGAAGCTATCGGTGTAGTTACTCAATCCGACTCCGAACAGCGGGTGGTTTGTGGCAATGACAACCGCTGCTTCCCAGGTTGCCAGCCGGCCGTAGACGCTGTTTGGACTTACAAGCCGCTGCTCAGCCGAAGCCGCGCCGGAGACCGCGTCCCATCGAACGAGTGCTAATACGATCAAACTCGCAGCCACGATCACGCGAGCCGCGATCAGCCAAAGGGACCTGCCGGCGCGCGACTTTCTCATAAATGCAGAGGAGGTCTCTTGCTCCTGGATCCGTTCTTGTGAATGGCGTCGACCACGAAACTTGTTGGTCCCGGCTTCGAGTATGATCCAGGAAACCACAAGCGCTGCGGCAACAACCCTGAACAGCGGTAACAGTGATGCGGCCAGCCCTGCCGCGAAGGCGCACGTCAGCAGAAGCCGAGCGCTGTTATCCAGCCGAATGTTGAGCAGCTTCGGCGCCGAGCTTAGAAAAAGGGTCAGGAGCAGCGATATGATCGCGTATGATGAGTCTGAGGCGAACGGACCGTTAACCCTGTACTCGCCGTCGCGCATTAACTCCGAGCCCTTGTATTGAAATAAATTCACGCCGGACGTGTACTCATAAGCGCCCGTGACGAACAGAAACAGCACGATCGCGACAAGAGCCCACAGTAAGGGCTTCGCATATCGATCGCTGTCGAAGTGGCATCGCGCAAAATGAAACGCGAGCAGCGGCAACACAAAAGAGTCGACGGCGATCTTCGTTGCGTAACCAATGTTTGTGGAATTTGCGGCAACGCTCAACAGAGCAGCGATCGACAGCAAACCCCAGGCAATCTCGAATCTGGTGACCTTGAAACGCCGGTCTGATGAATAGATTCGCGTTCGGCACAAGACCAGGATCACCAAAACCAACGCGAAGATGACGCGGTCGTAGGTGATTAAGGATCTTTCGAGCGGGACCCTGAACCAGAAGGACAGCAGCGGCGTGGTGCCAAACCAGGCTAGCAGCAGCACGTCAATCAGGGCCGCCGCCACGGTCCCATTAAACCTTGAATCCAAGTAGCGGGCCAGAATCGCAGAACAAGCTCCAAGCCCAGCCAGCCCTGCAACGGCGACGTTTGCGTCTCGAACCGCCGCTACGATCAGCGACGCGCCGAGTCCCATAACGACAAACAAGCTTACTGCGACTCTCGTCCCATAATGATGTATGTTGCCCGGCTCGGCCGTGAGTTCCGTGTTGTTCATAACCCGACGATGAAGTGGCGCGGCTGGACTCCGGGCGAAACGGACCCGATGCCAGTCGACCACGGTTAGGGTCAGGGATTAGTTGATCTGATTGCGCCGCTATTGATTCAAAGGTCGCTTCAACAATCCGAAAGCCGGGACCACGCTGTTCGGCGGGCTCAACTGCTCGTGACGTCGGGCTGCGTGCGAGCGCTTGCCGAGACGTGCGTGGCGACGACACTTGATTGTTTGTGCGGCAGCATTCTTGAGAAGTATTCAAAAGCCACCGCCGCTGCAATATAGATCAGGGCGGCTATCAAGGCGGTAACCAGAGTATTGCGCCCGATGGCCGGCTTAATGATCGCGCCGGGCACGACTGGGTCGACGAGCTCGGTCTTATGGGTTTCGATCGGCGATGAGTTGGACAGCCTCACTTCCCCAACCTCACGCACAAGCCTGACCATTTGGAGCAATCTCCCGTTGCCCATCGCCTTCAGCAGTTTTCGAGGATATCTCTCCGGATCGCGAAGTTCATTCTCGGCAGCGGTCCTTCCTTCGGTGTCGATTTGCATCTCCCCGATCAATTCTTCGAGCCTGCGCTCATGCTTGAGCCGCGGAGCGAGCGCCTGATCGAACAGTTTCTCATGCCGCGCGAGCAGCTCGTCGGCGGCAGCCTGAGCGATCCGGACCGAATCATCGGCTCTCTCAGTAGTCGCTATGAATCGAACGAGCAACGCATATGTCGCGCGGGCTGGTCCGCCGATAATCGTCTCCGCGCGCATCTGTCGTTTGAGTACGACTCTGTCCATGCCGAGCTTTGAGGCGACCGCCTGCACAAAGCCATCATCGTTAGCGATCTCTGTGGTGACGTACAGATCTTCCAACGGCTCTTTCCAGACGTGGCCGACTCTGATGACCGCGCTTGCCGTGTGAAGAGTTGGCTGGTTGAATTCGATAGTTGCCATGGCCCCGGCCGCCAAGATTATGCCGGCCAATATAAGCCATTTGGCTCGCCAGACCGCAGTGAAGTATCTATCGAGTCCGATCTCTTCTTCAATCATTGGAGTTGGCTACCGTCAGTCGAGGATTCTGTTCGCAAAATCAGCCGCCCACTTGCCGGAACTATGAGATTGTCATCAACTCAAGTGTTCGAGAGGACTCTGATATGCGGGAAGGAGTCTACAGCGAATCGACACTTCCGCACAAGCCATCGGTCGTCCGTAGTGGGGTCATAGTGTGTTGCGTACGGCGCGGTCCTCAGCGTCCTCGGCGTACGCAACACACTATGACCCCGTCGCTGTCTCCAAGAGAGTTGCGGCAATCTCTTAGCGCTTAATGTTTACCGGAAGCGGCGGCTATGGACTATACTCCATTTGATGGGTGATCACTCGGCGGTCCTGGTTTCTCTAGAAAGAGTTCTCGTTCGTAAGGCACATGCAAGGCACGCTTTACATCGTCTCAACTCCGATCGGCAATCTCGAAGACATCACTCTTCGGGCGCTGCGGGTACTCAAAGAAGCAGATCTCATCGCTTGCGAAGACACCCGGCACACGCGAAAGCTGCTTTCGCATTATGGAATCTCCAAACCGACTATCAGCTACCACGAACACAATGAACATGAGCGCACATCAGAACTGATCGAGAAACTGCAAGCCGGATCTAACATTGCACTCGTATCGGACGCAGGAACACCGTTGATCTCTGATCCTGGTTTTCGAATAGTGCGCGAAGCAGCAGATCGAGCGATTCGAGTCGTGCCGATCCCGGGGCCATCGGCGCTGCTCGCGGCGCTTTCGGCGTCGGGACTGCAAACCAGCGAGTTCACTTTCGTTGGATTTCTTCCCGCTCGACGGGCCGCGCGAAGGGCACGGCTTACAGAGCTTGCACATATTCAAACAACGCTTGTCGTTTACGAAGCACCGCACAGGATCAAGCAGACACTCGAAGATGCTCGCGAGGTGCTCGGCGCTCGCGAGTGTGCGCTCGCTCGTGAACTCACTAAGCTGCATGAGGAGTTCGTGCGTGGGTCGCTCTCCGAGATACAGGTACAGGAAGATAAGGCTCGAGGCGAAATGGTCTTGTTGATTGGGCCGCCACTCGGGCGTCAAGCCGAGCAACCCGAAGACTCGGCCGCGCATTCAATTTCGGAACAGGTAGAAAAGCTAACAAGAACCGAGGGGCTCGATCAGAAGGCCGCGCTCAAGCGGGTCGCCCGCCAGCGCGGAATAAGCAAGAGCGAAGCGTACAGGCTTATGATCGCTGACCGCGCCAGGAGTTAGTGAATATGGGATTCTCGAATAAACGCACGGCCCAAGTTGCCGATGCGCACAGAGGGCTTCGGCTGAGCGCGTCAATGAGCCCGCTGTGGCTAATCGTATTGGTGTTCGCCACGGTCAATGTGGACGTCAATGCGCAGAGCGGCACCGGTGGAGCGCGCGCGAGCGGACGCGAGTACGGCGTGAACCTGACGTTTGCCGTGTACCAGTATGACGCTCAGCGTTCTCCAGCGATGCAAGAGTTGACGCGGCTCTCTGGCACCTATTCAACAGCCGAAGAAGAAATCGCCTACCTGAAAGACAAGAACAAGCTTGAAGAGCTTGCCGTGCGTCACATCAGGTCGGTCGGGCTGCGAAACGGCGAGACGTTCAACGATGCCGTTCTGTTAGGACCCGAGTACATGGTATTCACGGTGACTCCACGCGAGGCGGTGCGCGGCTTCATGAAGCTCGACCTCCGAGTGCGCTATGCGAATGAATCACTGCTCGACGCGAAGGGCGTCGAGTTCGACAACTTCGAAACTGTAATGCTGCGCGGCGGCAAAGGAATGTTCGGCCTGAAGTACTTTGTCGGTGGAGGCGGGCGTCAGGAGAGCGTGCCAACCGAACGAACGCTGCTGGTTTCGGTAACCCCGGAAATCGTGCCGGTGGCGAACCTGCGCAACAGGCCTCAGGAGCTGTCCCACGCTGTTGATCAGTACGGCGGCGTGCTCGCAATGAAACCCGAAGATCGGTTCACTCCACCGGTGGCGCTCGAGCGAGTAGCTCCGCAGTTTGAATCCGGCCGCAGCGTGCGAGGAGCTGTGCTGTTGGGCGGAGTAGTGACGCCCGAGGGAAACATCATCAACATTCGCGTGCTAAGGTCGCTTGATCCGGTGATAGACGAGCGCGCGGTTGACGCTTTTCGCCAATACAAGTTCTCTCCCGCGCTTCTGAACGGGAAACCGGTGTTCGCGACCTACCGCGAAGAGCTGACCTTTGCCGCGGCTCCGCCTTCATTGCTGGAGTTGGAAGAGGAACAGCGCAAGCAACGCGAGTTGGAGAAGGAACGCGAGAAGCAGAAGCGAAAGAAGCCGTGAAGGGGAGAAGGGGAGCAGGGGAGCAGGGGAGAAAGGGAGCAGGGGAGCAGAGGAGAAGGGTGCGGCGGTGCAGGGAGTCTACCTACTTCTTCGCGCTTGCATTAGCCAGGGCGCCGGGTTGTTGATCATACTAACGAGCTTGCCAAGTATATGATTGTAATCTCGGTAGAGCTTGCGACCCCTTCGAGGCTCCAAATATCCACATTTGACAGCAAACTCTAGCCAAGTCTGAGTCTCTGCCGACTCTGCCTCGCTGTCATTTAGCTTAAGTACGAAGGCCGCTTCATAGCGTCGCTTACGCCAAGCTTCGGCGAGGTTGGCACATACCGAACGTGATGATCGTCGGACTTGATCAGTGAGTGAATACCGCTCTTCGATGGGAAAGCGCTTCGTCACTTCAAAAATGTCCATAGCAGCAGCAAAGGCAAGTTCGTAGACCTCTAGTTCGCGGTGACTGCGGATTAGTTTCCGGCTCATGTTTTTTCTCCTTCCAACTGTTTGCCTCTGCACCCCCGCTCTCCTACTCCTACGTTCCCCTGCTCCCCTTCTCCCCCGCTCTCCTTCTCCCCTTCTCCCCTGCTCCCCTGCACCCCTGCTCCGTGCTCCCCCGCTCCCTTACGAGCCGCTGACCCAACCACTCGCGCGTCCGACTGCACGATTCCAATCTGCAAGCAGGCGTTCGCGTTCTGACTCGTTCATTTTTGGTTCGAAGGTTTTCTCGCGTTGCCATAACTCGCTCAACTCTTCCGCACCTGACCAGAAGTCGACCGCGAGTCCCGCGAGAAATGCCGCGCCCGCCGCGGTTGTTTCGGTGTTCGCAGGCCGCACCACCGGGATGCCGAGTATGTCCGCCTGGAACTGCATCAAGAAATCGTTGCGCACCGCGCCGCCATCCACTCGAAGCTCAGTCAGGTCGATTCCGGAATCGTCACGCATGCATCGCAGCACGTCGCTCGTTTGATAAGCGATCGATTCCAGAGCCGCGCGGGCGATGTGTTCTCGCGTCGAGCCTCGCGACAGTCCTACAATGGTTCCGCGCGCGTATTGGTCCCAGTGCGGCGCGCCCAGGCCAACGAACGCCGGAACAAAATATACGCCGCCGTTGTCCGCGACGCTTGTTGCCATCGCTTCGGTGTCGGCGGCGGAATTGATGATCCTGAGCCCGTCGCGCAACCACTGGATCGCGGCTCCGGCGACGAACACGCTGCCTTCAAGCGCGTACTCGATCGGCTCGTTGTCGATCTGCCATGCGATGGTCGTCAACAGATTGCTCTTGGATCTCACAAGCTCGGTGCTGGTGTTGAGCAGCATAAAGCAACCGGTGCCGTAAGTGTTCTTCGACATGCCGGGGCTTGTGCAGACTTGTCCGAACAGCGCTGCTTGCTGATCGCCCGCGTTGCCGGCAATCGGGATCGCGCGGCCGAACAAGAATTGGTCCGTTTCACCTATCAACGCACTCGATGGAGCGACGTGCGGCAGGACTTCGCGGGGGACATCGAGAGCAGTGAGCAGTTCGTCGTCCCATTCCCCACGTTCGATGTTGAACAGCAGAGTGCGGCTGGCATTCGAAGGGTCGGTTGCGTGAACACGCCCGCCGGTGAGCTTCCATATCAGCCACGAGTCCACAGTCCCAAAGGCAAGATTGCCTCGCGCAGCAAGCTCTCTTGCGCCTGGGACCGTGTCCAGCAGCCAACGCACCTTAGTGCCCGAGAAGTAAGCGTCAAGCACGAGACCCGTGCGCTCTTGAAAGATCGGCGCCAGGCCTTCACTTCTCATGCGATCACAGTCAGCGGCGGTACGGCGGCATTGCCAGACGATGGCGTTATGAATCGGCTCGCCGGTCTCGCGATTCCATAAGATCGTCGTCTCGCGCTGGTTAGTGATGCCGATGGCCGCGATCTGGTCAGCTTTCACGTCTGATTCTCTCAACACGACGCGCGCGGCGTTCAACTGAGAGGACCAGATGTCTTCCGGTCGATGCTCGACCCAACCGGGTTTTGGGTAAAGCTGTTCGAATTCCTGCTGAGCTACGGCAGTCGCGCGGCCTTCGCGGTCGAAGAGGATCGCTCGCGAGCTGGTGGTTCCTTGATCGAGCGCGAGGATGTACTGTTGACTCATTAAGTTCTCCCGAATATGAGGTTCGAAGGCGAGCAATAATAGCACTCGGTGGACAGCCGCCACAAAGACACCAAAACACCAGGTCCCCACCTTGTTTGTTCTTCGTGGTCCTTTGTGACTTTGTGGCAAGAGCTCAAGTTCTTCGCAAGACGACACCCCCGTTTCATTCGTTGATATGGACCCCAGTGGACGACCAGGTTTTTCCCAGAACTGGTACTGCCGGCAAACGCGATGGTATAATCGACGCCGTCGAGGCGATTCAGTCACCCGCAGAAGGACACAAAACAGAATGGCAGCAACACGAACCCTCACGAGCGCGTTGTCACTGACGTTGCTCGCCTTGCTCTCCGCGTTCGTACCGTCAGCGATCGCGCAAACCGAACAAGCATCCGCGATCGACATAACGCGATACAAGATCAACGCCGAGTTATTGCCCGACGCTCACACTCTAAAGGCGCAGGCAACGGTCACGTTCAAAGCTCTCAAGCCTACGCAGTCGGCTGTTCTCGAGATGAACGGCTCGCTCACGATCTCGAGCGTGAAGGGCCCCGACGGTAAGGCCGGGTTGCAGTTCATCCAGGACCGAGTCAACGAGTTCAACGTCAAGGTGAACCTTGGCCAGTTGTACGCTGCCGGCTCTGAGATCACGCTGACCTTTGACTATGCGGGACCTCTTGCGACACCCGAAGGCGGCCCGATAGCCGACACCCGCTTGGCCTACGTTGGACCCGAGGGCTCGTACCTGTTTTATGCTTCGCGGTGGTTTCCGTTCCACGGATACGCCGCCGACCGAGCCACCTCAGAGATTAGTTTGACGGTGCCGGGCAACTGGACGGTCGCCGGGCACAGCGCGAGTCCAGTCACGCCGGTCACAAACAAAGACGGGCGGAAGACCTTCACTTTTGTCGAGACGCAACCGGTGCTTCCCGGCTCGTTTGCGGCAGGGCAGCTCATCACCAAGACGATCAAGTCGGCCGGCATGCAATTGGACGTTGCGGTTCTGCCCGGCAGCGAAGCCCGGCTTCAAGAGTTCGGCCAGGAAATCGCGCAAGTACTTCAGTTTTACAACAACCGCTTTGGTCAGTATTTGCTGGGTTCGCGCTTTGTGGTCGCTGAGGTCGATGACGAAACGCTCGACTATTACAGCGGCTCGGGGATCGCGTTCATCGCTCACAAGACGCTGGTATCCGATAAGCCGCTTCCGGTAGACGACCTCGCCCGGGAGGTCGCGTATCAATGGTGGGGACAAGCTGTCGGGCTGAAGAACTTTGACGATGCGTGGCTGTCGCAAGGACTCGCGGAGTACTCGTCCGTGCTGTATCGCGAATCGCAACAGAGCTCGGCTGAATTCCACGATACGCTGAATGAGATCATCGAGCTCGCGCTCGCCTTCGAACAGGAATCGTCGATATCGCGAGCGCCTTCGCAGCTCAACGATCAATCGCCGGCCTATCGCTCGGTCGTCTTCTACAAGGGCGCCTACGTCTATCACATGCTCAGGACCACGATCGGCGACGACAAGTTCTTCAACCTGCTCAAGACTTATTACACGAACTACAAAGGTAAGAATGCGGGCATCGACGAGTTCGAGACGCTGGCGGACACGGTGTCGGGACAGAAGCTGCGAGGCTTCTTCGGAATGTGGGTTGACTCGACCGGCGTGCCTGAGTTCAAGGTCGAGTACTCGATCATGCGCACAAAGGAAGGCAAGTTCAAGGTACGCGGCACCGTGCGTCAAAACATGGATTCATTCAGAGGTCCGGTCGGAGTCGCGCTCGAGGCCGAGGGCGGGCGCGAGACAAAAGCTACGTTGGACATGCGAGGGACATCCGTCGACTTCGATCTTTCGAGCGACGGCAAGCCGCTGGAAGTAGTCGTCGATCCGGAGAATCGTTACCTGCGCATAAGCGACGCGATTCGAACATCCGTCGTGGTGCGGCGAGGGCTTCAGCATTTTCAACGTGAGGAGTACGCCGAGGCCGAAGAGCAGTTCCGATCGGCGCTGAAGCTGAATCCGCGTTCGTCCTGGGCGTGGTACAACATCGGGCTGCTTTATATGGAGCAACGAAACTGGCAGAAGGCCCGCGATGCTTTTACGGAATCGGTGAACGGCGATCTCGAGCCTTCGTGGCTTGAAGTGTGGTCGTATGTCAAGCGCGGCAACGCGTGGGATGCCGAAGACAACCGCGACCGCGCCGTCGCCGAATACAACAAAGCAAAAGAGAACGGCAATGACTACAACGGCGCTCAAAAGGCTGTTGAGAAGTATCTGGGTCAGCCGTACAAGAAGGAGCGGACGGCTCAGCCGAGCAATTGAGCGCGACTGTTCGTAGTCCGGCCTTCAGGCGGAAGTTTGTATCTCGGTTTGAGTCGCCCGCCCGGGTACAAACTTCCGCCTGAAGGCCGAACACGAACTATCCGAAAGGCGATGAATCAATGAGCACAGCAATCAAACCGCGTCCGGACAAGTCCGAGTATCCCACATACGCCGAGGGCTACGTTTCCCGCGTGCCCGATGGTGACGTAGTTGGAATACTCGGCAGGCAGCTCGATGACACCCTCGCATTGATCAAGAGCATTCCCGAAGCGCGCGGCGAGTTTCGCTACGCGGAAGGGAAGTGGAGCATCAAGGAAGTGATCGGGCATGTCATCGACAGCGAGCGCGTATTTGCCTATCGCGCGCTGAGGTTTGCTCGCGGAGACGCAACGCCTTTGGCCGGCTTTGAGCAGGACGATTATGTTCGCGGCGCCAAATTCGACAAGCGGAGCTTGGGCGATCTCGCCAGCGAGTACGAACACGTGCGTCGCGCGACGATTTCGCTTTTCGCGAACCTCGACGAAGCGGCTTGGAATCGAAGAGGCACAGCGAACAACAACGAGAGTTCAGTCAGGGCGTTGGCGTTCATCATCGCGGGTCACGAACGCCACCACGTCGAGATACTGCAGACGCGTTATCTGTAGCGGGTGTTTGGTTGACCGCGCGAGAGCGCGTTGCTAGTATTTGGCACAGATTTTAGCGCAGGTTCGAGTGGGGCCATAGCTCAGCTGGGAGAGCGCATGACTGGCAGTCATGAGGTCAGGGGTTCGATCCCCCTTGGCTCCACCAATCAACCAACCTCACGCTCCTTCATCGTGACAATCTTCCACCTTTCTCAGGTTCCATGGCCGTGAACGGTATTTGGTTTCCGTAGGAGACCAGCGCGGATTGTGAACCCGTAGACCGGAGGTATGAACACGTGCACCGTGCTGGAGGACCTTTGACGACCAGGCTCGCGATTACCGTTGTGCTCGCTATGCTCCTATTGGTATTCGCTACTCGCGGGACTGTGCCGCGGGATGTTCGGTTCGCGTCCGAAGGCTGGGATCGGGAAGGCGCCGCAAGATACTTGGACGAGCGGATGGAAGTCTGGTTCGCTAGTGCCAAGAAGCTCCGGACCGGCCAGGCGGAGACCGTATGCGTCTCCTGTCACACGACCGTTCCGTATGCGCTGGCCAGGCCAGCCCTCAGGCGGGCGATGCAGGTGAGTGCCTTCACCGCACAAGAGGTGAGACTACTCGATGAAACCACCCGGCGCGTACAGAGCTACGGCGCTCACCAGCCCCTCTACGACCATAACGAGAGCAAGAAGACGGAGTCGCGTGGAACCGAGGCGGTGCTCAATGCGCTGGTCCTGGCGAGCGCTGACGCCGCGCAAAGCCGGCGAGAGCCGAGCGCTCCCACTCAACAAGCCCTCAAGCGACTGTGGGAGACACAACGGCCGGATGGAGCGTGGGACTGGCTCGATTTCGGACTAGAGCCATTCGAAACCGTTGACGGCGCCTACTATGGCGCCACCTTGGCGGCCCTGGCTATCGGAAGCTGTCCCGGCTCCTCCACAAGCCACGCCGCCGAGACGAGAGCCGGGCTAGAGCGGCTGCGCGCGTATTTGGAAGAGAAGTACGCCGCGCAGAGCCTCTTCAATCGGACCTGGCTGCTGCTGGCGTCGACTCGTTTGAATGACTTACTGACCAGCGCACAGCGCGCGGCGTTGATCACAGAGATTCAAGGCCGGCAGCGAGAGGACGGGGGATGGGCCGTGGACTCGCTCGGGATCTGGAGGTGGAGCAAGACATCTGCGCCGTTTCGGGCACCCGGAACACCTGACGCTGCACTGCTCGCGAAGTCGGATGGCTACGGGACCGGACTGATCGTGTACACGCTCAGGCAGGCAGGCCTGGCAGTCGATCAGCCGGCGGTGAGAAGGGGCTTACAATGGCTCAGGGCCAACCAACAAGACGTGCAAGTCAGTCAACATAGTTGGCATGCGTGGCGAGCCCATTCACTCAACTTTGACCGCGAACGCGGTGGCGAAAAAGGGGAACCCTGGCGCCGGATGTTCATGTCAGACTCGGCAACGGCTTTCGCCGTGCTGGCGTTGGTTGGCTCGGACTAAGCTATTCGTCCATCTTCTTCGAGCGACATATCCAACCTTCACGCCGGCGGAGTCGAAACAGAGCGTCTGACTCGAATGCCAAAGATAGGAAGCATAATTCTGCATCCAATACTGCAGTCCTGCGCGACCTTCACCCACGATTGGCGATTTTTCACTTTTGGAAATAGGGACGAAGGCTCTCAATTACTTCGCAGCCAAGGGCTCGGTCGAATCTGTCGGCGGACCGGAAGCGGTTCACCTTACTACCGTGTGAATGAAAATGCTTCCGACGTGGCTCCGTCTGAGTTTTGGACCTGAAGGGAGACGGTCTGGCCGCGGTCTATCCTCTTCGCCAACTTCCTGCCGACCAAAATACTCGTGGGGTTTACATCGTCGTGCAAAGTTCTCTGCGGGTCTCCATTCATCAGTATCACGGCAGTCCGGTCGAAGTTCCCGCCGGCGACGACCACGTGTTTTCCCTGGGCGATAGCGGCAGTTATCGATGGCCGGGTAGTGGCGGTCGAATCGGTATAGACCCTTACGTAATCAACCAGCATTGTCTGTGGCCAGGTCGTGGACGCGTCAGGACTTCCCGGAAAGCTCCCGCCCACGGCTACGTTTAAGAGAATGAAGAACGGATGGTCGTAGACCCATTTGAATCCGGAAGGAACGTCCGCCGGGGTTCTAGTCTGGTACAGGTTGCCATCGACGTAGAATCGCACCACTCCAAGCGCCCACTCAATCGCGAAGACGTGGAAGTCATCCGTTAACCGGGCATTCTGCAAGGTGTAAATTGCTGTAAGAGGACTCCCACCGGAATAACCGGGCCCGTGCAAGCTGCCGTGGTTGATGGAAGGCTCGCGCCCGACGTTCTCCATGATGTCGATTTCGCCACAGGTTGGCCAGCCGGCGGTGCCGATATCGTTTCCCAGCATCCAGAAGGCGGGCCATATCCCCTGTCCAAACGGCACCTTAATACGGGCCTCAAACCGACCGTAACTCTGAACGAACTTGCCCGATGTGAGCAACCGGGCAGATGTGTAATTCCGGGTAATCCCGTCCGATCCGGTGTAGTACTCCTTTAACGCCTTAATTGCCAAATTGCCATTCCCGTCGAGGAACGCATTCTCAGTGCGGCTGGTGTAATACTGCAGTTCGTTATTTCCCCATCCGTTTCCGCCTATGTTGTATCCCCACTTCGATCCGTCAGGGGCGGCGCCAGCGGGTCCGTCAAACTCGTCAGACCAGGAAAGAACCCAGCTTTGAGCTTTCGCGCCATTCAACGATGAAGCGATCAAAGCCACCAGAACCAACGCGCAGAAGAGAATCCTATTGAGCATTTGTCTCCCTTCCCTAGCCCCATTGAAATGTTCGTAGCGCGCTGTTCGATTATACCACTTCAAAAGTAGACACGCATACAGGAGGCCTCTTGATCCTTACGGTGAGAGCCGCCTCTGGCGCTTGCAGGAACACAGAATGCCAGCGCGAGTAACGTTACGCCTAACGGCGGTAAGAGGATGGTTTCCGGCCGTGGAGAAGCTGAGGGAAGCCTTTACTGGATCGATTCGCGTCGAGGTTGGCGGCGAATGGTTCTCCCTGGAACGCGTGCGGTCCCGTGCTTTTGCTCGCGTAGCGTCCGACCCACCAGCGCGTAACGGGTTGTCCCCTTGACGCTCGGGCAGCACGATGCGTCCTTCGGTCCATAGCTCAGCGTCGCGAGTTGGATCGTGTTATTCTCCACCGACGCGATCTCGACCGAGCGTCTCATCTTCCCGCCGACTTCGGTGTGCGTCACCGGGATGAGTCCGCGGTTGTCGCGAGCGAAGACCGCCACGTACTGCACGTAGTTGTTCGTCCCGCCCTGACTCTCAATCGTGTACAGGACGACGGTCTCTGGAACTCCGTCGCGGGTCAGGTCACCGACCATGACCTTCCGCGCCTCTCGATATTCCTCGCCGCGTTCTCGCCGGGCCTGACGGGCGATGAAGCCGTCGATCACCGAGCCGTTGTCTTGCAGGGCAGAGACGTTTGGCGTGTACCACGCAAGAGCGAGCGTTACGAGGGCGAGGTAGATATTCGGCATGGGTCTCATTTATGTCGCGTTTCGACACTCGGTGCCGAGATGTATCAGTATCGCGAATAGGATTCTTTGCGAAGTCTCGCCGAGGGTCAAGGCGAATCTAATGTGCAGATCCGACTCGGCGAGCACCTCGGAAGGAATAATAAGAATCTCGGTCAGCCTCAGTTAACGTTGGCTTTATTGCTTCACAACGACCGCTGATGTCATGAATGTCGGGAGTTGTGGGGCGTGGGGGATGAGCAGTTATGCGGCGTAAAAATTGGCGGATCGTCATTGTTGGTTTCGTTTTTATTGTCATTGCCGTTGCGTTTTACTTCTACATGCTGTCCATCGCATCGAAGTCAAACGATCCCGTAGCATTGATGCAGACGGTTGGACAAGTGGCAGGAGCCGTCGGCGGCCTCAGCCTAGTCATGATAATCATCGGGCTGATTGGTAAGAGGGTTTAACGCATTGTTCTGTCGACCGCAAGGTAACCAAAATGAAATATCGAATCGCATTCGCTTGTTTTGCGATGTTCTTCGCACAAAATGTCGTTAGCGGATTCTTGTCCCAGACCGCGGATAAGAGAGTCGCGGACTTCTCGTTCGCTGGAGTCAAGTACGTTCATCGTTTCACGACGGCTGACCAACACGAGTATACGCCAAACGGCCAAGAGGACTTGAAAGCGTGGACGGACATGGTGACGCTACTGTTCTATCGAAAGGCGAAAGATGGCGAAGCCCTTGCCGCCATCGCTAACGACGTTCTCGAGAACTATAAAGCGAACAAGGCAGTGGTTGTTAAGACTGATTCGGTTCCCAAAACCAAGGACAGGCCCGCAGAGCATTTGATCGTTGTAATCTTTGGTCGTCCCGAGTTCATAGAAGTGGCGTTTTCCAGGTTCAGAATGCATGATGGGCTTGGTAGCGCCGTAATCTATTCGCACCGCATTTATGGGAAAAACGTTGGCAACACGATGAGTGCGTGGCTGGAAAAAAATGGACCCACCACAGAGAGGGAGCTGATGAAATGGGACGCGATCACAAACCCACCTTCTCTGAAGTAGTTTCCCAACTGTCAATGATCGAACCTTTTTGGATGCTTGCATTCGCGGAAGATTTTCCGCGGGGTCGCGCGCATGAATCAATTGGAGCCCAGGGCGGCTCGCACACGACGTTCTAACTCGACGGTTGCCTTCGTAGCTCGACGATATGGCGGCAGCGCTTCAATAGCCGCAATCGCCGCTTTGTAAGCCTGGAGAGCTTCATCTCTCCTTCCCGCCAGTAACAAAATGTCGCCACGCCGCGCTAGCCAGCTTTCCTTGCGTGGTGACTGCGCTGAAATCTGTTCGAGTCGAGAAAGCGCCGCATCATAACTCTTGCGCGAGATTTCGAGGTCTATTGCGAAAAGTTGCAGCGTGACTATCGGTCCGAGCTTCCTGATTCCCTCGTCGATCCCGCCGAGCGCATCATCATTGCGGCCGCCAGCCACGAGGGCCTCCGCCCTCTCGATATAATATTCGGGCTTGGCCTTCGCAAGCTGCGCGATAACGCGCGAGTAGTCTGTTGCGGCTGCGGTGGAAAGATTCAGTTTGACCAGGACTCGCGCTCGCGTGACCAACGCGTCAACGTGGTTCGGCCTGACAACCAAAAACCGGTCCAGCCATATCCTCGCTTGCTGAGGCTTATCCGCATCGAAGTATGTGCGCCCTCGCCCGAAGTTCACCTCATCGAGCCGAGGGTTGAGCTGCTCCGCGCGATTGTAGTCCGCAAACGCCCGATCCCAGTCGCGATGAAGGCGATGCAACTCTCCGCGCTTGAGGTACAGAGAGGCATTCTTCGGTTCGCGCTTGATCTCGGCGGACACCGCCGCTATCTGCTCGTGCAGCCCTTCGTGTGCGGGTGTTTGCATCGCAAGCGTTATTGCAAGGAACGCAGCACTCGCAACCAGTCGGGCGGACCGACCCAGACTCAACATATCCTTGACCTCATTAGCGCTTCAATGTGCGCGCGGTGGCTGTGTTCGAATATGGCGAGTTGCCCGCCGCGTTGAATGCACGCACGCGGTAGCTATACGAAGTATTCTTCGACAGCCCGGTATTCGAGAAACCAGTTACATTCTGTCCGACCTGAGCAACCATGGTGAAGTTGGTGCAGCTAACGCCTTGACATCGCTCGATCTTGAATCCGTCTTCGTTGTTTGAGCTATCCGACCATGTCAGATTTATCTGACTCCTTGAAATGGCAGTCGCAGCGAGACTCGTTGGGCCGGCCGGCGGCAATTGCTGTGTGGTCGCGCTCGCGGTATTTGAATATGCTGAATCGCCTGCAGGATTGGATGCCCGAACGCGAAAGTAGTAGGCGGTCGCCGCGGCCAGTCCGGTCGCTGAATAGGTAGTAGCGTTTGCACTGACTGTGGCAACCTCAATGAACGACACGTTGTCGGTTGACTGCTCGACCTTGAATACACTTTCGTTGTTCGAGTTGTCTACCCAGACGAGATCAATTTGACTGCTTGAGACCGCCGTGGCGTTCAAGTTAGTCGGTGCCGCTGGAGGTGATGGAGGCGTCGAGCCTTTGACCAGTGTAAAACGATCGGCTGCAACACCTACGCTGTTCAAGAACTTTGCGTCGAGGCGATTGCCGTCTAGGTCCAGTACCATCGAGCCGAGAGAGTTGAGCGAAATAAACATCGCAGGGTGATTCAGCAGTCCGCCGCTGGTTTGTCCCGAGCTTCCGGCGACCGCGTACACCGCCCCTTCGTTTGGAGCGTGTCCGGCCGAAGGCTTCGTATAAGCCCCATTCCCGTCCTCGCGTCCATCGCCGCCGTTCTTCTTCATAGAGCTAATAAATGTGCTCGATAAACCGTAGTGGCCGTCAATCAAAAACGACCGCTCATAAGAATGGCTGTGGCCGGTAAGTACGAGGTCGACGCCGCCCGCTTCAAGAATCGGCAACGCGTTTTGGCGCATCTCGATGAGCTGCGCTTCGGCGTCTGAATCGTGCGAGCCCTTGCTGTACGGAGGATGATGCCAGAAGGCCACAATCCAGGGCTGCAAAGTCGAAGCAAGGTCGCTTTGCAACCAGGTCATCATAGCCCCGCTCGGCGAGCGATCAGAAGTCATCGAATCCAGGCAGATGAAATGGACATTGCCGTAGTCAAACGAGTAGTAGTCTTCGGTTCCGGACGCAATCCCTCCCGCCTCTGCATTCGTTGGGAGCGTGAACATCTGGTAGTAAGGCAGGTCCGGCGGCGGGTTGATTGACTGGGCAGTATCGTGATTTCCAATGGTTGGCCAAAGAACGGATTTCCTGAGCATCGTGGGATACATATTAAAGACAGCAGCCTGATACTCTGCATCTGTACCGTTGTTGTAGGCATTGTCTCCGAGCATCAGCCATAGATTTGTGTGAGTTGCGCCGGCGAAATTCAAATAAGCGTCTCGCACGGCCTGCGCGTTAGAATTTGCGGTCCCTGAATCTCCAAGCACCCAAATGCGCGTGGGCTTCGTCGTTCCAGTTGCCGGCGATGTCACAAAGAAGTGATTCGCATCCCCTCCCGCAAGTGTGGCCGTGGTCGTGCCGATCGAATAGTAATAAGTCGTATCGGCTGATAAGCCAGAATGTGACTTCATGTTCAGTTGTTAGGGTCGGAGTGTCGGCATTCGAATTCAGGCTTCCAAGACTAGTGCCATAGCGGACGCGGCTGTCTGTCGCCTGATCAGTCCGCCACCGCACGATGACACTGGTCGGCGTGCCTGTTTGAAGATACGGTCCTCGCGTTACGAGCGGAGTTGCCGCCGTGTCGGAGCCGATAACCTGAAGATCGAAACTGATGTCAGAACTAGTGACGTTCGCCTGGTGAATCTCAACCGCTAGGACGTTTGTCCCGTTGAGCAGAAAGTTCGGACTTATGTTTGTTTGAAAGAATGTAGTTTCATCCACGCCGCCTATAGCCACAGACGCCAATGTCGTATGGCTGACTGCGCCGGTAGGCATATTAGTTCGCCACACCTCCGTGCCGTTGAGATAAACGACCGCTCCATCATCTCTCAAGACTCGCAGCGTCAGGCTAGTGAAAACAGAAGCATCGGCTACACTAAAAGAGCGCCTAAAGTATGTCGTAATGAATTTATTGTTAGGGTCAGGCCCATAACTCAGCAAAGTAACCTCATCACCGTCACCATAGCCCAACTGAGCCGCACCTGAAGTCCATCCGCTATCATCGAAGGAAGCTTCGCGCCACGCTGTTCCTTGGTTCGAACCATTGTCCATGTATTTCCATGTTGAGCCCGCAGAAACGAGCGTGGTGTCGGCCGCTTGAACTTCCGCAGCGCACAAGCCGCAAATCACAACGAGTATGGATAGAGTCTTCCAGCGCACGCGGCCCGCGCCCCGGATAGTTGGATTCCGTGACAGATGCGAGAGCAATCGGGCTTTTTTCACTAGACTCATCGAGTGTCTCCTATAGATAGAGGTGTTGGTTCGCTGTTTGGCAGTGAAACGGGTCCGTAGGTGAGGTTTCGAACCGAGACAGAAGGATACCACTGGAAGTCAGCAATGCCCATACTTTTGAGTATCAGCCGATAGTTTCGCTGTATTCGGTACCTGAGACGGCTTCGAAGCCCTGATGCGATGGCAACATCCGGAGCATTAGCGAGTTCCTTAGGATACAATACCGCCGCCAGCGTAGCTCCAAACGAAAACAGAAAGGCTAGCGAAGATCCCTCGATGACCAACCGGCATCGCATTGTAGTTTCCGCAGAGAACAATCCTTACGCGGCCTGGCAGACCAAGCTGTTTTATTATTCCTGCGTCACTCGGCTGAACCATCAGCCGCTTGTCATCGTCCACGAGACCGGTCAGAAATGGCATCCTGATTTCTATGATCTAGTGAAGGCGGGCGGTATCGTGCGAACGGCTCCGAGCTACAGAGCCACCAGCGCCTACAACTACTATCCGAGGAACACTGCCGGGACCTTGTTTCACGCGGTCGAGTTTTGCGACTCGCAGGATGACTTTATCGTACTTTTTGATTCAGACATGATCTTTCTGCGCAAGCCCTGGTTTCCGGAGTCGCTGGCCGCTGCCAGCTACACCAATATGAACTACGATCGAGACGAAGTAAGAATTGCGGGAGAGAGACTCGGCATCGCACCCGAAGTTGTCGCCGCGCGAGCAAAGGACCTGTGCTGTGGCGTGCCCTACGTGATACCAACCGGGGAAGCTCGCCTGTTGGCCGATGCGTGGCTGGAGGCTATCGATGCGTTCCCAGGATTAACGCAGGGCGATATGATGCACGCGTTTGGTCTCGCTGTTATCAAGCTGGGGCTGGACGTAATCCTGACTCAAACCGTCGATCTCAACTTCTGGCCATATGAGAAACCGAGGGCCGACGTCATACACTACGGCTACGGCGACAGTACGTGGAATAAGCGAGATTATTTTACGGCGGAGCAAGCACCCAACGTATGGAACCCCGCGGTCGAGGCGCCGAGCGACACCATTCTCGGCGAGATTCTCGCTCAGATCAGAGAGGCTGCGGAATTCTACAGTAATACTTCCTTTTGAATTGTCACTTCTTGTCGGAACGCGCTGGATGTCATATCCACTTGAGGGGAGCGGGTCCGACTACCCAAGTTACCAGGACGTACTTCTCTCCGGTTATTACTGGTTGTGCGCAGTGGAAGTACTTGGCGGGAAATAGAATCGCCTTACCGCATTCAGGCGTCGCCGAGTAGTTGAGAGATGGGAACCGGGTCTCGCCTCCCTCGAAATCATCGTTAAGGTAACAGACTACGGAAAAGTATCGGTACCCAAAATCTCCGCCTGCGTCGGGATGTCCATGGTAGAAGCCACCCGGCTGGTATCGGATGAGTTGCGTCCCCGAGTGCTCGTTCAGATCGACCTCCCATACCTCTTTTACAAGAGGCTTGATGATCGAATCCAGTCCTTCATTGAACTGTTGATACACCTCAGACTCACAGGCCAGCCACAGAATGCTGGCGGACCTGACGTTGGGCATCGCAACCGTCTCGTAAACGCCATCCGTTATTTGCTCTCGGATCTCGGCGTTCTCCCAACGGCCGAGGCTTCTTGCGTAATCGATGATCGATTTGCACGCGAGTTTGTCGAGAAGAGGAACTGCAAGAACGCCATGTGCCTCTTCCACATATTGGATCATCTTTAGAAACCGGCTCGCACAAGCGTTTGATAGTCTTTAACTCTAGCCAGTGAGTCCGCTGCACGCACATGGACGGATCACGGCATCGAAGCCAGAGATCTGATCAACCGTAGATATTCGACCTGTCGCCCGTTTCAGTTTGTCCGAGGAGCACCTGGAGGCCTCGCCGGTTCGATCGAAGGCTGCACGGGTTCGCCTGGAGGCCTCGCCGGTTCGATCGAAGGCTGCGCAGGTTCGCCTGGAGGCCTCGCCGGTTCGCCCGGAGGTCGCGCGGGCTCCTCCTGAGGTAGCGATGGGTCGCCGGGAGGTCGCGCGACATCAGACTGCACTGACGAGGCCTGACTCCCGTTCGCTTCACCCAGGAGCTCCTCAGGTACGGCGAGCACCAAAGCCGCTAACAACTCATCGTCCAGAGGTTCTCCGTTTTCGCGGAAGACCTTTGACATGGCTGCAAGCGTCTCCAGCCGCAGTCGTCTGTTCACCTGAAATCTGAATCGCAAATTCGCAACTTTCCGCAGGGACTCTTGATTAGTCATACGCTCTTTCTCCGTTTCTTTCGATACTTGGCCAAGGCTTATTTGCCGGGCGCGTGATCCTAACAAGATGAATCGGTGTGAATGCGCGCGGGAGTCTACACTAAAATGTCTCGTGGTTACAAGCCGTCCCTTACTTTAAACCGTCGACAAGGTAAAGGTCGGACAACTGGCGGGTAAATGAGTAGACATATCCCTTGCCATCGGGTGTAAGCAGAACGCGCACGCCGCTCACAATCCCAACCGGATCGGAGGGTATCAGCTCCTTCCACAACTCTTTGAGCCCGGTTGTGATATTCAAGCGATAGACTCTTAGCGGCAATTCTCTGGGCCGGTATACGAACACCACATTTGGATCGACGCTCCATCGCGCTATTTCGTCGTCAGCAGCCAGCCCCTTAATCATACGAGGCTCGCCTCCTTCGACCGGGTACATTAGTTTTTGATGTTGAGAATCCTCGACAATGATGAATCTGCCATCCGGCGATATCAGAACTCCAGTTCGGCCTTCTTGAGTCAACGGCCGAGGAAGGCCTCCGTCGATGTCTTGAATATAAGAGCGCAGGCCTTGGCCTGGCTCCCGGCCCGCGAATACGATCTGCTTTCCGCCAGGCAGCCAGCCCGAGCCGTAGCCATAGAATTGCTCGATGCCGTTGGTCTCCAGTCGCCTCGATGCTCCAGCACCGGTCGGCAGCAGCACCATTTGTGGAGGAGTATACAGAACCGAGAGTGCCCACTTTCCATCTGGCGACAGCGACCTTGCATCACCCTCGCCGAGCCTCACTGCCGGAGAGCCGTCGGTTTTACGCAGATAGGTGGTGTAGTTGGGTCCGCTGCCTTCGCCGGCATGCACGAAGATCAGCGTCTTGCCGTCGGCCGAGAGATCGTTGACTCGTAGCCAGTTGAGCCAGGACAGATCCCGCTCCTTCGCTTCACCAGGAGCCAGACTGGTGACGTTCCCGGAGTCATTCTCACATGTCAGCAGGACTCGCCCGTCGTGGGAGATATCACGAAGCATCAGGTTAGCAGGTGCTCGAGCAACTGTTCGCTCTTTCCCGGAGAGGGTCACAGCGAATAGAGCGAAAGGCTCTCCAGCCTTGCTCGCGGTGAACCAGATCTCGTCGCCGGCAGGAGACCAAGCCAGACCTTCGGCGCCGCCCCACTCCTGCGTCAGCGTCTTCTTACTTCCCGCAAGATCGATTGTGGTTATGCTTCCGCGGTTGTCCCCGGGCAGCTCGTGATCAAGAAAGGCAATCAAGTCTCCCTTTGGGGAGATACGCAGATGGCTGATGTATCCGGCAGTTTCGTACAGCGCGTTGCCGACTGGATACTCGATCCTGTTTCGCCCATTGACCCAACGCACCACGGCTAGATTTGCTCCATTCGGAGACCAATCAGCTTCCTGGACGTCCTCGAGGATTTCACGCGGCGAGCCGCCCGCCAGCGCCACTCTGGCAAGCGTGCCCCGGCTGACGAGCTGGTAAACATGTAAAGGCCTTAGCAGGATGGCCGCTTCGCCCGAGCTTGAGACCGAAAGCAGCAAAGAGTTTTGTATTCCAAGCGTGCGAGACTCGGGACTGTTGCCTCTCATTGAGAACGTGTCGATCGGGTTCCGGCTCCACGCCGCGCTGTACACGATCGTCTCGGCGCCCGGGCCGAACCTTGCCGAATGAATCCTTCCGCGTTGAAACGTCAGTTGGCGAAATAAGGGTAGAGGACCACTTCCCGTTCGCTGGCCGGCGAGGAACGAACCAACCGCGACAGCGGCAAGGAGTACTGTGGCCAATAGGACCAGCCCCAATGGCCGTTTTGCCCGCCGCCGCCGCCTGGTATCAAAGAACATCGAGCTTGTCATTGAGCCCGATAGTCCTGAAAGCGTAGCCAGCGCAAATGCAAGGTCGCGCGCCGACTGAAATCGCTCTTCAGGACTCTTCTCCAGGCAGTGCCGCACGACTCGCTCCACGGCCGGATTAAGGTTCCGAGAATAGGCGACGCGCTCCATCGGGTCCTCCTTTAGGATCGCGTTCATCGTTTCGACCCCGGACTCGCCGTGAAACGTCCGCTGACCGGTGAGCATCTCCAACAAAATCGAGCCAAAAGAGAAAATGTCTGAGCGGTAATCGACAGTCCGGCCGCGCACCTGCTCGGGAGACATATATCCGACGGTGCCTAAGAGCATGCCATCGGCGGTATGCATGTTTGCCAGCGTCGGTGCTTCTGTCTGCGACCCACTTGCTACCTTTGGACTCGCGAGCTTCGCCAGACCGAAGTCAAGGATCTTCGCCCTCCCGTCCTTGGTTATGAAGATATTCTCCGGCTTCAAGTCTCGGTGCACGATTCCCTTGTCGTGCGCCGCCGCCAGGCCATGCGCAACCTGAAGCGCGTAGTCCAGCGCTTTGCGTAGAGGAAGAGCCGCGCTTCCCAAACGGTCCCGTAACGTCTCCCCTTCCAGTAGCTCCGCTACGACATATGGCGATCCGTTGTCTGTGCCCACGTCATAGATAACAAGAATGTTCGGATGATTGAGAGAACCTGCAGCGCGGGCCTCTTGTTCGAATCTGCGGAGACGTTCAGTGTCGGCCGAGAACGCAAGCGGAAGTACCTTGATGGCAACTTCGCGAGAGAGTCTCGTGTCCATCGCGCGATATACTTCGCCCATCCCACCGGCGCCTATTGATGAGACGATTTCGTAAGGACCTAGACGTGTTCCCGGGTTCAAAGACATGACGCGGAGCCAGGAATGATCGGATATGAGTTCGATGTCGCCTGTTTGACTGCCGGAATATAGCACCGCAGAAGAGGAGGGTCAAATTCGAAGGTCTTCAAAGCAACTGAGAGGGGAATGGGGCAGAAGTTCGTAAAGGGTCACTGGTGAAACAGCGGCTTGCGTTCCTTTCTCTTAGTGATAGAATCGCGCTCGAGTTTCGATCGCGAGCGATTGCTAAACTCCAACGCAGACTGTGCCGGCCAAATACTGTGCCGGAATCATTCTTACCAGCGAGGTGAGTTATGAAGCGAACTGTTTTGAGCGCGAGCCTGATCATTGCGTTTCTTGCTGCCGCCGGAGTGGCGCAGCAGCAACGGCGAATGCAGCTCGACGACCTCGGACGCGTAGTTCGCGTCTCCGATCCTCAAATCGCTCCCGATGGCAAGTCGATCGTCGTAGTGGTGGCGCGCGCGAACTACGACGAGAACCGCTATGACGCGGACCTTGTTATCGTGGATATCGGCAGCGGCAATCAGCGCGTGCTGACTCATGAGCGAAGGAGCGTCAGCCATCCGAGGTTTTCGCCAAACGGCCACCGCCTGGCGTTTCTCGCGAACGTCGCGCTCGCAAGCGGCCAGCAGCCACGCGCCCAGATTTTCGTTATGCCGATGGGCGGCGGCGACGCGCGTCGCATCACCAACGCACCAAAAGGCGTCCAGCAGTTTGCGTGGTCCCCCGACGGACAGATGATCGCTTACGCTACCGAAGATGAGCTCGAGAAGAAGACCGGTCCCGAGCGCTTCAACGACTCGTTTGAAGTCGGCAATGATGACTTTCTGATTCAGTCTCAAGCGCTGCCAACGCACGCCTGGCTGGTGCGTGCCGATGGCGGCGAGGCGCGCCGCCTGACGTCCGGAGCGTGGAGCTTGCCAATCAACCATCCGCCTGGAGCGCCAGCGTCCCCGCTCGCGTGGTCGCCAGACGGCAAGTCCATCGTTCTGGTCCGGCTCCCGACGCCGCATTCCGGGGACGCTCGCGACGCGACTGTGCAGGTGATTGATGTCGCAAGCGGCCGCATGCGCGCGCTGACCGGGGGTGATCGTCTTGAAGGCCAGCCGACTTATTCGCCGGACGGCTCGCAGATCGCATATTGGCAAGCACGCGACGCCGATTCGGGGAACGTGAATGAGATTCACATCGCTCCTTCGGCGGGCGGACTCGGCAAGAGCGTTACGCGGACGCTTGATAGACACATCGCTCGATCAATTTGGATGCCCGACGGCAAGTCCATGCTGGTCGGCGCGAATGACGGTACGCGGGTCTCGCTCTGGCTGCAACCGCTCGACGGCCCCGCGCGCAAGCTCGATCTGGGCAAGCTTAGTCCGTCCTCCTCGTTCTGGGTCGACGTGGCCGTAGGCAGGGACGGCGCTCTCGCATTCACGGCGACTGATCCGACGCGACCGGCTGAGCTTTACTACATGCCGTCGGCAACGGCCGCGCCAAAACGCCTGACGAATCTTAATCACGAAGTTGCGGCCCTGAACCTTGGGCGAACGGAAGTGATTTCGTGGCAGTCTGAGGGCTTAACACACAACGGCATCCTCACGTATCCGCCCGATTTCTCGAACGGCCAAAAGTATCCGCTCGTGCTGGTCATCCACGGTGGTCCGACGGCCGCG
>Ga0114129_10001761_pt1 | contig 29502 bp, 30 predicted proteins | sample RhiMetdeltSRZDD1_FD_80071 | JGI IMG/M metagenome (GOLD analysis project Ga0114129, IMG submission 80071) | Populus rhizosphere microbial communities from Tennessee, USA - Rhizosphere MetaG P. deltoides SRZDD1 (version 2) (version 2) | ecosystem: Host-associated > Plants > Roots > Rhizosphere >... | reverse complement strand
GCCCCGCCCCGGCGCCGCCACGGCCGTCGCTGATCCGGTACGTGCCGGCGCTGTGCCAAGCCATGCGGATCATCAGCGGGCCGTAGTGACCGAAGTCGGCGGGCCACCAGTCCTGCGAGGTGGTCAGCACCTCGATGACGTCGCGCTTGAACGCCTCGACATCGAGTTTCTTGAACTCTTCCGCGTAGTTGTAGTCATCGCCCAGTGGAGTGGCCTGCGGGTTGTGCTTGTGCAGAACCGAAAGGTCGACCTGGTCGGGCCACCAGTCTTGGTTGGTATGCGGCCGTCCTGACTTGGCAGTCGGTGCGGAGATTGCCGGATTTTCGCTCTCGGACACGTCGTCCTTCCTTACTTCGTGTGGGTGAAATGGGCTGTGATCACGGATGTGATCGTGAAGCTTGTGCTGCCGAACAATCGGGGCACAGACCCCAGTAGATAACCTCGGCCTCGTCGAGCACGAAGCCATCAAGGGCGTCATGCTCCGACGGCGTCAGGCAGGGCGCGTCACCGACGGCACAGTCGACGTCGGCGATGACCCCGCAGGACCGGCAGACCACGTGGTGGTGGTTGTCACCGACCCGCGACTCGTAACGGGCGACGGAGCCGGATGGCTGAATCTTGCGGACCAGACCCACGCCAGTCAGCGCGGCAAGCACGTCATACACAGCCTGCCGAGACACATCGGGAAGATCGGATCGCACCGCGCCGAAAATCGTCTCGGTGTCGGCATGCGGATGGGAATGGACCGCTTCCAGCACCGCAAGTCGAGGCCGTGTCACGCGCAGGTCAGCTGCACGCAGCTGGTCGGCGTAATCCGGTGCCGGGGTCACGCCACCCATCTTGCCCCTTTTCTGGAATGAGTCAAGTCTTCTGGACTATCTTTATTGGCGGCCATCGACCGACGTCGCTCGCATCGGGTTTCGCTGTGGCCAGGTGTACCGCAAGCTCGTCGACAACCTTCGCGCCGACCCCCAACCGGTCGTCACCGTAGGAGATTTCTAAAGACGTGAGCGAATCCGGCGTGTCTCGCGACAGCTGACCAAAGAGCGAGAACCGCTGCGCCGCAGTCGTATCCGCCGTCGTACGCTCGTCGCCGTCACACCGGTCGGGCGTAGCGCTCGCGAAACCTCCGCAAGATCGTCGGGGGATGCTCGATGTTCCGTTGTAGCGCAGCAGATTTCAATGAGTCCGCCGTCTCGGGTTCAAAGTAACCATAGTCCTTGTAGACGTCGATCCGCGTGCAGATCCCGCCAGCGTCGAGTTCGGGGTGAAACTGCGTCGCATAGACGTTGTCGCCCACGCGAAATGCCTGAATGGGGCAGTCGGCCGAATACGCAAGGCAAGCCAGATCCGAGGGCAGCGAGCTGGCGCCTTCCTTGTGGCCACCGTATGCGTCGAAGGCATCGGGTAGTTCGGCGAATAGCGGATCCGCCCGACCGTCTTCAGTGAGTGTGACGGTCAGCGCACCGACAGGCTCGGTGTAGGTGCGGTCGACGCTAGCACCGACGACCGAACCGAGCGTGCCTACGCCGTAACAGCATCCGAGAAACGGGAAGTCGTCGTCGACGATGCGACCGATCAGCGGCAGCAGTTCGGATTCCACCCGTCGCTGCGTCTGCGATTTCGAATCCGCCGGATCGCTGACGTTGTACGGCCCGCCTCCCAAGATGATGCCGGACCAGTCGTCCAGATCGATGTCGCCCAACGGCTCGTGCGTCAGCCGGATCCGGCGCATCCCATTCGTGTCCAGCCCAGCGAAGCGCATCATCGCCGCATATTCATCGTCCGCGGCTGCATCCTCGGCGCGGATCGACAGCAGCAGAAACGGGGCGTGCCCAACGTCTGTTGTCATGGTCCGATCAATCTAGCGGCTGACGAACGGCTGATGAGCTTGTCGGTGACCACGCCTGCGATGAGGTGTCGCCCGCTCGTCAGTCCTTGTATACATGGACCGATCACTCAATCCGCGGCTGACCCGACTGGATCTCCTCGTAGGGGACTGGGAGCTCACGGCCACCTCAGGCGGACGGATCATGAGCAGGTCGCGGTCGACCTTCCACTGGCTCGGCGATCGTGGCTTCCTCGTTCAGCGAAACGACCCGCCCACCTACCTTGTGCCGGAATGGGTTGACGCGGCACCCCGATGGGTGGACGCGGTCATCGGCCTCGACGACCACTCCGACGTTTTCACCATGCTGTATACCGACTCCCGCGGCGTCTGCCGCACCTATCGAATGCACCTGGACGCCGGTCGCTGGACGCTGGAATCCCGGCCCGGTCGCGACTTCTTCCAGCGCTTCGAGGGCGCCTTCGACGACGGCCGCACCGTGATCGACGGACGGTGGGAAGCCTCCGACGATGGCGAGAACTGGTCGACAGACTTCGACGTGACATACCGCCGCATGGCCGGCTGAACGTTGCATACGCAAGTTTCGTCGCATCGCGCAGCGAACAACTCGTTCGACCCGGCTCGCATCGAATTGGGCGACTGACGTGCGGCAAGCGGGCGAATTATCGACGTGGGAGTGAATTAACGCCATTCGCTTGACCTGCGGGATTCAGAGTTTTCTTAACTTTTTCTGTGGTTTTCCTGTTGATCATGAGAACAACGGGGTATTCGTGCCTGCACCAACGATGAACGGACTACTCGTCATCGGCAAATGCCGGGCGGGAACGAACAGGAGAGGCGGCCATGACCTACGACGGACTGAGCCCCGAGGAGCTACAGGCCGAAACCGGCATCGCACTTCCGGACAAAGAGGTCGTATCGATTCTCGACCTCAACGTCGACGTGGATGTGCTGCTCGACGCGGCATCGCCGATCGATCTGGCTGCCGCAGCGCAGTTGAACGTGGGAGCGGCCCTCGACGCCGCCGCCGGCGCGAGCGTGCTGGCGTTCGACTCCACGGCCCACGCCGATGTCCAGCAGGAAACCATGATCACCCAGATTCTGCATGCTGACGCGATCGCCGAATCGAATCAGGTGAGCGACATCAACCAAACCGATGCGGCCGAACCGCTGCCACCGCCCACCGATGACGGCACCACCCCGGAGCTCGGGCTCTTCGAGGGCCCGCTGCTCAACGTGGACGTCGACGTCGATGTCGACGCCGATCTGGCGGCACCGATCGCCGGCGCTGTGGCCGCCAACGCCAACGTGGCCGCGCCTATCGACGCCAGCGTTGGCGCGAACGTCATCACGTGGAACTCCGACACGACCGCGGTCTCGGCACAGACCGCGATCATCCACCAGGAGCTCGTCGGCGAGGCCAATGCACTCTCCAACCATCAATCTTCGCTCGACCAGGGCACTACACAGCCTGATACGGTGCTCGGCTCGACCTCGCGGCTGGGCGAGCTGGGCGGCACCGACACCAGCGACTCCACGACGGCGACCATGTCGTCCGGCGACTCGTCGAGCGACTCGACGGCGGGCACGACCGCCTCGACGTCTGACAGGTCGTCGAGCGGTGATTCCTCGTCGACCGGAACCACTTCGAGTGGGTCAACGTCCGGCAGCTCGAGCAGGGATTCCGGCGCCTAACGCACTGAGGCACTGCTTGATCTGCTGACACGACTGGGAGCACTCGTGTGACTATGACGACCACCGAGACAGGGGCGGCGCAAGCCCTGCAACGCGCGGCCGGTGTCGAACTGATCGGCGAGATGGCGGGATCCGGCTACCGGGTCCCGCCGTCCCTGGTCCGTCGCGCCGACGGCCAGACCATCCAACTCACCCCCCTCCTGTACACGACCTTGCGCGAGATCGACGGTCGTCGTACCGCGGCAGAGGTGGCGGAGGCGGCTTCCGTGTCGACCGGCCGGACCGTCAGCGAGGACAATGTCCAGCACCTCGTCGACAAGCTGCGGCCTCTTGGCCTCTTGGTCCAGGCCGACGGCAGCGAACCGACGCTGAAGAAGCAGAGCCCGCTGTTGGCCCTGCGGCTCCGCTACGCCGTCACCGACCCTGATCGCACACGGCGGCTCACCGATCCGTTCCGCTTCCTGTTCCGACCCTGGATAGTGATCCCTGTCCTAGCCGTGTTCGCGGTTCTGTGCTGGTGGGTGTGCTTCCGCAAGGGCCTCGCCGCGGCGGCCTACGACGCCTTCGAACGCCCCGGACTGCTGATCCTGGTCTTCGTGGTCACCGTGCTGTCGGCCGGCTTCCATGAGTTCGGGCACGCTGCGGCCGCAAGGTACGGCGGCGCAACGCCCGGCGTCATGGGCTTCGGCGTTTACCTCCTGTGGCCCGCGTTCTATACCGACGTCACCGACTCCTACCGCCTGGGCCGCAAAGGACGGTTGCGCGTCGACCTCGGCGGACTTTACTTCAACGCAATCGTCGCGGTCGTCATCACCAGCGTGTGGTTGGGGGTGCGATACGACGCCCTGCTGCTCGTCGTGGCCACGCAGATCATCCAGATGATCCGCCAGCTCGCGCCGCTGGTGAGGTTCGATGGCTACCACGTTCTGGCGGACGTCACCGGCGTCCCGGACCTGTACTCTCGCATCAAGCCGACCCTGCTCAGTGTGTTGCCCTGGCGGTGGGGCGATCCGAAGGCGCGCCTGCTCAAACCGTGGGCCCGCGTCGTGGTGACCCTATGGGTGCTAGTCGTGGTTCCGCTGCTGCTTGGCATGCTCGCCACGGCAATCCTCGCGCTGCCCCGCCTGCTCGCCACGGCCTCGGCCAGCCTCAGCAAACAGCAGGCGGTGCTGGTCTCGGCGTGGGTCGACGGCGACATGGTCCAGGCCACAGCCAGGGTGCTGGCGATGATCGCGATCATCATCCCAGTGGCGGGCGTTATCTACCTGCTGATCCGTGTCACCCGGCGTTGCGCCATCCGAACCTGGCACGGCACAGCCGGCAAGCCGATGCAGCGCATTGTCGCCGTCGTGTTCGGCACTCTGGTCCTGGGTGGGGTCGCCTTCGCATGGACCGACGACTTCCGGCCCATCCAGCAAGGGGAGCGCGGCACAATCGGCGATATCCTCCTGACACCCTTCATGACCACCACGCACTCGACCGCCAGCGAGCCCGCGCCGTCGCAGAGGGTCGGCCAAGCACCGCGCCTGACCGCAGCTCCGACCCTCGTCGCGGGACAGCGGGGCGTCATGTGGGCGCTGTGGGACAAGGGGACCCCGCTCCCGACGAAGGACTCGCCACAGCTCGCGCTGGTACTGGTGCCCAAGTCGCAACCCTTGTCAGGTGGCGCCTTCTTGGGTGGCGGCCCCGGGGGTTATCGCACGGCGGAGCCGACAATTGCCCAGCGCACGATCACGGCGAACCAGAAGGACCAGGGCTGGATCTTCCCATTCGACAAGCCGTTGGCCCCGGAGCCCGGCGACAACCAAGCGCTGGCCGTCAACTACAGAAGCAACACTGTGGTGTACGAGGCAGCCTTTGCGTTTGTCTATGCAACCGACGGTGCCGACGCTATGAACGTCAACGAGGCACAGGCCTACGCGTCGTGCTACAACTGCGCCGCGGTGGCGATCGCCTACCAAGTGGTCTTCGTCGTGGATACCCCTGGCGCCGATGACAATGACACCGATCCAACCAAAGACACCAACGACAACGTGGCGGTGCCGCAGAACCTGTCCGGTGCCCTCAACTACATGTGCGTCAACTGCATGACCTACGCGTACGCGCGGCAGCTGTTCGTCACACTCGACGAGCCGCTGTCCCAAGAGGCGATAGACCAACTTGACGCCCTATGGGAGGAGATCGACGACTACGCGGACGCCATTGAGGCGGGGACGGTGCCGTTAGGCGAGATCGCTCCCCAGCTCGAGGCATACACCAAACAAATCGTGGACATTGTTAACACAGACCAGCCCGGCACGATTCCGACAGCGACTGCCTCACCGACAGCGTCCCCGACTCCAGCACCGACAGCGCCATCCACGGCGGCTGCGCCAACCTCACAGACTGCGGCGCCGACAGGATCCCCGACTGTGGCTCCGACAGCGTCCCCGTCACTGGCACCGGGAGGGTCACCAACAACCCAAGCGCCAGTGACAGAGTCGACAGCCACGGCGACGCCAACAGGGTCATCGACGTCGTCACCGACGACAGAGTCATCGACGTCGTCACCGACGACAGAGCCGCCGACGTCCTTCTCGCCGACGGACCCGGCCACCGCCGACCCATCATCGGGCACGTCGTCCACGAGCGACCCCACCTCGGAGCCGAGCGGAACTACGTCGGATGGCTCCACCTCGGACGGCTCCACGTCGGGCGGCACGGCCACGTCACCGTAGCCTCGACATCGATCCGTAGCATCTAGGCCAGGGCCGAGGTCGCCACGGATGGATGGGCCGGGTGGAATACGGCCGGTTAGACATCGGATGGCACGACCTCAGGCCGAACCGCTACCCCGCCGGAACCGGCGGACTAAAATTATCGCTCGTGACAAGCCCGTCGCATCCCCTCCTGAAGCGAGATCGGGCGCTGACCCGCAGACAAGCGCGACGGTTGAGTCGGCGCTTCTGCGGAGTCGGTGTCGCAATTCCCGCGACGCGCCTTCGACAGATCGCGGCGGGGGCATGCGCACGAGATGACGAACTGACGGATGTAAGTTTCGCGATCGCCGCGACCGAGATACAGCACGAGCAGCGTCTCGCCAAGCTGAAGCGCAGTCAGCGTCGACTCGTGCGGTGGCTTATCGTCGCCGGCCTAGTTCTGCTCCTACTGAACTCGCTGCTGTGCATGGCCTACCTTTTTTTCAGCCTGGCCCTGCACACATATCCTTACTGAACGACGCTGAAAAGCTTTGGCCGACGGCTGATCTCCTTGATGTCTGTCCCGGAGTACTGATCCGCCGGGTTTCGACCGCGCGAGGATCCACTCCTGAGCTTTCGACCCAGTTGCCGTCGACCACGATGCTTTCGCCGTTGAGCCCATCGATCCGGAACATCCGGCGATCTTATCCTGCGCGCCACCGCCCGAACTCGGTGACCTGCTTCGGTCGGCGCGCGACCACGAATTGGGAGACCCCGCGCAACTGTTGCTCGATGTCGACAAGGCCGGCAGCCGCGAAAAACGTTGGGACTGTGGTGCGGTCGAAGACCCTTACCCCGCACATGGTGGCGCCGAGTTCGAGTGCCTTGCGCGCAAGGACGGACTCGCGCCCGTAGGTTGTCATCACCGCGATCCGGCCACCGGGCGTGAGCACGCGGACCATCTCGTGGAGCAGCCGTAGCGGCTCCGACACGAGATGCAGCGCGGCGAAGCAGCTCACCACGTCGAACGCGTAGCTGTTGAAGGGGAGGTCGAGTGCATCCCCGCGCATGTAGACCGCACGGGGACAGCTGTTGTCGCGGGCGGCACGCTCCATCATCGGCTCCGAGCTGTCCAGTCCGATGACGAACCCGTCTCCGGCGAGCCGGCCCGCGAAGAAGCTGGTGAAATTGCCCGGACCGCAGGCGACGTCGAGCACCCGCTGCTGGCCGCCGAGATGCAGTGCGGCGGTGGCCCTTTCGCGCTCCGCCGAAATGGGCATCCCGTGCAGACTCATCGCCGCGACCATGATCGGCCGCCAGATGTGCTGGTAGATCGCGGCCACCATGGAGCTGTTCATCGCCCGTTGCGCCAAGCTGCGCCGGCCCGGGGCGCTGGACCCGAGCAGGTCGGTGTAGCCGTCGCAACATCGCATCGAGCGCAGCACGTCCTCGCGGATCAGGCCTCGTGCAAGGGCCGGCACCCACATCGCATCGGATTCCGTTTCCACCCCCGACCGTCGAGCGGTCATACTTGTGTCACGCGATACGGCGTCGAATGGTTCACCGAAACGTGTGATCGACTTTTGCTGGCCACCAGATCCGCGGTCCGATCACCGTGAACAGTGCCGGGATCAAGACCGTGCGGACAACGAACGTGTCCAGCAAAATGCCCAGGCCGACAATAACTCCGAGCTGAGTGAGCACTATCAGCGGAAGCACAGCAAGTACACAGAAAACGGCGGCCATCACAATGCCCGCACTCGTGATCACGGGGCCAGTGGCGGACACCGCCCGCACAACGCCGTCGCGGGTGCCGTGTGCGGTGGCTTCTTCGCGCGCCCGGGTGACAAGAAAGATCGTGTAGTCCACGCCGAGGGCGACGAGGAACAAGAACGCGAACAGCGGGGTGGTGTAGTCCAGGGCGGGCATCCCCAGCAGGTGCACGCTGGCCCAGCCGCCGACGCCGAGCGCCGATAGTGCACTGAGCACCATCACCGCCACCAATACCAGCGGGGCAATCACGGCACGCAGCAGCACGTACAGCACAATCAGGACGACGGCGAGAATCGCCGGGATGAGCACCTGCCTGTCGCGCACGGCCGCGTCCCGAGAGTCAAGCGCTTGGGCGTCAGAACCGCCGACCAGCGCTGTCGGATCGACCGACTTCACCGATTGACGCAGCGCGGCAACCCTTTTGAATGCATCCGGCGAGGCGGGCGGGGCGTCGAGCACCACTTTCCACTGGGTCAGTCCCGACGCCGAGGTCCCCGCATCGGTTGCCGTGACCACGCCGGGCGTCGTCGTGATCACCGACGCAATGTCGGCAGCATGGGCGGTGGCGCCAACCACGACGGTGGGATCGGTCAGACCGCGGGGGAAGTGCGCCGCAAGAGTTTCGTAGCCGGTCACCGATTCGGCCCTCACCCGGAATTGGTCGATCTGTGACAACCCGATCGGCGTGCCGAGGAGGCCAATGCCCAGCAGCGCGAGCAGCGCCACGGTCGACACCGCAACGCGGCCGGCGTGACCGGTGACCCACTCGGCGATACGGTGCCACACGCCGGTGCTGACGGCCGTCCGGTCGCCACGACGGGGAATGAACGGCCAAAACAGTCTGCGATCAAACATCCGCAACAGCGGCGGCAGCACGAACAACACGAAAACCACCGCGACCAGGAGTCCACAGGCGGCGTGCACACCGAGGCTGCGGGTCGCCGGGGCGACGGCGAAAACGAGAGCGAGCAGTGCGAGCACCACGGTGGCGTTGCTCGCCACGATGGCCGGTCCCGCGCGAGTGACCGCGGCGCGTAGCGCGAGGCTGTGCTCGCCGACGTGGCTCAGCTCCTCGCGGTAGCGGGAGATCAGCAACAGCGCGTAGTTGGTGCCCGCGCCGAAGACAAGCACGCTGGTGATTCCCGATGTGGCGCCGTCGAAAGGCAAGTCAGTCAAACGGGATACGACGGTTCCCACCGAGGTGGACAGCCCATCGGCCAACCCGATCACCGCCAGTGGGACAAGCCACAGGATTGGGGAGCGATAGGTGACGATCAGCAGCACCGCCACCACCGCCGCGGTCACCGCCAGAAGCGTGATGTTGGCGTCGCTCATTGCGTTGGTGATGTCGGCGATGAAAGCTGGGCCACCGGTCACTTGCACCGTGAGATCGGTTGGGGCGCCAGCTGTCGCGGACGTGCGTAGCGCGGTGATCACGTCCCGAAGCGCAAATCCGGAAATACCCGCTGCAAGCGGTACGGGTGCGACCGCCGCACGACCGTCCTGTGAAGCCGTCAGCGGTGGGCCGGCGCTGGCGGCGGCGCGCGACAGCACGCGCTGCCGAGCCTCTTCGACGGCACCCAAATCGGCCGGAGCCAGCCGTGCGCCGTCGCGGCGGGATGCCACCAGAATCGCCGGTTGCTGGTCTGCGCCGGGAAACTCCTTCAATAATATTGCAGCCCTTGCTGATTCAGCAGAAGGTGGGAGTTGCAACGGAGGCTTATCGGCTCCGGTGTTCGGGCCCACAATCGCTATGCAGACTCCGGCGCCAACGGCGATCAGCAGCGCGATCATCCAGGAGCGGCGGTGTGTGACCGCCGCGGCAACGCGATCCCACACACCCATACCGGAACGGTAGCCAACCGAACGGACCGCATCGGTGAACTCGCCGTCGGTATGCCCCGTATTACCGATATGGACGCTTCCGAGGCGACCCGCGATAGTGTGCGCGCGGCCGTGACCGTCGATCGCAAGGGCATCATCCGTCAGTGGGGTGATGCCGTCACCGAAGTCGTGGGCTATTCAGCAGACGATGCGGTCGGACGAAGTCTCAATGTCGTGATCCCGCCCGCACTTCGGCCCGTGCACTGGTGGGGATTCGATCAGGCGATGAAGAGTGGCCGCCTGAACAAGGATCTGTTCAAAGTTCCAGCCCTATGCAAGGACGGTCGGATCATCGTTGCGCACGCAACCATCGATCTGATAGCCGGCAAGAGCGGAGATGCCGACGGTGCGGTCGTCACCTTCGTCGGCGTCGGATCTCCATGGCAGGGGAAGGCGTGGCAAGCTGCGCTGGCACCGATCGATGTCGCGCGCCGACTCTGGCAGCGAGTCCGATCCGGCCGCTAATCCTCCTTACGGATCAACCGCTTCAGTGCTTCGCGATCGGAAGCAAGTAGCTCGTCGATGCGCGGTTGGTTCACGTCGGCCACGATGATCTCGCCGACCTCCTGATACACGTCACTGAAGATGCCGTGCGACTTCATCTTCTCGGTCTGATAGATGTTGTCCTCGGTCGGCGTGACGTAGTAAACGACCTCGGCCTTGAAGCGGTGGATCAGCCACAAATGGACGATGCTCATCAGCCGCTTCTGCCGCAGCTTCTCGGCGAAGGTGTTCTGATCGCGCACCGTGAGGATGCTTCGGCCATGCCGGTCCTTGATCGGATCGACGATCACGTTGGCGAGTTTCTCGGCGTCGCCGTCGCCCCTTTCGCCGTAGATGCCCAGCTCGAGCACATCCGAGCCGGGGCGTGTCGGGCGCAATTGCACGCGAAGCGTCTCATCGAGTTGGTAATGCTCGCTCCACATCGCCAGCCACTCTTCGAGAAGCTTCTTCGGCACCTCGGTCTGCACGAGGTGCTGGTGCTGCGTCGAGCCCTTGCCCATAGATTTGGTGGTCGCCGTGCGACCCGAGGACGCCGCCAATGCGGCATCGCTGCGCGGTCCACCCACCAGGGTTTGCGGCGTCCGATAAGGCGATTCGACCAGGCGCATCTTGCGCTGCAGGCGAGCCAGCGCGAGCATGCCGTCCTGTCGCAGTGCGGTGGCGAACTCCTCGGAAGCAACGCCATCGACCTGGTGTCCGCCGTAGGTGATGAAGTTGAAGACGAACCCCATTTTTCCCAGCTCTTCGGGGAAGGCCCGCATCTCGTCGTCCGTCATGCCGGTGGTGTCCCAGTTGAATGACGGCGAGAGGTTGTAGGCCAGCATCTGGTCGGGGAACTCGGCATGAATCGCCTCGGCGAATTCGCGAGCGTCCGCGAGATCGGCGGTCTTCGTCTCCATCCAGAGGATGTCGGCGAACGGGGCGGCCGCCAGCGACTTCGCGATCGCGTACGGGATGCCGCCTCGGACCTGGTAGTAGCCTTCCGGCGTCTTGGCCAGCTCACAGTCCCATCCGACGGCGGCGCCGACCTCCCTCGCCTTCTCGCGGGCGGTGTACATCGGGGCGCGCTGGGCGAATTTCCGCCACTCGGCGACGCTCATGTCGAGCTGTTCACCCTCGCTCTCACGGAATTCGAGCAGCTCCGCCACCGCCTCGCCGTACGTCATCAACCCTGCGTCGATCTGCCACGCGTCGACGAACTGCGACTCGACCTTGTCGAAGATCGCATCGATCGAATGATCGGCGCTGTCCTGGTAAGCCGAGGCCGCCTCGGCGACCGCGCCCGCAATGCCGTGGCGCTCCAACCAGGCCTCGGCGACGGCGTACTCGCCGTCGGGAAGCGCGTAGAGGAGATGACCGTTCAGTTCGGTGACGCCCTGCTCGTAGAAGCGCCGCATCATCGCCAGATAGCAGGACTTATACGACGGAATCTTCAGGTTGGTGACCCCGAGCAGGAAGGGCTGGTCACGCTCGTCGGCGCGGCTGTCGATCAGGTTCGCTGCCTCGGCGTCGGTGCGAGCGACGATGATGCCGGGCACTTTCATGGTGTCGAGCTGGAACCGCGCGGTGTTGAGCCGCTTGATCTGTTCGTCCGACGGCACCAGAACCTTGCCGCCCTGATGACCGCACTTCTTGGTGCCCGGCCGCTGGTCCTCGATGTGGTAGCCGGGCACGCCGGCCTCGACGAACCTGCGGATCAGGTTGCGCACGTGAGGATCTCCGCCGTGGCCGGTGTCGGCGTCGGCGATGATGAATGGCCGGAAGTCCGTCGCAGGTGTGGTGGCGCGCTGCTCGTCGGTCATCTGCAGGCGCAGGTACTGCTGGTTGCGGTCGGCGGTCAAAAGAGCGCGCACCAGGCCTGCGGCCTCGTCGGGCACCTGGCTCAGCGGATAGCTGGCGAGGTCGGGTCCCGGATCTTCACTGATCGAGCCCTTCGCCGAGGTGGCCCAGCCGCCGAGGTAGATGCCCTCGATGCCCATCCGCTTCATCGCGACGGCCTGCCCCGGCGAATAGGGGCCGAAGGTGGTGATGCTCTTTTTCTGGGCGAACAGTTCGCGGAGGCGGGGATAGAAGGCTTCCGCCGCCTCGCGTGCGACGGTGTGGTCGGTGGGGATCGTGCCGCGCTGCTCTACGACTTGGCGGGCCGAATAGAGCCGAGTGATCCCGTCGAACCGCGGACTATCGAAGTATCGCTGGGTGGCGGCGACCTCGCGCTCAAACGGTGTCTGCGGCGCGGCGTCCGCTTCGATGATGGCCATGGGTCAATGCTCCTCTTCAAGCCAGCTTCGACGACGGCCCACAGGTGGGTCGTTTACATCCCGACCATACGGCGCGACTTTCGCCTGCGATGCGGTAATCAGCAACCGCTAACATCCGGCAAGATGGCAGGCATGTATGGTCCCGCGCGGCGAGCGTCCTAGTGCACCTCGGTCAACGGCTCAACCAGCTGCCGACACGTGTGCTCTCGTTGCGCATCATCGTCATCGTCGCGGCGCTTTCCGTGGTCGCACTGGTCATCACCCTCGGCGCGTGGGTGTGGTTCGGGGTGACCAACGACCAGTACAGCCAGTTAGACCGTCGCCTCGACTCGGTGAGCAGTCTGGGTGACATCAGCAGCTTGCTGCTCACCGCACAGAATGCGCCCACCGACCAGCCCGCCCCCAACGGAGGCCTGGTGCGCACCGCCCGCATCGGGGGCACCGCCGTCTCCGTGCCGAGCGACATCGTGCTGCCGCAGTTCGACAACGGCTACGCCAACACCACGATCAACGGTGTCGAGTATCGGGTCCGGACGTTTTCCGCCGGGGTGGCCTCGGTCGCGGTCGGCGCGCCGTTGGCAGAAACACAGAACCGCATCGACGAACTTCACCGGCGCGTATTGCTGATCTGCGGCGGCGTCATCGTGGGCACTGTTCTGGTGGGCTGGGTGATGTGGTTGATCATGATCAATCCGTTCCGGCTACTGGCCCAGCGGGCACGGGCCATCAACGCTCAGTCGAAACCCGATGAGGTTCAGGTGCGCGGCGTGCAGGAGGCGGTCGAAATCGCCGAGGCGGTCGAGGGAATGCTGGCCCGGATCGGCGACGAACAGCAGCGGACAAGGGCCGCGCTGGAATCTGCCCGCGACTTCGCCGCGGTCGCCTCTCATGAATTGCGCACGCCGTTGACTGCGATGCGCACCAACCTCGAGGTGCTGTCCACGCTCAATCTGCGCGACGAGCAACGAAAAGAAGTGGTGGGCGACATCATTCGGACGCAGACCCGAATCGAGGCGACGCTCACCGCGCTCGAACGGCTCGCTCAGGGCGAACTGACCACTGTCGACGATTTCGTCCCGGTCGACATCACCGATCTGCTGGATCGCGCAGCGCACGACGCGATGCGTAACTACCCCAATCTGCATGTGTCGCTTGCGTCTTCGACCACCGTACTGATGGTGGGGCTGCCCGCGGGCCTGCGGCTGGTGATCGACAACGCGATCACGAACGCGGTCAAACACGGAGGAGCCACCGAAATCCGGCTCAGCGCAGAAAGTTCCAGCGACGGCGTCGAAATCATCGTTGACGACAACGGCGACGGTGTACCGGAAGGGGAGCGCGCCGCAGTTTTCGAGCGTTTCTCACGCGGCACGACGGCGGCCCGGTCGGGCTCTGGCCTTGGCCTGGCGCTGGTGGCCCAGCAGGCCGAGCTTCACGGCGGTACCGCCGCGCTGGAAGCCAGTCCGTTGGGCGGGGCGCGCCTGACACTGCGGCTGCCGGGACCAAAGTAGACGGCGTCAGCCTGCCGTCTCCAGCGCATCAAGGTCACGTTCGGCGTACAGCCGGTGTTGCCACTCTTCGTTGAGGACGATGAGCAGGCACTCCTTCAGCGGGAAGTTCTCCATTCGGGGCCAGCCCGGCTCGGAGCGAGTGACGTAGGTGACCAGGTGGTCGTCGGTCACTGTTTCTAGGACCTGCCGGACCATCGCCTGGCGTGTGCGTCGGACAGCGAGCACCTCGTCGAGCGAGGGTTGCGCCTCGCGGTTCCACGGAACGCCGTCCCAGCCAGGTGCTTGATCCCACGGCAGGTCCAACGGGTGCCAGGGCGAGGTGTTGCCGAGCACCATCCGGCCCACCCATGCCGCGGCGGCGAAGTTGAGATGCCGCAGCGTCTCGATGAACGACCACTCGTCGTCGACGTTGTCGTGAAGCGCTGCCGGGGGGAACGTCATCGCCCGCGCCACGGTGGACTTCCACAGTTGCTCCAGGATCGCCCATGCCTCACGGAAACCGTCGCTGTCCTCAGGACGCATCTTCGCCCGCTGCGGCATCCGGCGGTTCAGTTCAGCGTCGACAAGTGGCACGATGTCGACGCCGTTGACGATGACGTTCTGCAGTTCGCCATTGATCTCGACGTCGACGAGTTCGACGCCACGCATGCGGCAACCGTTGAACGCCGCACCGCGTATCTGTATCCCGCTCAGATCCACCGAATTCATCTGAGCATCGCGAAGACTGACACGGTCGAATCGTGCTCCGGTGAGGTCCTGATCGTGGAACGAGGCCATGAAGTCCACGCTAGTGCGTGAAACCGCAACCAGCCGTGGGGGATTCGGTCGATCACAAATCGTGAGCGCCGCGGTCACGGTATAGCAAAGATCCGAAGCCGACCAGGGGAGACGCCGGCCGATGCGCACCGACCTGTTGCAGAAGTGAATATAGTGACGGGTGTTAATTCCATAGGTCGCGCGGTCAAGGGTGCCCGGAAACCGCACAGGAGTAGTTGTGGCGGACCGGCCACGAGATGAAGGAAGTTCGAATGAAACGCATCTGCGCCGTGATGGTCGGTCTGGCGTTGTTGGTCGCGACGCCGGGCCTGGCGACCGCTGACGCGAGAAACCAGCAAGCGATCAATTTGGTCATTCAGCGTGCGCTGTCGCAACGCGGCGTGCCCTTTGCGTACGGCGGCGGCAACATTGCGGGACCCAGCGTCGGCACTGCCTCGGTGGACACTCCGGCCGGCACCGCGGACGCCGGCGTTGTCGCCGATCCGCTGTCGACCAACCCCGGTCTCAACCTCAACCCTGTCGCCACCCCGGCCGCCGAACCGCGAGTCACCAGGGTCGGATTCGATGCGTCCGGTCTGGTGGTTTACGCATTCGCCGGCGCCGGGATCAAGATGCCGCGGTCGTCTGGCGAGCAGTACAAGGTCGGCCAGAAGGTGCTGCCATCGCAGGCGCTGCCCGGCGACTTGATCTTCTACGGCCCCGGAGGCGCCCAAAGTGTCGCGCTGTTTGTCGGCAACGGTCAGATGATCGAGGCCACCGACCCCGCCGTCACGGTTTCACCGGTGCGTACCAACGGCATGGCGCCATACCTGACGCGAATCATCGCCTGACGCCGTACCGCTATCGCTTGTCGGTCTGACCCTCGGCAATCGCGTCCGCCGCCTTCAGTGCAGTGGCACCCGCGAGGCGACCGGAGATCTCGGGCGCCATCATCGCGAAGCGGGCGAGGGCCCGCTGACGAAGCGGAGCCACGGAGATCTCCGACTTGTCGTGCTCGATCGCCCGCACGACGGCATTGCCGACCTGCTGTGGGTTCCCGTACCGAGGCCGGGCGGGGGTGGGGCGCCACTGTCGGCGAACATGCCGGCATCGCGGATCGCCCCGGGCGTGATCACCGAAACGCCAATGCCGCTGCCGCGCAAGTCTTCTCGTAGGTTGAGCGCGAAGCCGCGCAGGCCGAACTTGGTGGCCGCATAGAGGGACGCACGTGGGGTGGAGGCGAAGCCCGAGATCGACGAGATGAAGACGAAGTGCCCGCTACCGCGTTCCTGCCAGCGCAGCAGCAGCTCTCGGGTCAATCGAACGGGCGCCTCGAGGTTGACACGAAGCGCCCTGCCGATCTGGTCTTGACTAAAGCCCTCCAGCTGGCCCGACGCCGGTAACGCTGCGTTGGCGACGAGCATATCGATATCGCCGGCCTGGTCGAGCAATGCGAGGGCAGCGCCGTCCTCGGCGAGGTCAGACACCAACGTGGTGTGCCCGCCGCCCGGCAGCGATCTGGCGACCTTCACCAACTCCTCGGCCTTGCGGGAGCTCAAATGAGCCGCGCTCCGCGTGCCGCGAGCGCCGTGGCGATCGCCCTTCCCAGGCCTCCCGTCGCGCCGGTGAGTAGTGCAGTCCTGCCGCTAAGGTCGATACCCGGAACCTACCTCCGGCGATCCCTGCGGCGTCCGACATCAAGCGAGGTGCGGCTCGACCTCGGCCACCAGCTGCGCCTTGCCGCCGAAGCCGATCACGCGGTGGATTTCCTTGCCGTCCTTGAACATGATCATGGCCGGGATACCGCGGAAATTGAACCGCTCCCAGATGCCGTCGAACTGGTCGACGTCGATCTTGCGGACGACGATCCGTCCGGCCCACTGTTCGGCAAGCCCGGCCAGCACCGGTGTCACCATGCGGCACGGCCCGCACCACTCGGCCCAGAAGTCGACCAGCAATGGAACGCCGGTCGAGCTCTCGGCGGTGATCTCGTCCGGTGTGATGGCGGCGAGCTTGCCACGGGCGGCCAAGTAGGCCTGCTTATCCTTCGCCTCCTGTGCCAGGACGTCGGCCGGCATCGGCTCACCATTCGATCGCGCCCAGCTCGTCAGCTCGTCGAAACGGGGTCCGGGTGCGTCGTGCTCGCCGCAAGCCTCGCCGATGGCGCTGTTCAGCGCCTGCAGGGCCGCACCGAGCTCCGGGCCGCTGCCTTCCAGCCCGAAGGCGCGCGGTGACCGTATCGCCGTCCCGCTGTATCTCGACGTCCTGGAACAGCCGGACCATGTACTGCTCGTCGTCCGTGACACGCCAGCGGACCGTCATCTCGCGCAGCTGCGCCAACTCTCGCGCGGCGGCTTCCTCGTCGGACAACCGTGTGCCGTGTTCCCGCACATAAGCCGCGAACGGTTCGAACTCCGGCGAACCAGGGCCGCTGGCGATCTGCTGCTGCAGGCCGCCAAGCAACTCTTGATAGACCTCGTCCTCGGTGTCGCCCTTCGCGTTCAGGTTGAAGGGGGGCCAGCGGCCGATGGTGGCGTCGTCCCGCCGTTCGATCTGCACCGCTTCGAGCAGCTCGACCGTGTACGTGTCCTCATCGGTTAGGTTCACGGTGAACTCGTGATCGCGCTCCATGAGGCCCCCTCCGACGCTCAAAGCGGTTGGACAGAAACGCTATCAGCGCCTTGCTGAAGTGAGTCCTAAAGAGCCATATCAGCCAATAGCATTTCGGTCAGAGATAGATCCTCAGGGAGCGACGATGGCATCTGACGACATTCGCCCGGCAGTGTCGGCATCGTCGCCGTGGGCGCCGCTGCGGATCCCGGCGTTCCGAGGGCTGTTCCTCGCCGCGCTCACCTCCAACGTCGGTACCTGGATGCAAACCGTTGGGGCGCAGTGGTTTCTGGTGGAACAACATGCGAGCGCGACGACTGTTGCGCTCGTCCAGACGGCCACTTTGTCGCCGACCCTGATCCTCGCGATCTTCGCAGGCGCACTGGCCGATCGCGTCGACCGCCGGAGCCTGCTGATCGCGCTGCAGATATACGCCGCGGTTGCCGCGGCGGTATTGACCGCGATTGCGGTCGCCGGTCTTCTCAATCCGCTGTCGCTGCTGTCGCTCTTGTTCGCGACCGGCTGCGCGGTCGCGATGACGACACCGGCGTGGCAAGCGATTCAACCGGAGCTGGTGCCACGCGAGCAGTTCCCGGCGGCAGCATCGCTCAGTGGTGTCACGATCGATGCCGCGCGGGCGATCGGACCGCCGATCGCCGGTGTGCTGGTGGCCGCGGCGGGTCCAGAAGCGGTGTTCGCGATCAACGCGGTGTCGTTCGTGGCGGTCGTCGCCGCGCTGATGGCGTGGAAGCGGCCGCCGTCGACGCCGGTCGTCACCCAGGAGCGGCTGAGCCAGTCGATCGTCACCGGCATCCGCTATGCCAGGGATAGCAGGGTCGTTCGCCGAATTCTGTTGCGGGCGGCATTGTTTGCATTTCCGGTGTCGGCGCTGTGGGCGTTACTGCCCATCGCCGCCTCGCAACATTGGCATCTCCGCGCGATCGGCTACGGTTCCGTACTGGGAACGGTGGGAGTGGGGGCGGTGCTCGGTGCTCTGGTGATGTCCCGGCTGAACAGGACGTTTTCGGCCAACACGTTGCTGGTGCTTGCGGCGTTGATCGATGCCGCGGGATTGCTTGCGGCGGCGTACCTGCCGCTCGCAGTGGGCGTGGTTCTGCTGCTGCTGGCCGGTGTGGCGTGGATTGCGACACTCACGACGCTTACCGTCGCTGCGCAGCTCGCCTTGCCGCAGTGGGTTCGGGCCCGAGGATTCGCCATGTACCTGGTGGTGCTGATCGGTTTTCAGGCTCTCGGGGCATTCGTGTGGGGGCTAGTGGCCTCGCAGTGCGGGCTTGCGGCGTCGCTCACGGCGGCCGCGGTTCTTCTTATCGCTGCCGCGGCGAGCCAGGGTGTTCTGCCGCTACTGCCCGCGACGAGTGACGAGCCGGTCAGCTGACGCGCAGCAGCTTCATGTCCGCGAGGTGCCGCGGTAGCGCGTCGATGTAATCGGTTACTGCGTCGCGCATCTCGGCCTCGTCAGACACCTGACTGCCGTCGAGCTCGATCGGAAACGGGTTCTCACGGTGAATAGCGAGGAGGGCGTCGACGAGTGCACTGCGGTCACGAGTGCCGTCGAGCAGTGGGAGGAGGTGGCGCTCCAGGGGCGACAACATGTGCGTCTCATTCCAGAGATTGAAGGTCGACGCCTGGCCGTCAGTCGCAGTCAGCTCCACCATCCGCCTGGCCGTCTCGTCGAGCCGCAGCGGTGCAGACACCGGCTCCGGCGACACCGGATGCAGCCGGTATCGCGCCTGCCCCTGCAGGATCAGCACGCCCATCAGATTGTCGATGATGTCTGGGAGGTTGTCGCTGGGCGTGAGGCCCGCGTCAACAAGCCGGGCGTGCACCGCATCGACCAGCTCGTGTCGTGACAGCGTCCACGGCCATCGGGCACTGAGCGCGTCAAGCGCGGCCTTGATGCCCGGATCGTTGGTGAACAGGGTCGCGCCGTCGGCCTCTCGGTACTCCTGACGTGAGCTGTCGAGGCGAGTCGGCTCGTCGGCGGGAGGCACCCAGGCGGCGATATGCACATCGCGAAATCGGTTGGGGTCCGGGTGGTATCGAATCTGCGGCTCTCGTTCGGCATGGATCAACAGCGATTCGCGGAATGTGCGGTTGACTACGAAATCGATGTATTGCTCCACCAGCACTTGGACGCCGCCACATTTCTCACGCAAGTGCTCTTCGACTTTGGGGCCGTAGTTGCCGGGGAACATTGCCTCGGGGCGGGCTTCCGCGAGAAACGCCAGACCATGTGCGCGGGCACGCGCCAGCATTTCGTAGAAATAGCAGGGCGAGTTGAACGTCTCGAGTTCGTCGTGCAACAGGTAGGCGTCACCGTAACCCTCTGAGTCGGCCCGGAATTCGGCCAGTACTCGGGCGAGCACGCCGTCTGCGGGGACCACCTCCTCGAGGAAGTCGACGATTCCGCGCGCATCGCGCACTTTGTCCTCAGGGCTCGCGCTACCGCCACTGGCCAACTGCATGGCGTCGCGAAGAACTTCCTTGGACTTCCACCCCGGGTACACGTTGTAGCTCAGGTAGGCCACCCCCTCGGGGACCAGCAGCCTGCGCAGCGCCGACAAGAGCGCTTCTTGCACCTCGGGTGGCACCCAGCTGAATACGCCGTGGGCAATGATGAAGTCGAATTGGCCCAACGCCGTGAGGTCCATTCGCGCGATGTCACCGGCGACAAAATCGACATTGTTCAAGGCCAGATCCTGTACCCGTGTATGCGCGAGATCAATCTGCACCTGCGAAAGATCGACGCCGACGACGCGCGCCTCCGGATGCGCAGCGGCAAACGGAATCAGGTTGCCTCCAGTGGCACAACCGATTTCGAGCACACGCGCAGTGGATAGCTCGGGCGTCTCCAACCCGAACAAATGGGCCACCGCAGCCAGTTGACCCGGCGCCGACGGCGGGAACGACACCGAGGTGTATGGCGTCCTGTCGTAGTCGGCGCGCAGCTGGTCCACCGCATCGTCGAAGCCGTCGGCGGCGTGCGCCTGGTCAGTCGGTTGTGCCACTTCCGCTCCCTGTCTAAGTGGTCGACGTTGACCGACGCTGTTAGTCAATATTCGATCACACGCTCAGTACGCGCGGGCGACGTAGGCCAGCGCACCTCGGTCGTGATCGGTGTCGGGCAGTGAGCCGTCGCTGAGCTGCAGACACCGCACCGTAACGCCGCTGGTGGCGAGGTCCCGTTCGCCGGAGGTGCCGACCAACTCCCACGGCAAGCGAGCGACGCCCGTCTGCGCTGCCTCCCGCGCCTCGTCGAGGGTGGCGCAGTCGATGACCAGGGCATCGCGGCGCGCGGTTGCCGCCTCGAACATGTCCGTCTGGATCCGGCCCGTCAGCTGCTCCACCTCGGCAACGAGATTGTCGATGCCTACTTGGGTCTTGTCGCGGGTGTCGCGCCGGTAGAGCAAGGCAACGTTGTCCGCGAGGTCGCGCGGGCCGAGTTCCACGCGAATCGGCACGCCCTGCAGGTCCCACTCAGTGGCCCGCCAGCCGAAGGCCTGGTCGATGTTGTCGTCCAGCTTTACCCGCACGCCGCGCCCTTTGAGGTCCTGAGCTAGGGCGGAGGCGGTGCGGGTGACGGCACCGTCGATGTCCTTGACCACCACAACGACAACTTGCACCGGTGCCAGCGCCGGCGGCACAACGATCCCAAAGTCATCGCCATGGGTCATGATCAGTCCGCCGAGCATTCGCGTCGACGCGCCCCACGAGGTGGTCCAGCACAGTTCGGTCGCGCCCTCGGCGCTGGAATAGGTGATGTTGAACGCGCGGCTGAACCTTTGGCCAAACTCGTGCGACGTGCCCATCTGCAGCGCCTTGCCATCACGCATGATGCCCTCACACGTCATGGTGTTCTCCGCCCCGGCGAACCGTTCGCTGGCGGTCTTGCTGCCAACGATCACCGGAATGGCCAGCACGCTGCGCATGAAATCCTGGTACACCTCGTGCAGGATGCGGCGTGCATATTTCCGCGCATCGGATTCCGTGACGTGCGCGGTGTGGCCTTCCTGCCATAGAAACTCCGTGGTGCGTAGGAAGATTCGTGGCCGTAGCTCCCACCGGACGACGTTGGACCACTGGTTGAGAAGCAGCGGCAGATCGCGGTAGCTATCGACCCATTTGGCCATGTATTCGCCGATGACCGCTTCACTCGTCGGACGGATCGCCAGCGGTTCGGTCAGTTCCTTGCCGCCGCCGTGCGTCACGACGGCCAGCTCAGGACTGAATCCCTCGACGTGCTCGGCCTCGCGTTCGAAGAAGGACATCGGGATCAGCAGCGGGAAGTACGCGTTCTGTGCCCCGGCAACCTTGATCCGCGCATCGATCTCCGCCTGCATCCGCTCCCAGATCGCGTAGCCGGTGGGCCGGATGACCATGGTGCCGCGTGCTGGACCGTTCTCCGCCAGCTTCGCCTTGGTCAGCACACCTTGGTACCACCGCGGAAAGTCCTCATGTTGAGGAGTCAGCACTGCCGTCTGGTTGCCCATACCCGCTAAGCCTAGGGGCGGGGGAGAAGCGAAATTTTCTGCCAGATCTTGTTGGAAAGCTCGGTGGTGAGAGTCTCGATGTCGGCAATGTTCTCGAGCACGACGCCATCGGTGCTGTACTCGCCGCACAACGCCGACGTCTTCGCGGTGAGGCTCAACATCTCCGAACAGTAGGTGAGGTAGTGGTAGAGCTGGTCCGCGTCCAGGCCGTGCACGATGCTCTGTGCGGTCGGCGTGTAGGTCGGGCTCAGCTGCTCCGGATCCTTGGAGAGCTGATGCATGTCGATCACGTGGGCCAGCGAGCGGAGCCGGTGAAGCAGCCGTAGCATCGTGCGCCGCTCCAAGCGTTCGGGAAAGGCCCACAGAAACACCACGGCGATCGCGGCGAACACAAGGTCGTTGATGACGCTTTCGACGAGGGGCACCCAGTCGGCAGTCCGAGTTAGCCCGTCGATGACGACCGAGCGCAGGCTGAAGACCAGTGCGACGAGTGTCGCCGCGACGATCAAGATGCCCGCCCCGCGCGCTGCCAGCGTCGTACGGCGAAGGCGATCGCGAGACTGGTCGGCCTCGCTCTGGACCAGATGCACGAGGCCCCCCAAATCGCGCGCCACCTTCGTCAGTCCGCGTTCACCGAAGCGCGCCTCGATGCGGCGTTCAAGGTGCGCGACAGTGCCCCAGACGTGGTCAGCGGCCAGCTGGACCTTGTCACCGGAGGGGCTCGTACGTGCCACGTGATGACTGTAGGGGTGTCGGCGGCGCCAGCGCCCGAAGACTCCGCAAGGATCTACATGTGCTTCGAGGACTCAACTGGTTCCTGTTCGCACTGGCGATCATTGTGGCCGGGGGAGTGACAGCCGCGCCGGCCAATGCCGATCCCAACGCGCTATGGACGATCGTGCATGACCAGTGCGTGCCCGATCAGCAGACCAGCGGTGACCCCGCCCCATGCTCGCTGGTCGACCTCGGCGCAGCAGAGCGGCAAGGGTACGCCGTGCTCAAAGACCTTGTTGGTGCGACGCAGTTTCTCGTCATACCCACGGAGCGGATCTCCGGCATCGAGAGCCCAACGCTTCTCGAGCCGGGTGTCACCGACTACTTCGCGGCAGCTTGGAACGCAAGGGGTTTCGTCGAGGCGCGGGCCGGCGTCGACATCCCACGTGACTGGATGAGTCTTGCGGTCAACTCCGCCGTGGCGCGATCGCAAGACCAGCTGCACATCCACATTGACTGCGTCCGCGCTGACGTCCGCGACGCTGTGAGCCGGCACATCGCCGATGTCGGATCGGACTGGGTGCCCTTCCCAGAACCACTGAGGGGACACCCTTATCTCGCCATGACCGTCGAGGGCGACGACCTCAACGCGACCAACCCTGTTCGGCTCGTTGCGCAGCGAGTCGACGATATGGGCATCGCGACGATCGTGGTTGTCGGCACGTATCTGAAGAACGGACAGCCAGGGTTCATCCTGCTGGCCGGTCAGGCTGATCCGGCCATCGGCGACCGCGGCGCCGGTGAAGAACTGCAGGACCACATGAGCTGCCCACCGCCACGCGGGCAATGGGCGAAGTAGTCCACGACGGTCACTGAACCTTGCGACGCCGTCGATCGTGCATAACGTGCAGGGTCCGTCACTGCCGCGGACCCGGGACGGAGTTCATCAATGATGTGGAAGATCTTTGCAGCAGTCTGTGCGTCGGGCCTGATCATTGCCGGAGCCGCGGCGCTCGCGTTCGCGCCGGCCGATTCGGGACCGTCGCTGTCGAACTCAACGACGACGCCGACCACAACCACGACGTCAGCAACAATGCCGAATTCGCCCGGCTACATGGGCGGCTACTGAAGGAGATCCTGCTGCGGCCAAGGCAATAGCAATCAAGTCACGCGTGTGACGCGGCCGGCGTAGCCCAGCGCATGCTCGTACGTCTTGAGGTTGTCGCGAGAAATCTTCGCGTGCACAGGGCGTTCCAGAAGGAACCGCAGTATCGGGTTGTATGCGTAATACGTCTCGTGGAACGTGAGAACCGTTGTGCCGTCAGGCTGTTCCTCGAGCTCGTGGTAGCCCTCCGCCCGAGACCAGAGCGGCTTGCCCACCGCGACATAACGCGACAGCTTGTTCAGCTTCGCCTCGGTGACCGTCTCCCAGGAGCGTCCCTTGCCGCCCGACAGAAGATACTTGGGCACCTCGAAAATGCAGGTGCGCACCAGGCCTTCGCCGGCTTCGTCGCCCTCGTTGAGGATCTCCATGCTGCCCGTCGGCCACTTGAGGACTCGCGGTCTCGGCGAATCCGGCGGCACGGGCGGATGCAGTACCCGCCACACCTTCCTCGGCGGTGCATCGATATGGAATCGCACTGTGTACGACTGCATTAGCGCTCTCCCCAGGTGTTCCAGAACGTGATGGTCTCCGCGGGCGGCCGCGCGGCCGGGCGGAAGTCAGTGCCGATCGTGTAAGCAACCGGGAACAGCGCCGCCTGGGTCGCAGTGGCGGGGATTGCCAGCAGCTCTCCGACCTCGCGCTCCTTGGCGAGGTGCATCGTCGTCCAGACCGATCCCAGACCGCGGGACCGCAGCGCGAGCAGGAAACTCCAGCCGGCGGGAATGATCGACGCCCACGCCGAGGCGGCGACCAACTGATCGGAGCAGTCGAAACGGCTTTCCAGACAAGGGATTACGTGGACTGGGACCTTGGCCAGTGTCTCCGTAAGCCCAAGGGCACTTTCGTACACCCTCCGCGTCTGGGGGTCGGACTCAGCCGAGGCGGCGTGGGCCAAGTACTCGGCACCGACGCTGCGGTAGATCTCGGCAATTGCGGCGCGCTTGTCGGCATCGGTGACCACCACCCAACGCCAGTCCTGCGCGTTGCTCGCGGTGGGCGCCTGCATCGCGAGCCGCACACACTCCAGAATGACCTTGCGGTCGACCGGCCGCGTCAGGTCGAGGCGCTTGCGCACCGACCGCGTGGTGGTGAGCAGTTCGTCGACCGAAGAAATGTCCACCGGTCAAATATCAATCGCACAGGATTGATCTACGCCCAGCACGGTCAACGACCGCCCGAGGCCGAGGAAGACGGCGATGCACAAGGTCAGGTCGAGGATCTCCGCATCGCTGAACAATTCGCGCAGCCGTCCAAAAAAGGTGTCGTCGATGGACGCGTGCGCGGTGGCGAAACGCTCGGCGTACTCGATCGCAAGGCGCTGCCGCGCCGTGTAGCCGGGATAGGTGGCATACGCCGCGACGTTCTCGTAGAGCTCCGGCGCGATGCCCGCGTCCAGCACCGATGGCGCGCGAAAGTCCGAGCACGCGACGCAATCGTTGATTTGGGCGATGCGCATCCTGGCCAGCTCGCGCTCTGCCGCCGGAAGGATGCTTTCCTGGTAAGCACCGCGGATCATGCGTTCGACCATGCCGCCGAGCTGCGGCCGCAGCGCCCAGATCATCGCGGCCTCGCCGCCGGGGCCGTCCGGCACATCCAGCCTTGCCATGATCGAACTCCCTGCATGTGAGGGTCGTTACCCTTGTGAGGAAACCAGATTCTCGGCGTCGCTGTCCAGATGCAGCGCCTGCGCATGGGAGGTCTCGGCGTGCTGTTCATGCACGAGGTGCACACGGTGCGCGGACGCGCCGAAGACGAGTTCGAAGCCGCGTTCCGAGACGGCTGGATGCCCATGCTCGCTGCAGGCGACGACGCACGCTTGCTGTGGTACACCAACCACGCACACGGCAGCGGCCCCGCCTACACCGTCGTCACGGTGACGGCACTGCGCGACGGAACGGCCTGGGAACACCTGGCCCTTCGCATCCAAAAGGGCGATCTCCGGACCTGGATGCGCGACCTCGATGAGCTCCGCTATGACGTCGACGCCAAATTGCTTGTGCCGCTTGCATGGTCGCCGCTGAAGGAGGTGGACTTCGGCGAGGTGCCGACGGACGGTAGGGAACACGAGCTCACGCTCTATATGGAGGACACCATGTGGCCGTACGAAGACAAGCTCGGTGAGTACGTCGACCGCTGCGGCGAGGTCTACTCCAAGAGCCTGGACCACCCCAACCCGCTGCTCACCATCGAGGCCGCCTTTCAGCCGGCGCTCGGCAGCCATCGCCGCCGCGAAGTGGCACTGATGCAGCGCATCCACGACTCGCAGGCACTTCTCAGACTCCTCCAGACCGAGCTGCCGCCCGAGTACCGCAGTCCCGGCACCTGGATGCACGACGCGCTTGAGCTGCGCGATCAGTGGACCAGCCGGCTGCTGCGCACCTCCGCATGGTCGCCCATGTACTAGAGGAGCACATGAACATCGGAACACTCGTCGACGCGCCCGCAGCAGGGGATCCCGACCGCGCCGCGCTCATCATCGATGGGTGCGTCATCAGCTACGGCGAATTGGCGACGGCGGTCGAACGCTGCGCCGCGCGCCTGTCCGACAGCGAACCGGCCGGCGCACGCATCGCCGTCGTCGATGTTGGCAACCTGGCGTCGATCGCGACCATGTTCGGTGCCGCCCGGATCGGCGCCGCCGCGGCACTGATGAATCCCGCCCTGACACCACCGGAGTTGCTGGCGCTCGTTAAGGCCGCCGGGTGTCACCCGGTGGGCGTCGCGGGAGCCGAATACGTTGACCGCCTCCTTGACGCTGCCCTACCCGCTGTATGGACGGCCACCGATCTGATCGATGACGACGGTGCGCCGCCTGCGCCGCCGCCCGCTGATGACGTCGACGACCGCGAAGCGCTGGTGCTGTTCACCAGCGGCACGACCGGGCTCCCGAAGCCGATCGGCATAACTCACAGGCGGTTGAGCGCTCGAATCCGTGGAGTCACAACACCTTTCCGGGCGGACGCACCGCCAGTTGTGAGCATGATGAGCGTGCCCTTTTTCCACGTCGGCGGCGCCATCGGCGTGCTCGGAAACCTGTACTCGGGCAACACCTACCTGGTGCAGAATCGGTTCGACGCCGGAGAGTGGTTGCGTCTGGTGCAAGCGCACCGGGTCACATCCACCTTCATGGTGCCGACGATGCTGCGGCGGATCCTCGACCATCCCAACTTCGGCAACACGGACCTCTCGTCGTTGACTGCCATCGCTTACGGGGCCGCGGCCGCACCAATCGCGTTGGTGCGCAGGGCCATGGACGCCATGCCGCATGTTGGATTCGCCAACGTATTTGGGCAGACGGAGACCTTGGGCGCCTATACCACTCTGCTGCCGGCCGATCATCGCGACCCCAACCGCGCAGGTTCCGTCGGCCGTCCACTACCCGGAGTCGAGGTCCGAGTGGTCGACCCCGGCACTGGGATCGACGTCGACGTCGGGACCGTCGGCGAGTTGTGGGTGAACACCACCCAGAACGTCACCGGCGAAGACTGGCTGCATACAGGCGATCTCGCTCGTGAGGATGCCGACGGCTACATCTATCCGGTCGGCCGGTTGAAGGACACCATCAACCGCGGGGGAGAGAAGTTCGGGCCGATCGAGATCGAGGACGCCATTCGGACCCATCCGGCCGTGCGCGACGTGGCCGTCGCCGGAATCGCCGACGAGGAGATGGGTCAGCGGGTAGGCGCCGCCGTCGTCGCCCGCTATCCGCTGACCCTCGAGGAACTGCGGTCGCACTGCCGCGAGTTGATCGCCTACTTCAAGCTGCCGGAGCGCCTGAAGATGGTCGAACGCATCCCGTACAGCGAGACCGGCAAGGTGAACCGCCGTCAGCTCGCCGCATTGATCGCCGACGGGGCCTGAGCGAGAGGAGTCGCCGTGCTGTTCCTTCACGAAACCCACAAGGTGGTTGGCGCGCGCGAGGACGAGTTCGAGGCCGCCTACCGCGAGGGCTGGATGCCGACGCTTGCGCAGGGGGAGGACGCGCGACTTCTGTGGTACACCAACCACGCTCACGGTTCCGGGGTGTCCTACAACGTCGTCACCATCACTGGGATCGCCGACGGCGCAGCTTGGGCACGCCTCGCCCTGCGCGTCCAATCGGGGGACCTGCAACCCTGGATGCGTGAGCTGGACAACCTGCGTCACGAGGTGACCGGCAAGATCTTGCTGCCGGTCGAGTGGTCACCCCTTCAGGAAGTAGATCTGGCCACCGTTCCGACTGATGGTGCAGCGCATCCACTGAGCCTCTTCATGGAGGACACCGGCTGGCCCTACGCTCCGCTGGACGACTACATCCGGTCGTGGGACGAGATCTACTACCGGCCGCTGTCCACGACGTCGCAGATACTCGACATCCAGGCCTGCTTCCAAGTGGCGCATGGCAGCTACCGACGGCGAGAAGCCATGCTGTGGCAGAAAATCTCGCCGGCCAACGACTACGCCACGCTCGTGCACCTGCTCACCTCCGACATCTCACCTGAGCATCGCGGCCCGGGCACGTACATGTTCGAGGCGCTGAAATACCGCGACCAGTGGGAGAGCAGGCTCCTGCGGACCTCGGCCTGGTCACCGTTGTACTAAGGCGCCAAGGGAGGACTAGACGGTCAGCCGAGAACGACGGGAAGTTTCGCCGCGAGGTCACCTAATTGAGCTTTCTCAGTGTCGGTCGGAGTACGCCGCCCGGTGCCGATCAGCAGAGCGTCCTTGTCGGGCAACAGCTTTGGGAATGCAGCGCCGACTATCGTCTCGAGCATCTCGCGCGACCGAGCGAGGCCGTCCGCGGGCGGTTCGGCCACGCCAGGCAAGTGTGCGATCAGATCGAGGTGGTGCAGCGTCCACTCCAGGACATAGGCCGAGAGATAGTCAGCTGCGGTGAGGACTTCATCTTTGGTGCTGACCCGTAGGCTCGGGTCGATGAGTTCCGCGGCGCGGCCGGCGGCGGAGCCGACGTCGTCGAGGTGGAACTTCAGCAGCCAGGGCTCCTCGTATGCGGCGGCGAGCCGGACGGTCAGCGCGTCGAGCGGATCGTCGCCGGTCGGCGGAGTTTCAGTGATATTCCAGTAGGTCGCCGCGTTGCGGGTCGATTCCGATTCGCTGGGCGTCACCAGAGTGATCAGGACATCCTGCGCGTCAATGATCAAGTGGCACACCAGGTCTTGCACGAGCCAACCACGACAGCCGGACGGCTGTGCAAAGTCCTCGTCGGAGAGGTCGGCCACCGCGGTACGCAACGCTGTCCAGGAGCGTGAGAAGTCCGCTATCTGTTGCATAGTTGGCAGCACCGGGCGTCGTCTTCATTCAGGTTGTGGAGGTAGACCGCGTGCCGCGGGCACTTGGCGCGATCGGATCGTAGTCCGACCGTCGACCACGGAGCAGTAAAGGGTCCTTGAGGGCAAGCGGAAATAGGAAACCGCTCAATGAGTTCGCGAAACTCCGCGAGGCACGACAGCAGACGGTCTGGGGCCGGCTCATAGTCGAGGACGTCCCAGCGGTGGCCCGCCATCGAGGTGTCAACGATCCGCAGCAGAAACTCCTTGTGCTCCGCGAACCGATCGGACGCACACCCGAGTTCTGATACATCGAATCCCACAATG
>Ga0114129_10001760_pt1 | contig 29505 bp, 18 predicted proteins | sample RhiMetdeltSRZDD1_FD_80071 | JGI IMG/M metagenome (GOLD analysis project Ga0114129, IMG submission 80071) | Populus rhizosphere microbial communities from Tennessee, USA - Rhizosphere MetaG P. deltoides SRZDD1 (version 2) (version 2) | ecosystem: Host-associated > Plants > Roots > Rhizosphere >... | reverse complement strand
GCGCCGTACGCCTGAACGTACAATTGGCGCCAATGGCAACGGCGCAATTGTATCCGTGCATGCCCATTTGAGTGGGACCATAAAATCCATAGGTTTGTTCAGCCGCTGCTTTTGCGGTAAAGGACCGGTATTGGTTATAATAAGCCTGTGAAACCTGTACATACCCTATGTTTTGGTCGTTGAAATAACCCAGCACTTCATCGAGGAAGTTGGGAAAGGGGATATGGTCGGGATCAAGCACCAGTATAAAATCTTCTGTTGTTTGTTGCAGCGCAGCATTGATCTTACCTGCTTTGGCGCCGGGCAAACCCACCAGCTCAAGCCATACAGCGCCATGCCGTTCGGCTACTTCTTTAAAACGCTTGTCGCGTGTATCGTCGAGTAAATACGTGGTGTGCGGATATTGTATGTTGGCACAGGCTTCGAGCGTTTTTTCAAACATGCTTAACGGTTCACCGGGCGAGCTGGTTGTAAAGATAGCCACCCTTAAACCGGGCGACGCCGGTTTGCTTTTGGGCGCTCTGATGCGCAGATAAGATGTCCAGAGCATCATCATGCGAATCAAACTCCACCAGAAAATCAGCGATAGCAACAGGAACAATGGTAATGCAGCAATATGCTCCTCACGAAACCACCAGTTGAATAAATACAACATGCTGATGCCGCCTGCTATCACCAGGGCGGCCAGTATCACCTTTTTGGGGCGGTTAACACCAGCGGCCTTCCGGTAACGCCACAGATCGTATTTATTGGTTTGAGCCATTAATAAAATTGTATTTTAATTGAATGCCTCCCTGGTTCCTGGTATAAAATAACAGTTTACTATAGTTGTAAAATGCCTGTATTGAAAATGCCGGTGATAGTTTTACCTGCATACTATTTACCCATTCTACCGGTGTGTATGTAATAGTTGAATATGTTTTACTGATATAGGCCTGGTTGCTGCGGTCTTTTTCGTAAGTAAGCGATGGATTGTTTGCCTTTGCATATATGCCTACGCTTGCTCTTGTTGAAAACTGTATGGATTTTGAAAATGAAATACCAATAGATGCCAGCACGGCATTGATCAGTTGATTTTGCTGGGTAAAGTAGGGATCGTACACGCCGGATAATGTGCTGTTTGCAACAGCCGAAGGGGGAATGGCGCTCAGCGGCTTGCTGGATACATAATTGTTTTTATCGGCATTGGCGTAACTAAATGCATAACCGGCTTTCAGGTTAAACGTCTTTGATTTAATAACAGGGAACAACAGCCAGGCATATACCGTGTGAATGTTATTGCTGTCGTTAAAATGCTGTTGCTGATACCCAATCTTGCCCAGCCAGTTATCGTTCTTATTAAAGTTTACTGCAAGCGTTACATCCTGCTCCAATACCGGTTTTGTTACACTGGCGATCGAATACTGGTAGGGCTTTTTTTCAAAGCCTGCTTCTGCCGAGAAGGATGCGCCCATTTTTTGGGTAATGCCCAGGCGGCCGGTAAAATAAGAGCAGCCGGTATTTAATAAATGCTGAAATACGCCTGCGCCAAAGCTGATCGTAGTTTTATTGCCAACGTTTATTTTATTACCGGCCTGCAGCCATAAAGAATTATAGTTACTATCGGAAATGATAAACCGGTTGAGTTGCGCCTGTATTACCGGCGACCACAACGACGATCTGTACATGCCCGCTTCAAAACCATAGCTGTTGCCGGTGCGCGGCTGATCGTCTGATTCGAGGTTCATATTCAGCATTACCCAGGGCGCTGTATATGTTTTTATCTGTTTTAGTATAGTTCCGGCTTCGGTTTGGGTGCTGTCGTGTGCTATAACTTTCATTAAAATGCTTTTTGCTTTATTCAGATGGTAAAGCTCAAATTGCATTCTGCCATAATCCAATTGTAATGCAATGGCGTTGGGAAAGCGGTTGATGGTATTTTCATAAACAGCGGCTGAGCGATCGAATTGCTTCATCCAGTATAATACCTGGGCATGCAGCTGTAAGGCATTCACATCTGAATGGTGCTCATTATAGCCGGTTAACAACTGGTCGGCTTCGTTAAATTGTTTTTGATAAGCAAGAGTGCGGGCAAAGGCAATGGTGTCTTGCCGGTTAATTGATTGCGCACAGGTTTGATATATTGTAAACAATACAATAATTGGGGTTACTGCTGCTTTTATAGCGTGTTGCACGGGATGAATCAGGCCTTTATGTAACTAAAGGGGTGTTTTAATGTGATATAATGCTACGGAAGGAAAAGGGGCCGGTCTTCATAAGCCATGGGTAATAAACAGGGTCTTCATAAGCCATGGACAATAAACAGAGACTTATGTAATTCTCTGAAGTTTAAACAAAGTATAAAAAATATTTATAAATTAAAATAGTAATGGATGCCGGAAAAAGAAATGCCTCCCGGCTTGTTGGGAGGCATTAGTGTGTAATAGCCCTGACAGTTAGGTGATTACGGCGTATTGTTAACGGGTGTTAGGGATTGAAATAAATTGTATGCATGACAAAAAATAATTAAAATTCTTTTACCAATACCACCACCTCAGCCGGCGGTATATTCCTGATTTCGATGAAAGCTGGTTCACCGGAATTGCCTGCTCCTTTTACCATTACTTTGGAACCTACAGGATGTGAACCGGTATACGGTTGCCCTGCTGCTTTCATGGCAGCTTCTGCTGTGTTGGCTACTACTGTAAATTGAGTGCCCGGCGCCCATAGTTCGGCCGACACCATGATGTCGCCGCCACGTATTGCATTGTCTGATCCGTTCGTATTGATCACGCAAACGGCTTCCTGATAATCAAGAATGCGCGACCAGGCCACCAGTTCACCGGCATTGGGAAATTCGAAGGGATTGCTGAAGGTTCGGGTTGGCCTGAAATATTGCCGGCCGATTCGCAGCACTGCATATTTTGAACGTACGTTGCAGCAATGTGCTATACGTACATACGCGGGACCGTTGCTATCAAAGCAATGCTTACCCGCTGTTCCAAATGGCCCAAAGCCGGGTAATGAATTGTCGGTACCGTTCAATTGTGTTTGCAAATCATTGTTGTGATGTTGCCTGGGATGATCGGGGCCAAACATAGCTTCGCGCAGATAGCGATCGCTGCCTCCCCATCCTTCATTGATCAGAAACGGTTTTTGTGATTGTGCTGGTCCGGCAAAGGCCTGTTCTGTACCATAATATATACAGGGAATGCCAAGGGTGAACAATTGAAAAGCGGTTGCAGCCGCCACCTGGTAATCTTTTACGAGGGCGTTATCGGGAATGTTGGCAGAGAACCGCAGCTTTATGCCAAATACATGATCGTGGTCATCGAGAATGGATACGTGACGGCCGCCAAAGCTGCGGTGCGATGCAAAGCCTTCACTTTTTGCATCAAAACTGTCGAAATAAATTTTGGCCGGCTGCAGCCCTTTACCAATATCCTGCAGTATCAATCTGTCGTTGCCGATATCCAGCGCTGCATTTAAATTTCGTTGCAGGATCGACGTAAGATTATCGAGGTAAATATCCTGGAAGTTGTCGCCTCCTGCAATTTCACCTACTAAAAAAAAGTTGCGTTTACCTAATGAATCGGCAAATTCACGAATGGCGCCACAGAAATTCCGTGCTTCTTCCAGTGAGATGTGCTTAACGGTATCGATTCGAAAACCATCACAATCAGTAAGCGCTATCCAGTACTTAAAACAATCTGCCAGCAGGGTAAGGTTATTGGAAACATCCAGCGCAAAGTCTTTCAGCGACAAAAAATCAGTTCGCTTGTGTTCGGCCTTCGGGTTAGTAACATCACTCTCACCCAGGTTACCTCCGCCGGCCCTGGTATATGCTGCAGCCGCCTGCAAATCGCGTGGCCATACGCCTTCATGAGGTTGCTGTATATCTGCACTTTTGGTAGTAAATCCCTTTTCCTGTTCATTGCGCCATACGAGGCTCCAGTTTTTGGTTGTTCCGTTATTAGGATTACCATAAAAATCGGGGAAGGGCAAAAATGGCGGACTATTTTCAATGTCAGTAACAGGTTTTAAAGGAGGCAGATATCCCCAGTTATCACCGGAATGATTGATGATAACATCGAGGATGATCTTTAGCTGTTTGCTGTGAGCTGCTTCAATCAATTCAATCAATTCGGCACGGGTGCCAAAGCGTGGATCTACTTCCAGAAAATCCTGTATGCCGTAGCCGTGAAAAGTGTCTAAACGCACCCGTTGTTTAAATACCGGGCCTACCCATATGGCGGTGATACCCAGTTTTTTTAAATAATCAAGCTGGCTTTGAATCCCTTTAATTGTGCCGCCCTGCCAGCGCAATCCCGATGCTGCCCAGTTTTTCCAGTTCATATCCGGCCTGGGTATTGTACGCAGGTTTTTTATTTCGGCACGACTTAACAATGGTCTTAACTGTTCGCGGCCGTCGCTAAACCGGTCGGGCAGCAGAAAGTAAAGTACTTCGTCACGCCAGTCCATAGGCGAAGGAAAGTAAGCAGTGCCATCGCGGCGTGTTTTGTCGATGAGTGTTCTGACCTCAGCGAGGGTTTCGGGGCGGTTTGCGGTGAGCAGAGATGCAGGCATAAGAATTAACGGTTTTATTATTCATTAATAAATAAACAGAACCATTCAGGCTAAAAAATACTAATCAGATTGTTGGAAGCGGATACGTAGTAACACAGGATTTAAAGCTACATTATGAGTGACATTTCAATGTTGCTTAGTTAAGATATTTCTTACCACATAGGCACATAGAAATCATAGGTTTCACATAGAAATCTTCTATGTGACTTCCTTTGTGCTCTATGTGGCTATGTGGTGCTATAAGCGCTAATCTAAAATAAATTGAAAGCGTATCATAACCAATACTCTTTATAGGGTATACGGTTATAAACCGAATGTAAATAAAATATTCATAATACTCATCAGCTACTGATTCAAATCATTAATTGATAACGGTGCTGTTAACCAGCCGTTACCCCTTCAAAATGCCCTCCGTTTATCCAAAATTTTCTCCATTCCTAATAAATTAGTTGTGCTACTAATTAATTAGTAGTAATATTGTGAAAAGAAATTGACATGGTTAAGCTCGCCAAAAGGGAAGAACAGATCATGATGGTGTTCTGGGACCTTAATAAAGCGTTTATTCGTGATGTTATACCTCATTTGCCCGACCCCAAACCGCATTATAATAGTGTGGCCACTATGGTAAAGATCCTTGAAGAGAAAGGATTTCTGGGCCGTGAAGCGGTTGGTAATATACATTGTTATTATCCCATCATCAGCCGCGATGATTACCAGAAGTTTGCCATGAAAGATATCGTAAGCCAGTATTTTGACAATAGCTATCCGCGTATGCTGGCCTTTTTTGCCAAAGAACAAAACCTTACGGAAGAAGAGTTGAAGGAAATACTTAAAATCATTAAATCTAAAAAGAAATGATGCCGTATACACTCCATGCAGGCCTTATCATTGCCGGCTGCCTTATCTTTTATAAAGTATTCCTGCAAAAAGAAACTTTTTTCAGGCTGAACCGGTGGGTGTTGATGATTTGCCTGTTGCTGGCTTTCTGTTTGCCATTGATACCGGTGCCGCAGCAATGGTCGTTTCGTAAAACCGAAGAGCCGGTGGTTGCTGTGCATACAAATGCCGACTTGCCGGTGTATGATACCGGTGTACCTCAAACGGCTGCTCAGCCATTGCCTGCTGCTGCACCCGAAAAGAAACCGGTTATCAGTTGGCCGCAGGTAGTGGTGTGGCTCTATTGGCTATACTGGTTTGGCGTAATCGTGTTTGCTGCCAGGTTTTTACTGCAGATCATTGCTTTATTATATCGCGCTTATACACGGCCGGTAATTAAGGATGGCCGTTTCAGAATTGTTGAACTATCGGGCGACAAAGCGCCTTGTTCATTCGGCAATAACATTTTTATCAATCCCGAAAAATACGACTGGGATACCTACAACCAGATACTGTTGCACGAAAAAACGCATATTCAGCAGGGACATAGTTTTGATATACTGCTTGCCGAGATGGTGATTATTTTTCAATGGTTCAATCCGTTTGCCTGGTTGTATCGCAAAGCGCTGGAGAATAACCTTGAATTTTTAACCGATGATCAGCTGGTGCATCACTACAATGTTGAAAGAACCGCTTACCAGATGAGTTTGCTGAAAGTTTCGGCCCCGCATTTTCCATTGAGTGTTACCACTAATTATAATCAATCGTTACTTAAAAAAAGAATAGCCATGATGAATTCCAAAAAATCAAATGTACATACCACCTGGAAGTACCTGTTCCTTTTTCCGGTGCTGGTATTATTTGTTTGCTTATTAAATGAGCCGGCAGCCGTTGCCCAAACCACCGCTGCCGACAAAGAAAGTAATAAAGAGAGCAGCAAAGAAAGCGACAAAAAGAGGAACAACGACGATTTTGGACTGCCAACCGAAGGGTACTGGTTTGCTACTATCGACAAGGATGAAGTGGAAATTCAGTTCAAAAGCGATGGAGAAAAACATTCCACCAACAGCAGCACTTTTTTATTAAGCGAGTTTAAGGACCTGCCCAAAGAAAAATCCGGCGCCTTTACTTTAACACGCGAAGCCGGTACCATAGAATTTACCGGCAAATTTGAAGGTAACCAGGGCATGGGCCGTTACCAGTTTACTGCCGACAAATCGTATGGCGAAGCCATGCGCAAGGCAGGCATCGAAATAAAAGACGACAAAGACCAGCTGGTATTTTTTATGGTAAATATTAAGCAGTCGTATGTACAAATGTTAAAAGATAATGGATATACTACATTAACAAAACACGACCTGATTCCGCTGGCTGCTTTAAAGGTTGATGCCGCTTATATACAATCAATAAAAAAGCAATTTTCAACGATTGGTCTGCATGATTATATTCCTTTAAAGTCGCTGCATGTAACAGGCGATTATGTTGAAGAGATCAGGAAAGCCGGTTACCCCAATGTAACAGTACACCAAATCATTTCTTTTAAGGCGCAGCATGTTGATGGAAAGTATATTGCCGATGTACTGGCTGCTTCGAAATCAGAAAAAAAGGAAAAGACTGAAAAAAGAGAAAAAGCAGAGAAGGCCGAAAAGCCTGAAAAACCCGAACAGCCCGAACGCGCAGAAAGAGAAGAGAAGGAAGACATGTCTGCGCATGATATCGTGGCTTTGAAGGCGCTAAAGATAGATCTTGCGTATATCACTTCTTTGAAAGAAGTTGGGTACGACAATCTTTCCAATCATCACCTGATTGCCCTGAAATCGCAGAACATCGATGCTGTGTATATTAAAAAATTACAGGCAGCAGGTTATAAAGATATTCCTGTTTCGCGTTTGATCGCCATTAAGTCGCAAAATATAACGCCTGAGTATTTAAAAACTTTCGAAGGAACCGGCATCACTCCGTTATCGATTGAACAGGCAGTACCGGTAAAAAGTATGGCAATAACTCCGGAATACATACGTAGTTTTTGGGATATGGGTTATAAAGATATTTCGTGGCGAAAAGTAATAAGCTTGAAATCGCAGTCAATTACGCCCGACCTGGTGCGGGAGTACAAAGCATTGGGTTTTGATGAAGTTTCGTTAGATGATGTAATACACGCCAAAGCAACCAAAACTACGCCTTCGTTCATTGCTTCGATGCAGCAAAAGGGGCACAAGCTTTCGACTATTCGTAAATATGTACAGTTGAAAAATATTGTTACGGAGTGATACCCGTTAATTGGCAAAGGGTGAGTCTCTCTTTCCGGAAAAACTCACCCTTTGTTTTAATATCGCTGCAACAATTGCAATAATTTCTTATCCAACTTATGTCCGTACCAGTTTTCATAATCCACATCGGATCTTCCTGAATCAAGCACGCCAAAATCACCGATGAAGTTCCAAAGGCCAAATCCGATCTGGTATTTCGACAATACAGCCAGCACATCATTGAACCAGGCAAGAAATACAGCATGTGGTGTTTTGTTCCAGCAGCCGCATTCGCCGCAATGCACGCCTACACCTTTATTCATCAGCGCTACCCAGGGCTCATAGTATTTTTCAAGCGCTTCTTTGTTCACTATTTCATTGCGTTCTTTCGCAGGCCATTGCGGCATGGGCATATGATCGGGATCGGGGTTGGCCCATGGCGCTTTATAATGCGATACGCTTGCCGGAAAATAACCCCTGCAGCTTTGGTGAACGGGCAGGCTCACCAAATCAGGAGCGGCGCTGTTGCCCGCATCGTTTCCATCGGCAATTACCAGCCGGCCGGGTGTTTGCTGATGAATTGCCTCAGCAGCTTTTTTTACTATATTACGGTATAACGAACCCGGTACGGTTGACACCTGTGAGTGCTGATCGTTCATGTCTTCGCGCATACCGGGCTCATTCAACAGATCGAAGCTGATGTTTTTAACAGAAACATTTTTATACAGCTTTGCCCACATATCCCAGTGATAATAGAATGCTTTTTGTGCCGCTTCATCTTTCCATAAATTAAATGGCTCGTGAAAGCCTGCATTGATGCAATAACCGGGCGCGCGATGCAGGTTTAAACTAACATGCATGTTGTGTTTAAATGCCCATTGAATCACTTTGTCGATGGCGGCTATGCGCTGTTCATCTATGTTGTATACTTCTTCGGCAGTGATATTGCGGCTGCGGTCGATTTTAAGATAAGTAGGGTAGGCTACCGGTATCCGAACAAAATTAAAACCCCAGTCGTGCATCCATTTAAAATGTTCCTGGGTGGTTGTATTGATCGAAAATGAAGTATCGGGTAAAAAAAAGTCGAGCACATTAAACCCCCTCCATTTTGGCAATTTGTTTTTGGGAAGATGTGCAGCTGCACAGGTAACGGAAGAAGATGACAGCGCAGCGCCTGCGAGCAGAACACCTGTATTTTTTACAAATAACCTCCGGTTCATGAAAGTGTTTCCCTGCTGCTATGCAAATACGTTGCCATACGTTAAAGGGCGCCATCCCGCTCCGGCGGGAGCTTACACATTTATTCCTCCGCTAACCTCAATACGTTGGCCATTGACCCAGGCAGCATCTTCAGTGCAAAGGAAAGCAACTACAGGGCCTATATCCTGCGCATAGCCAATGCGGTTCAAGGGCGATAATGCACTGAGCCGTTCCTTCAGTTGCGGATTGTTACGGATGGTTGCATTGTTAAAATCAGTTTCAATGGGGCCGGGTGCAACTATGTTACACGTAATGCCTTTGGGACCAAGCTCGCGTGCAAGGTATTTGGTAAGCACTTCCATGGCGCCTTTCATCGAAGCATATACCGAATAACCGGGGTTGGTAAAGCGTGTTGTGCCCGTTGAGATATTAATGATACGGCCTCCGTTATTTAAGTATGGAAGCAATTTTTGCGTTAAAAAATACACTCCTTTAAAATGTACGTTCAAAAATTCATCAAATACGTCTTCCGTAACTTTCTCAAAAGGAATTCCACCCCCGATGCCGGCATTATTAATGAGAAAATCGAATGTACCGGTATTCCATTTCGATTGTAACGTGGAAGTTACTTCCTGAACAAATGTATCCAGCGTTTTTATAACGGCCATATCCAGCATCAGGGCAGCGGCTTTTTGCCCGAGCGCTTCAATTGTTTTTACCGTTTCAAGGGCGGCTTCTTCATTATTGCGATAAGTAAGGATAACGTCGATGCCTTTTTTAGCCAGGCTGATGGCCATATCTTTTCCCAGGCCCCGGCTGCCCCCGGTTACCAATGCGATTTTGGATGTTGTCATGTTTTATTCTTTTTAACACAGCAAAGTTGCGGTTAATAACAATCCGGGGCATGGTGATTGTTTAAGAAAAAATGGTGATAGCTTAAGATTTAAAAAGGCAACGTGGCAACAAGGCATAAAGGCAACGCGGTACGGGTACCTGAACTGATATGATTTATAGTGTGTTACTATCTCTGAACTTTTTTGGTGTAGTGCCGGTAAAGTGTTTAAAGAACTTGGTAAAGTTCGAGGGGTCGTAGGTGAGTTGCCGGGCTATTTGAGCAACCGGCATCGATGTAGTGATTAATAATTCTTTAGACAGGTTTAAAATGCGCTCTTCAAACAAATCACAGGTTGAGCGGCCTGTAACTTCTTTTATGGTATTGCTTAAGTGCACAGGATGAACATGAAGCATATTGGCAAAATCCCTTATTTCATACATCTCGTCTGTTTTACCGGCCCGCAGCTCTTCCATATGTTTATCCAGCTCGGCAACATATTGCTTTACAATTTCTTTTTTACGTGCCGATATGATGGTGGCTGATTGTGCTTCCATAAGTACTATAAATTTACAATTTCTTCAGCGATACATATACTTTATCTCCCTTATTATATTTGCCCTGGTCGGATCTTACCGTTACTACGGAACCTGAATTCAGTAATACTTCAATTTCATAGGCACTGCCTACAAAAAACACTTCCTGTACTTTGCCTGGCAGTGGGATTTTTCCCTTTTTATCAGTTATTGTATATGCTTCGGGGCGAACGAATATCGTTTGCTTCTTAATAACAGGTTTTGACCGGTTTTTAATGGTAATATCCTCCTTGCTGACCACATGATATTTTCCAAACAACCCTGCAGCATATTCGTTAACAGGCTGCCGGTAAATTTGTTCAGGAGTGCCCTGTTGAATTATTTGTCCGTCTTTAAGTACAATGATTTCATCGGCCCATGAAAGCGTGTCAACCGGATCGTGCGACACCAGCACACAGGTGATTTTCAATTTTTCACCCATATCGCGGATGACCTTTTTTAAGATGTTCCGGTGCAGCATGTCGAGGTTCGAAAATGGTTCATCCAGTAAAAAAAGTTTGGGCGAGCCGATCAGCAGCCGCGCCATGGCGATCCGTTGCTTTTCACCACCCGATACCTGGTCGGTTTTACGGGTTAATAACTGACTGATGTCGCATATTTCGTATAAAGTCTTTGCTTCTTTGTTGCTCAGCTTGTTGGCGTATTCCAGAATTTCTTCAACGCGGTAATTGTTGCGTAATTCAAAATGCTGCGATAGATAAGCGATTTGCGGATGGCCGGGAATTAATTTTTCGTTTGGTCCGTCTACATGTTTGTTTTCAAACAACACCTCGCCGGTATCGGGTTGCACCAGTCCGCCAATGATCTTAAGCAGGGTGCTTTTGCCTGAACCCGATTCACCTACAATAGCCGTTTTTTTGAATTTTTGAACGGTAAAGGAAATGTCCTTCAGCACAAAATTCCCATCGAGCTGTTTGCTTATGTTTGAGACCTTTAAAAAATCCATGCGGCAAAAATAAAGCAAAGGCAACGAGGCAACAAGGCATAAAGGCAACGAGGTTGTGTCTTGAGTCTTAAATTCCCATCTTTTTTTTCAGGTCTTCGAATCGCGGATCAGTTTTTATTTTTTTGTAGGGAGGATATTCAATGAAGCAGGCTACGGGGCCCATTCTTTTATTGATACACTCGTTGAGGTAGTAAAATGTTTTATCAAGATTGCCCAAACCAAGCCACACCGAAGCGAAGTCGCCATCGATCACCGAATCGGGCTCCTGTTCCTGGCGCAGCTCAAGCTTGTGAATGCAATCCATGGCTTTATCGTGCATGCCCAGTTTGGCATAGGCGTAACCTAATCCCATTAGTCCTTTTAGCGGATGGTTGGTGAGCCGGTGCACTTCTTCAAACAACTGCAGGGCGGTTTGCCAGTCGCCGTTCAATCCGGTTCCCCATCCCTTCAATTCAATGCCGCTGCGCATTTGCGGGTCCATCTCCAGCAATTTTTCGGCTTGTATGATCGCATCGCTGTAGCGTTCTGAAAAGATATACATCATACCCAGCGAGCGAATGATCGTGGGCGAAAGGGGATCGATCTGTTCAGCTTCTTCAAGCGTTTTTACAGCCTGGGCTTTTTGCCCCATGGCGATATAATAAAAACCAAGCAGGTCGTAGCCGTCTGCCGCGCCGGGATTTAATTGTATAGCTTTTTGCAGCGCCTCATACGCTTCATTCCATTTCCATTCATAAAATAAAAAAGGCATGGCTTTGGCGATATGACCTTCCGAAATGGTATCATCGAGCTCCAGCGCTTTATCGGCATACTGGTGGGCAATTTCAAAAGCGGTATGCGGTATCATTTGACCATGCGAACCGAGGGTGCTGTAAGCCTGCGCTACCATGGCATATGCCTGTGCGTAGCCGGGTTCAATAGCAATGGCCTGTTTGAAACATTCAATGGCTTTGCGGGTATCGGCTGGCGTAAGTTTGTTTTTGAAATGCAATCCTTTCAGGTAGTGCGTATAGGCTGCTACATTTTTAACCGATGATTGTACCCGGGGTGGTGCAGCGGTGAGGTTTTCTTTTAATTTATTGGCAATAATGCCGCTGATCTCGTCCTGCACTTCAAAAATGTCGTTCAGGTTGCGGTCGTAGGTTTCGCTCCAGATGTGAAAACCGTCGGATGCATTGATCAGCTGGGCGGTAATGCGAACGCGGTTGCCTGCTTTGCGCACGCTGCCCTCGAGAACTTTATCAACATTCAGCTGAATGGCAATGTCGCGAATGTCGTCGTTCCTTCCTTTAAAGGCAAAAGCCGATGTGCGCGAAGTGACCTGAAGGCCGTTTACGCGGGTGAGCGCATTCAGCAATTCTTCGGTAATGCCGTCGCTGAAATATTCGTTTTCGGGGTCGGCGCTCATATTTACGAACGGTAAAACGGCCAGGCGGTTTACCGGGGCGGTTGTTTTGCCCCGAACTTCGTTGCGGCCGGGAACAATGATGCCGTTGTTGGCGATTGCAAAAACCCGCACGGGTTGTTTTATATTTTTCAATTCAAAATAGCCCAGTTCGCGGGTTTGGATATGTTGCTGATTGCGAATTTCGTCGAACACTTTTTCAGAAATAAAAACCCCGCCGGGAACGGCCAGCGATTCAATGCGGGAGGCGAGGTTCACGCCATCGCCATAGATCGATTCTTCTTCTATGGTTACATCTCCGGTGTGAATGCCGATGCGGAGGTCAACCTTCGGATCGTGCTGTAAATGTTGCTGAATTTGTATAGCAGCATGTACGCTGTCGATGGCGCTGTTGAAAATGCTGAGAGATCCATCGCCATAATATTGCAAAATTTTACCATTGAACTGCCCGATGGTGTTTTCGAGCACTTCCTTCAGGCGCTGGCGTTTGCGGCGGGCCAGTTGTTCATTTTCCTGCATCAGGGCGGTGTAGCCCGTCATGTCGGCGAATAATATTGCAGCAAGTTGTCGCATAATTTAAAATGTAAATTTAAGGAAGAAGGAGCAGTTTCGGGGCACAGGATGATAAATGGTAGCAGGCGGGTCACGTCAGCAAAAGCCCGGCTTTTTAATTGTACCGCAGGATGGGCTTACCCTGCTTACCACGAATGGCGATACTACCGGCACACCTGTTGCTTCGTATTTACAGGCTATTGATGGAGTAGGGCAGGAAGAAGTGTATTATGGGTACAATAACGATGACGATGAAACCACACCCACCAATATTCGCGATGCGTATCTGCGTATGTTGCGCCTTGCGCAGAATCATGGCAAGCGAGCTATAGTTACCGATTATTGTACTAACGCCGGCAAAATATCCAATTCGTATGCAAACAATGCGGTCCAGGGATTTATATCTTATGCAGCCACACATCGCGAACTGGATACCATTGCCACGACCGCACCGTACAATGTGTATGCCGGTAACGTGACTACATTAGTCCAGGCAAAAAACTTTTTGTACCTGATCAATCCGCAGACTTATTCATCTAAAAAACGCGCTTATTTACGGCAACAGCGCTTCCTATACGCAAAAACTGCTGAATGCCGGCTTCGATGGCGCTTATCTTGATTTGTATGATTACCAATATTGGGAGCAATAGTTAAGGGAAGGCAAAAAATAATTTGGCGAGACTGCTAGTCTCACAGAGAGCAATTGAAATATAGCCATGAGTGCATAAGGCTGATTTACGAGGCAGCCTATCAGTAATGATCCTCCCGATGAATCGGGAGGATTTTTTATTGTAGTAAGAGATGTTGTTTAAGGTTTCAATTATAGCAACCTGCATGGCGAATTTAATGGCCGGCAGGTTGTTTTTGTTTATGGGCAAATTGAGTACAGGCCATTGCTGCCGGGGTTGCCCTGTGTGCAATGTGTGTTTGATTGTTGACAGGTTGTTATGACGGTATGCAGTTGGAGTTATACCCCTTTCAATGCGCGTTTTATTGTTGGCAGGTTGTTGGGTTGTTTCAGCCGTTAGGGTTTAGGTCTCTGCAAACTGAGGTGTATCGCTTGAAAGTTGTTTTTTTGAGGCAACCATCCGGTGTGCCCGGGCGGTCGGCCGGTTTTACCCGTATGCATGCCGGTTTTAACTGGCGGCATTTTGATTATAGCATACGACAAAGCGATATTAGGTTCCATCAACTCGTTTATAGCATATGACCTACTCGTTTTTTCCTACGGCAGCTTGAGTTTTGGTTTATGCAATCGGGTTTGTAGCTTACACCATGCGAGATGGAGGCATTGACCAGCTATGTCAGCATCAAAACTCAGCGTGCGGAGGTGTCAACCCGCGATGTGAAGGGGACAACTCAAATTGCCGGCGGTTAAACTTGCATTGTCGACATCAAAACTCACCATGCAGGGGCGTTTAACCGCAATGTAAAGACCAAAACTCGCGTTGCAGCCGGTTGATAACGCATTGTCGACATCAAAAAACAGCATGCGGAGAGATATAAACGCGATGTGAAGATCAGAACTTGTGTTGCAGCCGTTATTTACAGGTTTACATAGGAATCCCCCAGTTTACGGGAAAATTATGAAAAAGCAGAATTGATGAGTATTTTGGCAAAAGTATTGAAAATAAATTATGAGAACTTTTTGTTTCGGAATGTTTTTAATCATTGTATTATCTTAAAAACGGGCATGAGCTGGTCGTAGATACAACTATTACGCATACTGACAAGACTCTAGAGTATGTTATTAAGAATACCGGTTGCGATGAGGTTTATGTTAATGTTATCAGGAATAGAAAGATTGTTTATAACGATACAATACCTTTTCATTGTGGGGAGTAAGGAAAAAAATTAGAGGCTGCAATAGACTGCCATCTGATCCCGGGGGTGATATTGATAAACAATTAAAAAGATGTTTTTTTATGTTAGTGGATTTTTTTATTTATACCGTAAACAAATGCCTATATATTATTTTTTTAAAGAAACTGGAGAAATTAGCAAAGGAACAGAGGCTAGTAAACAGTCTGTCGATAATCTGAAATTATTATTCGATCAATTAAAAACTTCTTTAAAAGATGCAAGTCATTAAGAAAGGGGAAAAAGTATTTATTATCGCAACTGTAATAATAGCAATAGTGCTTTTGCTCGTTCGATTAAATAAAGAGAAGATCATTAATAAAAATGGTGCTTTCGTTATTGGAATAGTAAGGGAAAAGGATTGGCTTGAAAATGGATATTCATATAAGTGTGAGTATCATTATAATAATAAAAGATATTTAGCTGAATTTACAGGAATAAGAGAGGATACGCTTATATTTTTTAAAATATCGAGAAACTATCCTAATAAATGGAAGTTAATTGAATTTGAGAGAGTTCCAGGGTGCTTTAAATTCACTGATGTTCCAATGTTAGGGTGGAGTGATTTACCTACTTGTGATAGTTTAATAAGATTCTGAGCGACCTATCCGACTACCGTTTCGGTAAAGTAGTTGCCAATCAGGTATCGCACTTGTACTACAATTAACATTTTTCATGCTCCCCGTATCAGGTAATATGTAGGTAATATTATCCCTTTTAATTAAAAAAGAGAAAAATGCATTTTATCACGTGTTTTTTCTCGTGGTAAGAAAAGACGCTCTCTCTATTTTTGCCATCCTTCTTCCGGTTAGCGTTGTTATTTAAGAAATGGAATTTAATGGTAAACGGTCATTTTGGTTGAATACTTGTAGTTTAAACTTTTAATTCTAAAACAGAAAAGGAGTACTTTTACACAGCCCGTGTATTGATTTTTTTTGAATGTATATATCTGGCGATTACCTTTGACATATTGAATTACGTTAGCTAATAGAAAGCACCTGTAAGTGTTTTTTGTTAACATAGACGTAATTATTTGAAGATTGTTTTTGTAAATTAGAATTGTATTTTCGACTATTTGACGATTCCCTGACAACCGAAACTAATCAATTTACCCAACCAAAACCCCAGTCTGTTATGACATTCAGTCCTCAGCCCCTCTTGCGGTTTGTTAGCCCCAAAGCCATATCTGCACAAGCTGTTTTATTCAAGCAACTGTCTGTTAACCCACTTTTGGCTTTGTTTCGATGATATCTATGTTTTTAATGATTGTAATGCATTACATAGCGTAATGCAGGGTGTATTATTATGCCTGTAACTAAAATAAAGTAGCGTTTTATGAACCGCTTCATAGTTGTGCTTATACTAATTTGTATAGGTCAGACACTCTCTGCCCAGTACGTATACACTATCAAAGCTGATAGCGTAAAGATTACCAACAGTTGTGATACGGCGGAGCTTATTATTGAAAACCACACGCAAAATGTGCCGGGGTTTCTTTATAACAAAGGTAAAGGCCGTACCGAGTTTCGAAGAGGTGCAGTTAAATTAAATGATACTTCATTTCTGATTGGGGCCGATACCATATATATACCACGACTTCAGGCCAAAAACGGATTAAGCATTGCAAATGGAAATGTGATGCTGGGAAATGATTCTGGTAGTACTTCTGCTGCCTTAATCAGTACGCGCGAAATACCCCTTAATAACAAAAATATTTTATTTACCGGCAATGGAAATGTTGGGATTGGAACAAGAACACCCCCAACTCCATTATTTGTTGATGGTGATGCTACGGTTAGAGGAGTATTATCCCTGGAGAGTCCAACATATAATTGTTCATTGAGACGGATTAAATAATAAGTGCAAAAGTACATCGCAACCATATTACTCATGGTGTGCAGTTGGTTAACCGCATACAACCAGATAAAGCCTGAAATAAACAGGCGTGCCAAAACCGTTATGTCATCTGTTCAAAATAAAATTGAAGCGTTGAAGGATTCGGTTGTTTCGTCAAAAAACAACCTGCTTCACAATGCACCTGTTGTACCGCAGCAGGGAGATGCCATCCGTCAGCCGGATACAGCAGCTCCTGTTATGGTAAATGAGGCAGCTGCTTCAATAACAGATGATGAACCTACAACCTGGTTTCTGGAGCACCGCGATTGTAAAACAGTTATAAAAGTGCCAATTTGGGCATATGTATATGTGCCGGTGATGCTTGAACCTGTTAAAAAAGCTGTTGAACCGGTAAAACCGCCACACATTCCTTTTTTACAGGTGCATGGCAACGTAATGTATAATGTAAACTATTATTCGAATATCGATACTCCTTATAATGAGCAAAACATTTACCAGCATACAATTCAAACGTACCTTGATATTACCGTAAAAGGACAATACCCTATGCGGGTTTATCTTACCAACAGGTTCAGCAACTCGCATCTGTTTCGAAATTTTTCTGACCTGAACATGAATTATAACAATACGCAGTTCACGCAAAAAATAAAAACGCAGGTGCGTGAACGGTTCATGGCCTCTTTGCCTTCGCCTGCCGCACCCGACAGTTTGAAAAATGAACTGGATGCTGCTTTGAAAAAACTTCGTTCGCTGGAAGCATGGGTAAAGAACCCCGGACTGCTACAAAAGCTGGTCGAAGCAAAGGAAAAGGCAATGCGCGATTCACTGGCAAAAATTGCTTCGAACAGGCTGGATACTGGTCTCCTCGCTAAACCAGATAAGGCGCCGGATTATAAGCAGATTGCCGATTCAGCGCTAACGCGCCTATTAGATAGTACGAATATTGAAGCACAGTATAAAGAAAAAAAGCTACAGGTTGATTCTTTGCGTACCCGAATAGCGGCTTTGCAGCAAATGATAAAGACTGCCAGCCGTCAATCGCAGGAAACCGTTAACAAGGTTTGCCGTGATATTGAACAGGCTAAGAACCCGGCCAAACTAAAAGAAATTATGGAAGCGCATCATATTGGTGATTCCATATTGCCAAAAGGCTATAAAACGTTAATGGCAATCCGTTCATTTGGCATTGGACGCAACGTGGTGAATTATTCCGAACTATCGGCCAAAAATATTTCGGTTAATGGCGTGCAGGTTGAATACAATCCTTCGGCATATTACGCAGTGGCGGCAGGAACTGTCGACTACCGGTTCCGTGATTTTATTGTAAAGAACAGCGGCCAATCAAAACAATACCTTACCGTATTGCGATATGGCAGAGGGTTAAAAGACGGCAACAATATAATCTTTACCTGGTTTGGCGGTCGTCGTCAATTATATAACGCAGGAACTGTAGATTCTACCCGCTCTGGCACGATGCAGGTGCCTTCATCGGCCTTAATGGGCTTTACCATAGAAGGAACATACCGGCTTACTGATAATATTATGGTAACTGCCGAAGTCGCCAAATCATCGTACCCGGTATATGCGCGTGATTCATCGGGTAAGAACAGTCTGCCTTCGCAGATGCTCGAAATGAGTAACCGCCACAATGAAGCATACTCATTAAAGACGGATGCATTTTTCCCAAAAACACAAACAACTGTACGGGGAACATTTAAACGGCTGGGCGCCAACTTTCAATCGTTCAGCACATTTACCGATGGTTCTGAGCAAACTGCCTGGAGCGCCGGCGTTCAGCAATTGTTTTTTAAACGGCAGTTGACGCTTGCGCTTTCGGCCAATACCAACGATTTCAGTAATCCGTTCATCGGAAGCCAATATAAAAGCACCACTGTTTTTAAAAGTATACAGGCAACCTGGCGCAGGGCTAAATGGCCGGTTATTTCGGCGGGATATTTTCCCAGCAGTCAGATCACGAAACTGGGCGACGGCCAATACAAAGAGAACCTTTTTTATACATTGACCGGTAATGTAACGCATTCTTACAATTATCATCAGTTAATGATGAGCTCTGCCTTGGTGTATACACAATTTTACAACCGCTCGTCAGATTCGGGATTTGTATACTTCAATACAAAGAACCTGTTGCTTAGTCATGCTGTGTTCTGGCAGCAGCTTACCGTACAAACGAATGCATCAGGCGCCTTTAACCAGGATTACAAATTATATACGCTCGAAGGCAAAGGCTTATACAACCTCAATAAATACCTGATGGTAGGTGCTGGAGTTAAGTATAATCGTCAAACTGTATTCAATATAGAACAACTGGGCTATTCGGCAGAAACAACTGTGCAGATCCCCCGGTTCGGACAGGTACAATTTTCGGCAGAAAAAGGATTTATCCCAGGCATGAATAAACAACTGGTGCCGAATAACACAGGCAGGGTTACTTATTTTAAAACTTTTTGAACAGGTTAACTATGCATAAAAAATGGCTATTCTTTTGTTTGCTGCTACAGGGGCTGTTACATATAACACATGCCCAGGTGAGTATGACGCTTCAGGTTCCACCTACCGGCGTTTTGGTGAAGAACCAGTTATGGAATATGGTGCTGGTTAATTCGGGTAGTACGAATGTGCTTGCCAGGGTGAACCTCGTATTGCTCGATTTGCAAACCAATCAGCCGGTAATAACAGCAGTTTCTGCGCCCGTTTCGCTGAGTAAGGGAGCCCGCCAGTTACAGGCACGTGATCTGGGACCTGTTCAGTATGCATACAGTATTCCTGCTTCGCGGGTTGATATGGACCCCAATGGCATGTTGCCGGCAGGCAGGTATCAGGTTTGTTATACCATTGTGAACATTCAAAAAGCAAATAACACGCTGGTAGAAAACTGCATTCAGATAAATGTAGATCCGCTAAGCCCCCCGCTGCTGAATACGCCTGCCGATGAAGATAAGGTGATCACGCCTTATCCGCAATTCACCTGGCTGCCACCTACACCTGTGGGTTTATTCAACGATCTCGCTTATGCAATGATTATAGTGGAAGTGTTGCCTGGTCAGGGTAAGGCCGACGCCATTCAGCAAAATATACCGGTAAACAATGCCGTATATACGAAAAATCTGTACTGGAACTATCCGGCCTCGGGAAAATCGCTCGACACAGCCCGTGTGTATGCATGGCGTGTAGTAGCCATGAATAGCGGCAAAGCCGTAGCCATGAGCGATATATGGACGTTTAAAGTAACGGCGATGAAACCGAATAGCCAACCGGTAAAAGAAGATCCATATGTAGAAGTAAAACGTGCCCAGGATGCTTCCATAGCAACAACCGGAAATGTGTTGCGGATAACATACAACAATGCAGCGGCTGATTCGCTGATAAAATATAGTATCAGCAGCATTGAAGAGGCCGGAAATCCGGTAGTGCAGGAGGGTGAGCTGATTTTGCAATACGGTACCAATCTGTTACAGGTACCATTAAAGAAAAACAAAAAAATGGTAGAAAATAAAGTATACCTGTTTAGGTTTACCAACAGCCGCAATGAAAGCTGGACGGTGAAGTTTACCGTGAATAAATAAACATAGCAATAGCAACTGTGATATAAATCTGTGATCATCATTCGACAATCAGCAATTATTAATATCCCCGAACTATGATATTGAGTTTAGCTTTAAGGTATCAGAAACATATAGCCTTATTCCTGGTAAGTATCCTGTTTGTTCAGTTAACCATTGCTGAACGCCTCGTTTTTTATAAAGGAGGACCGGTCAGAAATTTTTCTTCTTATAATAGTTCTGGCTGGAAGACACAGCCGGCTGCTGATAAAAAAGTGATACATGAAAAAAGTTTAGGGTTGAATGAAGAACCCTTCACAGTGGATCGTGATCGTATTTCTCAGGGTGATGCTAATTCCCCCTCCCTCCCGACGAGTCGGGAGGGAGGCACCTTCATCGGCGGCCCAACCCAACCCGAATCCCAATCATTCCAATCGGTTAACAGCAACAACATGGTTGACCTGTTCACGGGCGATTTCAGCTATAACATACCGTTACTCGATGTAGGCGGTTATCCGGTGAACATTGCTTACCATAGCGGTATTACGATGGATGAAGAAGCAAGCTGGGTGGGCCTTGGCTGGAATATCAACCCCGGTTCAGTTACCAGAAATATGCGTGGTGTGCCGGATGATTTTAATGGGGGGGCGGATACTATTAAGCAGGTTTCATCTATAAAGCCAAATAAGAACTGGGGAGTAACGCTTGGCGCTGATGTGGAACTATTTGGTCTTTCCAAAACAAACAGTGGCGGCAAAACAATTACAGATACGGTTAGTGCCGGAGTAACTATTGGGGCCAGTTATGGTATATTTCATAACACATATAATGGCTGGGGTGTTGAGCGATCATTAAATGCTTCTATAAATGCCGGCTCAAAATCGTTCGGTAACCTGAGTGCGGGATTGTCTGTCACCAATAATTCACAAACAGGTATATCAATAAATCCCAGTTTATCGGCCCTATACAAATGGCATAACAGCCATGATGATGCTGGTGGGGGTGTGGGTGTTCGGATAGCAGCTCCGTATAATTCAAGGACCGGCCTTAAAGCCATACAATTAGGACTTAATGGCCGCAATTGGCAAACAAAAAAAGGAGATGCGAGTGCATCACATAGTTTTGGAGATATTTCATTTGCATGGCCTACGTACTCGCCCACCATTACCATGCCCATGACGAATTATAATTTCAGCCTCACGGTTAAACTGGGGTATGAAGTAAAGGGCTTTCATCCTGATGTTTATATTAGTGGTTATGGAGGAAAAGAATATGTAGCTGATAAAGATACATCTGTAGCAATGCCGGTGTTTGGATACCTTAATTACCAGGGTTTGGTAGGTAACCGGGATGCGCTGACCGACTTTAACCGTGAAAAAGAATTGTTCTACCGCGAAAAACCAGCTATTCCGCATATAGCAGTACCATCCTATACGTACGACGTGTTTTCTGTTTCGGGTGAGGGTACAGGTGGCAGCTTCAGACCATACCGCGGTGATATCGGTTTTATTGCCGATCATAGAATACGGAGTAAAACTACCACCGAAGCGCTCAGTGTTGATGTTGGATTGGGCGATGTGGTGCATGGTGGCGTTGACCTGAATGCCAATTACTCTTATACGCAAACCGGGCCCTGGGAGTCGGAAAATGCTATAGGTAATACCATCAATTTTCGCAACAGCGAAGGGCTTTTTGAAGCGGCTTACTTCAGGAACCCGGCAGAAAAAGCCATTAATACAACCGCCTTTTATGATGCCATCGGTGGTGATGATGTAGTGGCGCCCGCCTTATCACAGGAAAGTAAAAGCAGTTCACTCATAATAGCTTCAAATACCCTTAACCGGTATAAAGGAAAGACTAAAGTGGGTAGTGTTGATTTGAATACTGCAAATGCCGTTCGAAACACCCGCGACAAACGGTCGCAGGTGATTTCATACCTCACGGCAGCCGAGGCATCTGTTACAGGGTTGGATAAATACATTTATCATTATGAAATAAACCAGTTCGGTGCGCGCCATTGTGATGATTTTTCAGTAGACGATGCCGGTGGGGTAGGAACCGGCTTGCTGGCTTATTACTATGATAACAACCTGTTAAATGGACCGTACAGAGAGGGTCCGGACTTAGATACGGATTTATTTCATAACTGGGAAGGTGGAAGCCCCTATTATGATATCCCTGTAAATAATTTTGGAGCTCGCTGGCTGGGACGCTTAAAAGCTCCGGTGACCGGTACTTATGGCATTGGCATAAGAGGCGACGATGGCTACCGTTTATGGATCAATGATAGTTTGGTGATTAACGAATGGCGACCACCCTTTTATGATGGAGGATGGAGCACCGTTTACCTGAACCTGGTAAAAGACCGTGTTTATAAGGTGCGGTTAGAATACTTTGAGTATGGAGGAATGGCCAGATTGCACCTGGCATGGCTGAGGCCCGATCAAACTGATCACCCTTTTCATAAGGAACTTCATGATGTAATACCAGGTCAATACCTGTATCCTCCCAAATTTGTCGATACTGCCATTGTTGATGATGTGATTACCCGCGAAGACCGGGTGAATAATTTCCGTAAAAGCAGTCATATATCCGAAGTGGATGTTTTAAACCCCGACGGTCGCCGGTACGTGTATGGCATTCCGGTATATAATATAGTACAGAAGGAAGTAAGTTTTTCTGTAGAAAAAAACGGGCGGGAAAATAACCAAACCGGCATGACAGCCTTTTCAGACCAGGAAAATAGTACCGGGAATAACAGTGGTAAACAAGGCTATTACAGCCGGCAGGAAATACCGGCCTATGCGCATTCATTTTTGCTTACCGGCATTTTATCACCCGATTATGTTGATGTAACAGGTAATGGCATCAGCGACGATGATTTGGGCGATGCCGTGAAATTCAACTATGCAAAAAGCGCCGGCATTGCCAATCCGTTCGGGTGGCGGGCTCCTTATTGCGACAGCGCCAATTACAACGAAGGCTTAAAAACCTATAACCGCGACGATAAAGCGCATTATATCAGTGGTAAAAAAGAGCTATGGTACATGCATTCCATTGAATCAAAGACCATGATCGCTACGTTTACCATGCAGCACCGCGAAGACCTGCTCGAGATCAGTGAAAAAGGGGATAAGGCAAATAATGGAAAAGGATTTTGCCTGAAACAGATTGACCTGTATTCTAAGGCCGACTTTTTGGCGCATGGGGCCAATGCCACACCTATTAAAACCGTTCATTTTGAATACAGCTATGAGCTGTGCCGGGGCGTAAACCGCACCAGGTTAAGCTTAAATAACGATTCGGGTAAATTAACATTGAAAAAGATCTGGTTTACCTATAATGGCAATGAAAAAGGTAAGCTCAACCCATACGTATTTTATTATCATAATAACAATCCGCGGTACATAACCAATGCCACCGATAAATGGGGTACCTATAAAAATCCTGCTCAAAACCCGGGCGCTACAACCGGTGATCCGTTGAACAATGCAGACTATCCGTATGCCTTACAGGATAGCGCACTGGCTGCAAGTAACGCTGCTGCCTGGACCATGGATTCGATAAAACTGCCTTCAGGCGCACGCATAAAAGTAAAGTATGAAAGTGACGATTATGCCTATGTTCAAAACAGGCGTTCTACCCAAATGATGGAACTGACAGGTTTCGGATCAGGTACTTCAGGCCCCGATGGCAACGACAGGTTGTATTCTACTGCTAACTTAAGCCCTGGCATAACCGATTACCTGTATGCATATGTTAAGGTTCCTGTGGCAGTGGGCACAAAAGAGGAACTGTATGGCCGGTACCTTGAGGGATTACGCAAATTGTATTTCAGGGTGCTGGTAAGTATGCCGCCCACTGATAACTACGGAAGAGGTTCAGAATATGTACCATGTTATGCCGAGCCCGATGTGGCTGCCGGCAACTGGTATGGCCTTACCAGTGACCCGCATGTAATATGGATTAAGATAGCTGGTGTAAACAATAGCGGCGATGGTGGCGGATCGTTAAGTCCACTCGCACAGGCCGCTATTAACTACCTGCGATTAAACCTGCCGTCAAAGGCTTATAAGGATTCGGAGCCTGGCGATGATGTAAGCTTTGTTGATTTGGTGCGCATGTTTGCTCCCAAATTGGGCGAAATAATGAATGTGGTAAATGGATTTAACAAAGCTGCCAGGTTAAAGAACTGGGTTGCTCATACTACACCTTCGCGTTCGTATGTACGATTGAATTGTCCTACGTTTAAGAAGCATGGCGGTGGTTTACGGGTAAAAAGCGTTCTGATCTACGATCACTGGAATGCCATGACGACGAAAAAGAAAAAGGAAACGGTATACGGACAAAATTATGATTATACCACCTGGCAAAATGTAAATGGAAAGCCTGTTCGCATCAGCAGCGGCGTTGCCGCCTGGGAACCCGTTATCGGTGCAGAAGAAAATCCTTTTCATCTGCCGATCGAGTACCGGGACCGTGTTTCTATTTTGGGGCCAACAGCGGCACAATACAGTGAAGAGCCATTGGGTGAAGCGTTCTTCCCCGGTGCTTCAATAGGCTATAGTAAAGTGCGGGTGCGAAGTATTCATACCGATAAAACCCGTTCGGCCAACGGGTATGCCGAGTCAAGGTTCTATACATCGTACGATTTTCCCACTACCTGGGATTGGTCGATGTTTGATAACGATACCAAAAAAAGATATAAACCCCTGCTTAGAAACTTCCTTCGTATTGATGCTAAAAGCTACCTCACCATTTCACAGGGTTTTAAAGTTGAGCTGAATGATATGAACGGGAAATCGCGGTCAGAAGCAACTTATGCCGAAACAGATTCCGTTCATCCGATTTCATATACTGAGAATTTTTATCGTGTTGATAATGGGGCGGTACAGTTTCAGCATCTGAACAACAGGGTTAGCACCATCGATCCCTACGGAAATATTGATACGGCTGCTACCATTGGTAAGGATGTGGAACTGATGGCCGATATGCGCGATCAAACTTCGGTATCTATTGGCGCTAATATCAATTTAAATACCGATCTGTTTGAAGTGGGCGGATTCCCTGTGATAATTCCAACCTTGTGGAACCTGTTCCAGCAGGAAAAAAACCAGTTCCGCTCGGCTGCTATGACCAAAGTGATATACCGGTATGGTATCATTGATAGTGTGGTGCATATTGAAAAAGGGAGCAAGGTTTCTTCAAAAAATATGCTATACGATGCCGAAACCGGCGATCCGTTACTGACAAGAACACAAAATGAATTCAATGATCCGGTATACCAGTTCACCTATCCGGCGCATTGGGTATACCGGGGTGTTGAACCTGCTTACAAAAATATCGGCGCCATTCTTAACCATCTCGAGGTAAGGAGCGGTAAGATAATTCAGGGCACGAATGGGCTTGATTCTCTATACCTGACTGCCGGTGATGAATTGCTGGCATACAGTAAAGAAACCATCAGTGCAACCGGGTGTTCAATCGATGCCTATGCGTCTTTTCCGGATGCCTATAAATTATGGGTTATAGATTCCAATGCGGTTAGTGGTGTCGCGCAACAATTGTTTTTGGTTGACAGGAACGGAACGCCATTCTCCGGCAACGATGTAACAGTGAAAGTCGTGCGCTCAGGGCGCCGCAATATAAACGGAGCCGTAGGTTCAATAGCTTCTTTGCGGAGTCCGTTGGTAGCAGATGCGCAGGGAAAATATCATCTGACATTTGATACTGCTACACGGGTTATCAGTGCCGATGCCGGCGAAATGCAGCAATACTGGAAAGTGGCCGATAAAAGAAAATCGGATCTTGATAAAAGTTGTGTTCCAACATCTGCCGATAGCGCCAGGTTTGCAGCAGAAGCCTGCTCGTGCATGAAGCCATTCTTTGATTATCTCATTTCGTCGCATAAATTGTTTATAAAAGGTTTTTTAGGGAAAAAAACGATCGGGCAGTTGGTGAGTGCCGCTAATATTAATGTAAGTAATTGTCCTATTTTACAGGATAATCTGAATAGTTATTTCAAGCCGCTTTCTGCTGATCCTACAGGTGCCATATATAAATGCCGGATCGGGACTGTAGAAATAGACCTGGTTCGCCGCGCAGCTTCCACCCAGTCATTCTATGAAATGACTACCAGCACATGCACATCCGAAGGAGTAGTATTTAAAAAACCAAATGTAATAATACCCCAACCCGATACGGTAACCGTGCGCATAGCGCCTGATTTTTCAGCGAGCCTGCTGTCTACCCAAAATTGTCCATCCTTCAGGGATTCGCTTACAATAGCAGACTCTGTTTCCGATCGCCTGTTGGTAGAAACCAATCTCGACCTTGGCGGATATGAGCGCAATGCCATTTCGATCATGCGGTTCAATAAGCTGAACCAGATACCTTCTCTTTCAAATATTTTATCGGCAAAACTTCTTTTACAGGCCGATCTGCGCGGGCATTACGGAACATCGTGGCCAAATGCCAATTCGGTAAACCCGGTCGATACATTGAGTATATCACTGGCCGAACCGGGCTGGTTCCCCAAAGTGCCATTAGATACGTTTCATAGCGAAGCGCTCAACAGCGTATGGCACAGGGAAAGTAAAAGAACGGTGCCCTTTCAGAATGATACCATCGATGTAAAAGATTATGTCGAAGGACTTCGCAATGGCGACTATTTTTCCAGGTCGTTTATATTAACGCAGGGTTCAAGGGATTTTCATACGAATGTAGATACTGCATCGGTGGGTATACCCGGTTACCTGCAAAGCGGATACGGTAATTATTATTCAACGTATTATTCGCAACGATATACCGATGCGTCGAAATGGCCGGTGATCGAAGTGACCTATGTAGTACCACCACCGCCGGTAGATACAATGGGCGCTTTGCTGAAATATAATTCTACCATACAATGCACTGATATCAATAATCCTTTATGCTACAGTGCCATAACCGATACTACCGTGAATCCTTATCAGTACGGCATATTGGGTAACTACCGTCCGTTGCGCAGCTATGTATATTATGGCCGCCGTATGGAATCGGATCCGTTGCATCCGGTTAATACACGCACCAATGGTACGATAAAAGATTTCGCACCCTTCTGGGTATTGCAAAACAACCATTGGGTTCCATCGTATGATACAACCCGCTGGGTATGGAACAGTGCCACCACCATGTTTAACCGGAAAGGATTTGAGCTGGAAAATAAAGATCCGCTTGGCCGCTATAATGCCGGTTTATATGGTTATGGGTTAACGTTGCCTGTAGCTGTATTGCAAAACAGTCATTTTCAGGAAGGCGCTTATGATGGTTTTGAAGATTATGGATTCGAAACAAACAACTGTGATACGTATTGCCCTGTTGCACGGCCTTTTGATTTCTCGGCTTACATGGCTGATTTTACTACAACACAGGCGCACACAGGTTTATATAGCCTGAAGGTTGACCAGGATAGCCTTACGAGCATAGGAGTCACCCTGCAACCGGCAGCGGATGCCATGGAGGCGCAGCTAACATCTGCATTAATTACTGATGGCTGCGGTACAAAACTCAAAGGGATGCTCGCTTCTAATAATACGATCCTGCCCAATTTTGCTCCTATAGCCGGAAAACGGGTGATCGTTGGCGGTTGGGTAAAAGAAGACAACAGCTGCCTTTGTAAAAGTTACACCCGCAATCACATACTGGTTGGTTTTGTTGCGAATGGTAATGTGACCTCTGTACAATTGAGCCCTTCGGGTAACCTCGTTGAAGGCTGGCAGCGGTATGAGGGGGTAGTTGATATTCCGGCCAATGCAACCGAAATGACATTAACCCTGCAGGCATCCGATTCGGCCACTACGTATTTCGACGACATCCGCATTCATCCCTACAATGCACAGATGAAATCGTATGTATACAATGCGGTAAACCTGAGGCTGATGGCAGAATTGGATGAAAATAACTATGCCACCTTCTACGAATACGACGATGATGGTACGCTGGTAAGGTTGAAGAAAGAAACGGAACGTGGCGTGCAAACAATTAAAGAAACACGAAGCGCCTTGTTGAAGGAATCCAATTAATATAGAAGATACTTATATGAAAAATATTTTTTTAATGATGTTGATGGGCGGCTTGTTAATACATGCATCCGCATCAGCGACAGATACCACGGGTACGGTAAAACAGTTTATGGAAAAAACGCAACAGGCATATCGTTCTGCTGCATACCTGAGCTTTCATGTACTGTACCAGTATGCCAATAAAAACCAGCCCGATAATTATATCGATACCATGTCGGGTGAAGTCGCAATAGACAAGAACCGTATGCGCTTTTTGCTCGAAGAGATGGAAACGGTTACAAATGATAAGTACACCATACAGGTAATAAAAGATGAGAAGCTCATCTACCTGTCAACCCCCAGGCCGGCGCAGCTGACTGATCCGGTGAGCATGCTCGACTCCGTGCTGTTGCATTTAAACGGCGTGCAGGCGCAGGTGACACGCAATAAAGGCATTGCCACGCTGAATATCATTTTTCCTCCGGGGCAAACGTATAAAACGATGACGATGACCATCAACGAATCAACCGGCTATTTTCAGAAGGTAGTGTATGAATTGTATACCGGGGGCCTGGTTGAAAAAGATCAGATCATGCAACCCGGCAATAGCGGGCAGTACCAGTCTGAAGGCCGCATAGAGATTGTGTTCAGTCAGTACCGCCAGAGGCAGTTCACCGATGCGTTGTTTGATGAAGGCCGGTATTTTACCCGGCTTGCACAGGGGAAATATGAGCCATCGGAACAATATAAAGATTACCGCATCTTTTTGGCATCATCAAAACTGTAACCTTATCCAAAGTATTAACCCAGTATTGAAATATTTTACAAATGCACACCCATTCCTTTTACCGCATATTACTACTGATCGGCTTTATTTGTACAGGGGTTATAGCACGTGCAGGCGACGGCGGAGGCGTTGTGGCAAGGGCTATTCTCGATGGCAGCAAAAATCAGGTGCATAAGG
>Ga0114129_10001759_pt1 | contig 29514 bp, 17 predicted proteins | sample RhiMetdeltSRZDD1_FD_80071 | JGI IMG/M metagenome (GOLD analysis project Ga0114129, IMG submission 80071) | Populus rhizosphere microbial communities from Tennessee, USA - Rhizosphere MetaG P. deltoides SRZDD1 (version 2) (version 2) | ecosystem: Host-associated > Plants > Roots > Rhizosphere >... | reverse complement strand
GAGTGCTGTTCGGTCTGGCTCCCGCCATTCACGCCGCGCGAACCAATCTGAACGAGATGCTAAAAGAAGGCGGAAGATCGATCGCCGGTGGAAGAGTCCGGCAACGAATCAGGAACTTGCTGGTCACCGTCGAAGTCGGGCTTTCGGTCGCGCTGCTGATTTCCGCCGGCTTGTTGCTTCGCAGCTTCTGGCGATTGCAGGACGTCAATCCCGGCTTCAGAGCTGACCATCTGTTGACGGCGCGCATCAACCTTCCACGCAGCCGTTATGCAGATAAATCACGCGCGTGGGGATTCTACAAGCGATTGATCGAAGAGACCGGCGCCGTGCCTGGCGTCGAGTCCATTGCCGTGACCAGCGGCGTCCCGTTGGGAGGCGGGAATACAGCGACCGAGTTGCGGATTGAGGGTAAGCCGCCGGCGCCGGATGGAAGCAAGCCTTCGGCAGACTGGCGAATCGTAAGCCCGGGTTACTTCAGAACAATGGGAATTCCGCTGCGGGGGCGCGAGTTTGACGACCGGGACACACAAGACTCTCAACCCGTGACGATCATCAGCGAAGAAATGGCCCGAAGGTATTGGGCGGACGAGGACCCGATTGGCAAGCCTGTCATGTTGTTCAGCTTCGGCGACAAGCCTTTCACGATTGTGGGCGTCGCCGGAAACGTCAGGAGTCTGGGACTGGACTCGGACCCTAATCCGATGGTCTACGCGGCGACGGCGACCGCTGCGATGTGGAACCCCATGAATTTGGTGATCCGGACGAGCACGGATCCTAGCTCTTATGTCTCGGGAGTTCGGAGCGCGCTGGCTTCGGTTGATCCGAATGTGCCGGTTTACGAGATCAGGACGGTTGACGAGCTGCTTTCCAGCTCGCTAGGCTCGCGACGTTTCACGATGTTCTTGCTTGTCAGCTTTGCGGGCGTCGCCTTGCTGCTGGCCTGCGTCGGCCTGTTTGGCGTGATGGCTTACCTCGTGTCACAGCGCACACACGAGATCGGTGTGAGGCTTGCGCTTGGCGCGCGACCGGGCGACGTTTTTAGACTGGTGATAGGCCGCGGAATGGCGCTGGCGGCAGTTGGATCGGCGTTAGGGCTGGGCGGTGCGTGGGCCCTCGGGCGTTTTCTTGAGACTCTGCTTTACGAGATAAAGCCTTCGGACCCGGTCACGCTGGCAAGCGCCCCGGTTCTTCTGCTCGCAGTCGCGCTGCTAGCTTGCTACGTGCCGGCGCGCCGAGCGATGAAGGTCGATCCGATGGTAGCGCTCAGATACGAATGAGGGAATTGCCAATTGCCGATTGCCGATTTCAGAACCGCGATCTCCGCCGCGCGCGGGAGGCAATCGGAAATCGGAAATCGGAAATCGGAAATCGGAAATTGAGATATGTCTCTATGGCAAGATGAAATCAGAAAACGGCTCGCAGGTCTGAAGCTCGAGCCGACTCGCGAGGCCGAGATCGTCGAAGAGTTGGCCCAGCATTTGGAAGATCGTTACGCGGAGTTGCTTGCCGGCGCGAACGACGAAGAGGCCTCACGCGGGGCGCTCGCAGAGTTGAGTGAGAGCGAGGTGTTGACGCGCGAACTGCGGCGCATCGAGCGCGCTGCAAGAGACTCATCGATAGTCTTGGGCGCGAGGAGAAAGAATATGTTTGCAGACTTGTTGCAAGACTTGCGTTATGGGCTTCGCACCCTTCGAAAGAATCCAGGGTTCACGATCGCGGCGGTCTTGTTGCTGGCTCTCGGCATCGGAGCGAACTCCGCGATCTTCAGCGTCGTTAGCGCCGTGCTGCTACGGCCGCTGGATTACCACGATCCCGATCGGATCGTGATGATATGGGAAACCGAGAAGAGGGGCGAGCCGACTCTTGTGTCGCCGGCCAACTTCGTGGATTGGAGCGAGCAAAATCAATCCCTGACTCATATCGCCGCGCTCAGGAGTTGGGACGGCAACCTTAGCGGCGCCGATGAACCGGAGCGGATTCAAGGTACTCTTGCGACTGCCCAGCTCTTCGATGTGCTCGGCGTTCAACCCTTGCTCGGCAGGACGTTTTCAAACGATGAAGATCAAGTCGGACGCGGACTCGTCGTAGTGCTCGGCTACGGGCTGTGGAGACGGCGGTTCGGCGGCGATCCCGATGTGGTTGGAAGGCTGGTGACAATCAACGGCATCGACCGTACGGTCATAGGAGTCATGCCCGGCAGCTTCCAGTTCACGCTGCTTACTGCAGGCAGCTCGGCAGTTCAAAGCGAGATGTGGGCGCCGCTTGTGATGGATGCGAATTATCGCGCGCGACGGGATCTCGGTCAGCTTCGGGTGATCGCGCGTATGAAGCCGGACGTCGCGCCGGGCCAGGCGCAGGCCGAGCTGAGCGCAATAACCGCTCGCCAGCAGACTGACTCAACCGCGAATTCCGGCGTTCAAGTTGTCGGCTTACATCGCAACCTGGTGAGCGATGCGCGCCCGGCGTTATTCGTACTCTTGGGCGCCGTTGGATGCGTGTTGTTGATAGCATGTGCAAACGTCGCGAACCTGCTTCTGGCGCGCGCCGCGGCGAGAACCAAAGAGGTCGCGATTCGCGCGGCCCTTGGCGCGGACCGAGCGCGCGTGATCAGGCAACTCCTCACCGAAAGCTTGCTGCTGTCGATGATCGGCGGCACGCTGGGATTCACGCTGGCGGTATGGATCACTCGCATTCTGGTCGCGCTGAGCCCTGAGAACCTTCCGCGTGTGCAGGAGATCGGGATCGACTGGCGAGTCCTCAGCTTCACGATGGCGATTTCGTTAGTCACAGGAGTTGCCTTTGGCCTCGTGCCTGCTCTGCAGATGAGCAAGACCGATGTGTGCGAAGCGCTAAAGGAGGGCGGCCGCAACTCGGTTCATGGATTCGGGTGGCGCGGTCTGCGTAAAGCGTTGGTTGTTTCGGAGCTTGCGTTCGCGTTGTTGCTGCTGGTTGGCGCGGGTTTGATGGTCAAGAGTGTCTGGCGGTTGAGCAGCGTGGATGCCGGATTCGATGCGGGGAACGTCCTGACGATGCGGGTCACTCTTCCCGGCGCGAGGTATGGCGAGGACGCCGAGCGTTTCGCGTTCTTCGATCAAGTGCTCCAGCGCGTCGAGACGCTGCCCGGCATCGAGGCCGCTGGCGTCGCCTCGGCAGTTCCGCTCACCGGCTGGCAAAACACCGCGCCGTTCTTGATCGAAGGTCGGCAAGAGATGACCGAAGCCCAGGAATCACACGTGGTCAGCCCGGATTACTTTCGGGCGATGGGGATCGCGCTGCTCGCGGGACGTGTCTTCAACGATATGGACCGGGCGGAGTCCGCCAAAGTATCTATCTTGAGCCAGGGGCTCGCGCGCCGCTATTGGCCGGACGAAGACCCGATCGGCAAGCGCATCCGCCTCGGAGGAGATCCGCAAGAACCATGGCGCGCGATTGTGGGTATTGTCGGAGACATAAGACAAAAGGGGTTGGACGGCGAAGCGACGCGTGAATACTACATTCCTTACAAACAGGACACGTGGGGGATGACTTACGATCTGACCGTTGTTATGCGAACGGCGGGCGATCCCCGCGGACTGGTCGGGCCGGCTCAGGAACAGGTGCGCGCGGTAGACCGCGGGTTACCGGTTCATCACGTCCGCACGATGGCGCAGTTGCGAGCTCAGTCTTCGGCCCCAAGACGTTTCTTGATGATGCTGCTGACGAGTTTCGGCGGAGTTGCCTTGCTGCTCGCGGCAGTTGGGATCTACGGAGTGATCTCTTACGGCATTAGCAGGCGCACACACGAGATCGGCATTCGGCTGGCGCTGGGTGCTCAAGTGACTGACGTGTTGAAACTGGTATTTCGGCAAGGCTTGATGCTGATCTTGATCGGCATAGGGATCGGCCTGGCCGGAGCCTGGGTGTTGACCCGAATCATGTCGAGTCTCCTGTTTGATGTCACTCCAACAGATCCCGCGACCTTCAGCTCGGTAGCGGTGGTGCTGGCCGCAGTCGCGACGCTGGCGTGTTACCTGCCCGCGCGTCGAGCGACTATGGTGGATCCGATGATTGCGTTGCGCTGCGAATGAGAGGGGATTGCCGATATGTTTGAGAGGGTTCAGTCGGGAAGGTCCGGTCTGGAAGGATTCAGTCTGGAAGGGTGGTTTACCCCCGCTGGTTGAGGGCAGACCTGCCGTGAACGAACCCGCGGGGGTAAACCACCCTTCCAGACTGAACCCTTCCAGAACAAATCATTCCAGATGTCGGCAATCGGAAATCGGAAATATGATCGACTGGAAACATCAAGTACGAAGAAGGCTTCTCGGTCTGGGCATCGACGCGCATCGAGAAGCCGAGATCGCGGAAGAACTCGCTCAGCACCTCGAGCAGCGATACGAAGAGCTGCGCTGCGGCGGACTGAGCGACGAACTCGCACGTTCGGAGGCGCTTGCGGAGTTGAGCGATCACGAGCTGCTGGTGAAAGAACTGCCGGGTAGCACGCCCGATGAAGCGCGAGACGGCAGTCTTAGGAGCAACAAGGAGAAACATCATGTCAGACCTCTGGCAAGACATTCGTTACGGAACGAGATTATTGCGCAAGAGCCCGGGCTTCACCACGGTCGCGGTGTTGTCGCTTGTTTTAGGAATCGGGGCCAATACCGCGATCTTTCAGTTGCTCGACGCCGTCAGGCTGCGCACGCTTCCCGTTAAGGACCCGCAAGAAATCACGCTGGTTAAGATCAGGGATATGACCGGCGTAAGAGGAAACTGGGGAAGTCCGCATCCGACAGTTACAAATCCTGTGTGGGAACGCATACGCGATGAACACCAGGCGTTTTCTGGCGCTTTCGCATGGGGCGCCAGCGACTTCAATCTTTCGCAAGGAGGCGAGGCGCGTTACGCCAGAGGCCTATGGGTGAGCGGTGACTTCTTCAATGTTCTCGGTGTGAGTCCGATTCTGGGTCGGGTATTTACACCGGAAGACGACCAGCGAGGATGTGGCTCGCCCATCACCGTCATCAGCTATGCGTACTGGCAAAGCGAGTTCGGCGGGGACCCTTCGGTGATCGGCCGGAGCCTGTCGCTTAAAGGACGGCAGTTTGAGATCATCGGAGTCACGCCGGCCGGTTTTTTCGGACTCGAAGTAGGCCGCTCGTTTGATGTGGCGGTTCCAATTTGTTCAGAGGCGCTGCTCTGGCGAGCAGAGAGCAGGCTCGATTCGGGCACCGATTGGTGGCTCACGGTGATGGGTCGCTTGAAGCCGGGCTGGACGACCGAGCAGGCAACTGCCCATCTGAATTCGATCTCGCCGGGCATATTCGCGGCGACGCTGGCGCGCAATTACCCGCGTGAGAACGTCACCGATTATCTTGGATTCAAGCTGGATGCGGTCCCGGCGGGCACGGGTCTTTCTCAGCTTCGCCAGGTGTATGAGAGTCCGCTGTGGCTGATGCTGGCGCTGGCGGGGCTTGTGTTATTGATCGCTTGCGCAAACCTCGCCAATCTTCTGCTGGCGCGTGCGAGCGCCCGAGAGCGAGAGATTGCGATACGCCTGGCGTTGGGAGCGTCGCGCGGCCGGCTAGCGCGGCAGTTGCTGGCTGAGAGCTTGCTGCTCGCGGCGGCAGGCGCGCTGGGCGGCGCGCTTCTCGCGCAGAATCTCAGCGGGTTGCTTGTATCGCTCATCAGCTCTGAAGGCGACGGGGTGTTGCTCGAGCTGAATCCGGACTGGCGAGTGTTGATATTCATCGCCGGGCTTGCGGTGCTGACGTGCGTGCTGTTTGGATTGGCTCCGGCGTTGAGGGCAACCCGTCTCGCGCCCTCCTCCGCGATGCAGACCGGCGGCCGCAGTTTCACGGGAGGCCGCGAGCGGCTGAGTCTGCGGCGAATGCTCGTCGTTTCGCAGGTGACGTTGTCGTTCGTGCTGCTGGCGGGCGCGCTGCTGTTCTCGCGAAGCCTCGGCAACCTGGTCAGCCTGGATGCGGGCTTTCGGCAGAACGGCATCTTGATCACCAGCGTGGCTCTTACTCGACTTCAGCTTCCGCCGGAACGCCGGCCCGCGGCAAAACGCGACTTGCTCGAGCGGGTTCGATCCATTCAGGGAGTCGAGTCAGCCGCCGACGCCGATATCGTTCCGCTGTCGGGCAACAGTTGGGGAAACAGAGTGTGGCCCGACGGCGCCGACTCGAGCGGCGCGAAAGACTCGTTATTCAATCGCGTTAGCCCAAGATATTTCGAAACGCTCGACACGCCGATCATTCTAGGAAGAGACTTTTCCGATACCGACACGCCGGCCTCGTTAAGAGTGGCGATCGTAAACGCATCCTTCGCGCGGCAGGTTTTCAACAACGACAATCCGATCGGCAAGCGGTTTTGGAAAGAGGCGACGCCAGACGGTCCGGCAACGCTGTTTGAAATCGTCGGGCTGGTGAAGGACGCGAAATACAACAGTCTGCGCGAGGACTTCTCACCTGTGGCGTACCTGGCTATATCGCAAAATGCTCGGCCTGGTCACTTTGATCAGATCTTGATTCGCTCGAATGCATCTCTCTCGTCGCTGATGTCTTCGGTGAAGTCGGCGATCGGCGAGATCAACCCCGAGATACTGATAGACTTTCAGTCGTTCAAAACACAGATTGAAAGCTCATTGCTGCGTGAGCGTTTGATGGCTACGCTGTCAGGATTCTTCGGTGTGCTTGCTGTTCTGCTGGCGTGCATCGGATTGTACGGTGTGATGTCCTACGGCGTCGCAGGAAGGACAAAGGAAATCGGAATTCGCATGGCGCTGGGCGCAGACCGCCCCAAGCTGCTTTGGCTGATACTGCGTGAGGGATTGGCTATGGTGGTGATCGGCATGGCTATCGGATTGCCGGCGGTGATTGCAGCAACGGGTCTGGTTTCCAGCCTTCTGTTCGGATTGTCATCGACGGACCCGATTTCAATTTCCGTCGCGGCGCTGTTGATGCTGCTGGTTGGAACTGCAGCGGGCTACATTCCCGCAAGACGCGCCACGCGTGTGGACCCGCTCGTCTCGCTGCGATATGAATGAGAGTTGGTGATTCGTGAAAAGCGCTGCCCTCCGTCGAGCAGGTGTTAGCAAGGTATCGCCGTCGATTTGGTTCCGAGTGACCCGCAGACTGGACGGTCTACGGTACATTCCCGTGCTGCCTCGCTTTGATTTGACGGTAGACCTCGATCATCAGCATCAGCCAGATGCCGCCGGCCAGGTACGCGCCGATCACGTCGCTTGGCCAGTGTGCGCCGAGATACACACGCGATACGCCGACCAGCACGATAAGCGTGCCCAGCGCGAATAACGAAACGCGACGCAGCCATCCAGGCTTGAGCAGCACGTATGCGAGAAAGAAAAGGAAACCAAAAAACTCGACAAAGAAGACGACGTGACCGGAAGGAAAGCTCTCGAAGTGATGGCGTCCGGCCACGTGGATCAGATCAGCGCTTGGCCGCGGGCGCCCGATCAGCAGCTTCAACAGTCTGTTCGCCAATGATCCCAGCGGGGTTCCCACTAAGCACACCAGTCCTTCCGCCCGAAGACCGGACTTGATAAACATCACGCCCACAACGATGACCAGCGGCCAGGCAATCCAGCCGTTTCCCAGGAGCGAAACTCCGGTCATCAACAAATCGACGCCGGGCACCGGCAAGGACTGAATGCGGCGCGCCAGCGTGAGGTCCCAATCGAAGTAAGCGTAGCGATAAGCGAGCACCGCCAACAGCGCGCATACAGTGAGGGCCGCCAGGAAACCTATCTCAGCCCATCTTGCTCTTGCGGCGGCGCGGGGTGGAGATACGACTGTCTCTTCAACGTTTGAGTCCCCACTTTCAACCGGCTCATCCGCGGATAGTGGTTCTTCGGTCATGCTCAGATGGTAGCTCCACGCGGAGGGCTTCATCCAGCTTGCACCCGTTCGTAGTCCGGCAGCGAGCGTTCAGAGTACCGACTTTAGTCGGGGTTTTGCAGCGGAGAAATACAAAGACCCGACTAAAGTCGGTACTCTGAACGCTCGACTCTGAGCGCCCCGCCTGAAGGCCGAACTACGAACTTGGGTTATAATCCGTTTTTCCATTATGCGATTGCTTTCATCAAGCGCACTTTGGTGGCTTCTGCTCGCCGCGATCATAATCTTTTTCTACCTGCTCAAGCTCAAACGAAAGCGAACCGTCGTTCCAAGCGTGCTTCTGTGGAAACGCGCTCTCGAAGAGCTGGAAGCGAACGCGCCTTTCAAGAAGCTTCGGAGAAGTCTGTTATTAATCCTTCAGCTTCTCGCGCTTGTTGCGCTCGTCTTCGCGTTGGCGCGTCCGCTCTTCATCACTCGAGCGCTTGCTTCGGGCAGTTCGATCATCATCATCGATTCGACCGCAAGCATGAGCGCGCGGGACGAAGACGGCGGCTCGCGGCTCGATCACGCCAAACAACTCGCACGCGAAATGATCGACGCGCTCGGCGGCAACGACCGCGCCGCGATCATCGAAAGCTCATCCCGAGTCACGGTTCGCAGCCCGCTCACTTTGGATCGAGCCGCGCTCGCCTCGGCAATCCGTGACGTCCAAGAGACCGACGCACCAGGCAATCTCACCGACGCGCTGCGCCTCGCCGAACAAATAGCCAAGAGCGAACGCGAAGCAAGCGTGGTCGTTATCAGCGACGGGAGCGGCTCGCCGATCGCCTCAGCCGCGGACTCTCCTCTCGCTGTCTCCGCACGCGCGGCGGCGCCGTCTCGCGGAATTGCGGTTCGGTTTGTCCAGGTCGGGCGCCGCTCTGATAACGTCGGTATCGTCGCGATGAATTCGCGGCAACTCTCCGGGACGGGCCGGCGCGAGTTGTTTGCCTCGATAGCTAACTTCGGAGACCGCGAACGCGCATTCGGCGTCGAGTTAAGAGTCGATCGCAAGCTGGTCGATGCGCGAACCATCGACGTCGGCGCTAACGATAGAAGTGCGGTGGTCTTCGACACGCTGCCGCGCGAAGGCGGGTTGGCGGAATTGAAACTTGACGTTGAAGACGATCTTGCTTCCGATAACGTCGCTTATGCTTTTCTCCCCGGCGGTCGCCGGATTCGAGTTGGCGTTAGCAGCGAGAATCCGTTTTTGCTCGAAGCGCTTGCCGCCAACCCCGATGTTACTGCGAGCAAGGTCGGCGCAAGCTCGAGCGCCTCTGAGCTCGATTGCATCGTGAGCGACGGAGCCGGCGGCTTCGAAAGCGAACGTCCGATGCTCGTCATCAACCCGAGCGACGCCGAAGGTCTGTGGCGTACAACCGGCGCGCGCGAGCGTCCCGAGATCACTTCAGTAGAGCGCTCCCATCCAATCAACAGTTATCTCAGTTATGCCGATCTGCACGTCGAAGCGATTGCGCGTCGCGAGGTTGCTCCGTGGCTGAAGCCGGTCGTGAGCGCTGGGAACGATCCGCTGATCTGGGCGGGGGATGACCGCCGCCGCCGCGTGGTAATGATCGGTTTCGATTTGGCTCGAAGCGATTTACCGCTGAAGGTCGAGTTTCCGATTCTGCTTGCGAATTCATTATCGTGGCTGGCGGGCCGGGATTCGCCTTCCGCTGATCGTTCGATTCGCGCGGGCCAGCCCGCTACGATTCAAACTTCGGCGGCGAGCGCGAACATAACGACACCATCCGGCGACTCTCGTGAGGTTGCGGCGCGCGACGGCTCGGTTGTCTTTGCTGACACACTGCGCGTAGGAACCTACCTGGTCAAAGACGCGGCGCCGTTCGCGGCCAGCCTGCTAAGCGAGGCCGAGTCGAACACCACGCCCCGGGATTCGATCAGGACTCGCGCAGGCGAAGTGAGCGGGCAGGCCGAGACTTTTCATTCTGAGCGCGAAGCCTGGCGCTGGATCGCTCTCGCCGCATTGGCGGTGTTGATGATCGAGTGGTGGGCATACCACAAGCGAATAACTTGATTGCGGATTGCGGATTTCGGATTGCGGATTGCAAGCCGTGTCCAAATCCGCAATCAGCAATCCGCAATCCGCAATGCACGTTGACTTCACCAATCCACCGGCGCTTCTTCTCTTGCTATCGATTCCGCTCGCGCTTCACTTCGCCCGACACAGCCTCGCCAATCTATCGCGAATGCGTGCGGCAATGAGCGTCGCCGCGCGAACTCTGCTGCTCGTGCTCATCGTGCTTGCCCTGGCGGGATTGCGAATCCGAACGACAGCGCGCGATCTTGCGCTGATCTTCCTGGTCGACGTATCTGCCAGCGTTGCTCCCGAGAATCGAAACAACATTCTCGATTTCATCAACGCGGAAATCGCACGAGCCGCGCCGCGCGATTACATCGGCGTCGTAGCTTTCGCGCGAGAGCCTTCGGTTGAGATAGCGCCGACTCGCAGGGAGACCCTCGGGGATTGGCGCATAAGCGAAATCAACTCGAATCCGCCACGCGACTACACCGACATTGCGGCGGCTTTCAAGCTCGCCGCCGCGCTTGTGCCCGAGGACGCGGCCGGAAGATTCGTCTTGATCTCAGACGGAAACGAAAACCTCGAAAGCTCGGCAGAAGAAACCGAGCTTCTGCGCGCAGCCGGCATCGAGGTCTACACGCGCGAGATTGGGACCACCAGTGAAAGCGCCCAGTCGCGTGGTGAGGTAGCGGTGCGCGAACTCGAAGTTCCGGAGAAGCCGGCGGAAGGCGAAGCCTTCGATCTAAGAGTGACGATTGACGCCACTCGCGACACCGACGCCACCTTGCGAGTCTTTCGAAACGATTCAGTTGCCGCCGAGCGAAGCGTTCACATAACGGCATCGGGAGAGAACGTCTTCGTCTTACCCCAGCGCGTCGAGCGAAAGGGCTTCTACACTTATCGCGCAGAAGTCGAAGCATTCGGCGGTGACAGCTTCGTTCAGAACAACTCGCGCGAGGCATTCGCGATGGTCGAGGGCCCGCCCAAAACGCTTTACCTCTACGGCGACGAAAGGCCTTCGCCGGCGATTGTTCGAGTTCTCGCGGAGGGAAGTTTCGCGGCTGACGTTCGCGCGGCGGCAGCGGCGCCGCGCGAGTTGTCCGGGTTTCAAGACTACGATCTCGTGATCTTTGACAACGTGCCCGCTTCGGCGCTGACCACCGCACAGATGAAGATGGTTCAGTCATACGTGCGAGATCTGGGAGGCGGGTTCGCGATGATCGGCGGCGATCAGAGTTTCGGCCCGGGAGGTTATTACAAGACGCCTATCGAGGAAACATTGCCCGTCTCGCTTGACGTGCGACAGAAGAAACACCTGCCGAGCCTCGCGCTCGTGCTGGTAATCGACAAGTCCGGCTCGATGGCGGGCACGAAAATGCAACTGACTCAGGAGGCTGCTTCGGCGACCGTCGAATTTCTATCGGAGCGCGACTCGGTCGGCGTAATCGCTTTTGACAGCGCGGCGTATCCGGTCGTAAGCCTGACCAGGGTTGAAGACAAACAGCCGATCATTCGCGAGATCCAATCGATTCAAGCGCTCGGCGGAACCAATATGTATCCCGGCTTGCGAATGGCTTACGACTGGTTGCGGGCAAGCGATGCACAAATCAAACACATCATCGTGCTGTCGGACGGCAGAAGCGAGGACGATGACTTTCGCGGAATCGCGCGGTCGATTCGCGGCGAAGGGATGACGCTCACCTCTGTCGCCGTGGGCGAAGACTCCGACATTCCAATGATGCGCATGTTGGCCGACGTCGGAGGCGGGCGTTTCTACGCGGCAGACAGACCCGAGAACCTGCCGCGCATTTTCACTCGCGAGGCGTCGCTCGCCTCGCGCACGACTATAATCGAAGAACCCTTTACACCGAGGCTCGTGCGCGCGACTCAGGCTACTGCTGGAATTGATTGGAGCAGCGCGCCGCAGTTGGCCGGTTACGTCGGCACGGCCGAACGAGATTCGCTCACGTCGCCGGCGATCACTTCGCTCATATCCGATAAAGACGATCCGGTGTATGCCGTGTGGCAATACGGGCTGGGCCGCGCGACTGCGTTCACCTCCGACGCGAAGTCGCGCTGGGCTGCCGGATGGATGAACTGGCCCGGCTTCGGGCAGTTCTGGACTCAAGCCTTCCGGGACACGCTCCGCCGCGAAGCAGCAAGTGGTCTGACACCGCGAGTGGAGATAAATGCGGGCCGCGGTCACGTCACGGTTGAAGCAACGACGCCCGAGGGCAACTTCAAAAACAACCTTCGGCTTCGCACACACGTGGTCGCGCCCGATCTGTCGACCACCGACGTAATACTCGATCAAACCGGATCCGGGCGATACGAAGGTGATTTCGAAGCCGTCGCGCGTGGAGCTTACATGGTTAGTGTTTCGGAGCAAGATGCGCGGTCGGCGGCGACGGCCGGCTCGGTGAACTCTTATTCGCCTGAGTTCAAAATCGCCGCGCCGGATATCGGCCTGCTCGCGCTCATTAGCGAAAAGACGGGCGGTCGGATCATTACTGCCGACGATGCCGCAGGCGTTGACCTGTTCAGTCAGCGGTCAACCAAAACTATCCCGCACGAGATATGGGAAACGCTTTTGCTCGCGGCGTTGATTCTATTGCCGATTGACGTGGGAGTGCGGCGAGTTGCCGTGACTCGCGAGCAGTTCGCCTACGCGCGCGAGTGGACTCAATCGAAGCTGCGCCGCCGGTCTTTGGTAATTGAACCGACCGCGCCCGCTTCGATAACAAAGCTGAAACACGCAAAAGCTCGTATAGTCCTGAGCGGCCAGAATGTCGACGAAACTCAGCAAGCGTCGCGACCACCGGGCGCGCAATCGCCCGAACAGACTTCAAAAACGACGGTCTCTGCAAAAACAAAAACGGCTGACGATGCGGAGCCGCTCGCCAGCCGGTTGCTCGATGCAAGAAGAAAGAGGCGAGGGTGAAAGCGCTTAGCCTCTAAACCGCGGTGTTGCCTAAGGATTCATCTTACCTCGTGACGTTGATGGTCGTCGCAGCGCTGTTGCCGAATGCATCGTAAGCGATGGCCTTCAGGACGTGCGAGCCCCTGGCCAGCCTGTTAGCCTTAAAACTGCAGATGTAAGGCGCGCTCGACCAGGATTCCATCAAGTAGTTATCGGCGCAGAACTCGACACGCGTCACCGCGATGTCGTCGATCGCCGTTATTAATATTGTTATGTTCCCACTAACGCGGTCATCGTTCCCCGGTGATAAGAATGAGACCTGAGGAGGGATAACATCCGGGACTGGATCCGGCGTTCCGGCGGCCATGCCCTTAGCAGCGGCGATTGCGCGCCCGACGTTGAGCCGTCCCCATCCATAACCCGGGTCCCATCCTGCCGGTCCGAGATCGTCCGCTGTCGCCTTCAATATTGTGTCTATTTGAGCAGGTGTGAGTTTTGGATTGATTGACAGCATGAGCGCGACCGCCCTCGCCACCAGGAAAGTCGAAAAAGAAGTGCCGTTGACCGCTTGGTAACTATTACCTGGCGCCGTGGTCAGGATCCCGTCGCCCGGCGCGGAGAGATCAACGCAGGGCCCAGTTGTGCTGAAGCCAGCCACCGCGTCGGTAGAATCTGTCGCGCTTACGACGATGATCTCGGGGGTGTCCGGGACATCATAGTAGGCGCCGGTGTTTCCCGCTGCGATAACCAACACGCCACCCGTGTCTTGGATGTACTTCCCTGCGCTTCTCATCAGCCTGCTTCCGGCTGCCATATAACTAACGCTGGCTACGCGAGCCCCGTGATCGGCAGCCCAAACAACGCCGGCAGCCAGCGTGCTTATGAGGGCAGCCCCATCAGTGCGTGAAGAGACGCGGACCGGCATGATGCGGCAATTGAGAGCGGAAGAGGCTAATGGGATCGAGTTGTCTCCGACACCGGCCGCGGTCTGTGCTGTCCAGGTTCCATTGGCTGATACCGGGCTTGTATCGGAGTTGTCGTCGACGATGTTCCAACCTGGCAAGAGGTTTGGCGCCAGGTCGGGATGAGATCCGTCAACGCCGGTGTCACACAGCGCGATGATTACTTGATCGCTCCCAGAGGTCATCTCCCCGGCGGGACAAGAAATTGCAGGTAGATTCCACTGCGACGAATGTGACGCGTTGTCAGGTAGCAATGAGCTGCTCGGATAACAAAGGTAGTCAGGCTCCGCGAATTCAATTTCGGGTTGGGTGCCAAGCACATTTGCGTAAGCTTGCAGATCGGCAACGTCGGGCAATTCAATGACGTGCACGCCCAGCCCGGCAATCTCTCGATCCTGGCGTGCGCCTGCCGCCATCATAAGGTTACTCTGCTGTTCGGTGGAAACGCCTTTTCGGTACTTGACCAACAGGCGGCCCGGAACCATTGCGGGCGTTTGGCGCGAAGCTTTGCTCACCGCGGCAGTCTGATCTGAGTTGTCGAATTTGCTCGCTTGTACGGTTTGAAAGTGCGATTGACCGGCGGCCAGAATCGCCGCGAGCGCCAAGGTGCACCCTGTTCTTAAGCTGTTCATCGAAGCTCTCCTCCACTATGGCGTCGGATGCGAACCTGCATCTTGGGGGAAGGTCGCCGAGCCACGTCGGCCCTTGAACCCACGCACAGACGCCGCTTATCGAGTCAGGCCCTCATCATTCGCGTTGCTCCTCGAGAGCGACGCGGTCACCGGAAGTGCGACCCCGAGACCAGGACAAGTACCGGCGTAATCCGCCAGTCTTGAGGATCTCAAATTCAAGGGGCGTCACCCATTTCTCTGAATATTCTCAATGGACTACAAATACCACTTTGACGCATTGATCGCGCCGATCTGCAATGCATGGAGCCCTTGTGGAACTGTTGGTCGTTTGACGAGTCGATGGAATGGGTTTATTCGCCGCGCCGCGAACGAGCACGCCGCAAGGAAAGGAAGGTTCGCGTCCTATTAGGAGGACCTGCTGAACGCTGGAGCGGCACCCGTTAACGCGATTATCAATAGGTTTACGGCTCCATCAACCATGCAACGAATGACAGGGACGACTAACTTCGGTGAGTCGTTTGGAATTGACGCCTTGCATTCAAGCTCTATTCAAGGATAGTTCAACCGACCGCAGGCACACTCGACGCTGATTGAAAGATCATGTTAGGGAGAATCGGGCATGAAACCTTCCCCTCATGTTCGGCTTTTTGCAGGGGCCGTGTTAGCCGCCATTTCCGCTACGTTGATTACTCCTCCTGCCGGCTCGCCTCTTGCCGACACATCTAACGCAATCGTCTTTGGCCCAGAAATATTCCGCCGGGAGCAGGGAAAACCGCAAACTTATGTCCGTCGATTTTCGGCTGGTAACGCGTCGGGACGTTTCACTCTGGAAGTGATCAATGGCGACCCCAACGACAACACCGACTTCGACGCCAAAAAGAACGAGCGCGTAACGAGCGGTCAGATTCTCTTGAATGATGTCCAGTTGCTCGGTCCTGGAGACATCAAAAAGGACGTTCGCCGTTTGAGCACCCCCGTGACGTTGATTCAAGGCGACAACACCTTGAAAATCACTCTTAACGGCAATCCGGTTTCGATGCTTTCAGTCTCAATATTGAGGATCGATACGCCGCCGCCCCCTGACCTGACTGCCCCTCGCGTGATAGCGGTTGATCCCATCAGCGGAGCGGCGGGTGTGCCGATCAATGGAACCACCGTTCGCGTGACTTTCTCCGAGCCAATACTGCTCGATACCCTCTCGACGTCGTCTTTCTCCTTGAGCGTCAGTGGTCAAAACATCAGCGGCACAATCAATCCGACCGCTAACGGCACCGGAGCGGTTTTCACTCCCGCAACGCCTCTTGCCTATTCGACCTTCTACACGGTGGCGGTAACCAGCACAATCAAAGACCTAGCCGGCAACGCACTCACCCCGCCTTTTTCTTCTATGTTCACAACTGAGGCTTCGCCCCCGCCCCCGCCCCCGCCCCCGGACTTTACCGCACCGCGGGTAGTTAGCATTTCGCCGACTGCCGGCTCGACGAACAACCAGGACAGCTCGCCGGTTTTACTAAACTTCAGCGAAGCGGTCGACCCGACTACTCTCGGCGACAACGTGCTGGTGTTTGCTGACACGGCTCCAGGTGGGGGAACGGTCATAGTCCAGGATGGCGGCTCGTTTCTTGCAGTGCCCAACGGCGAGCGCGTTAACGGGACTGTCACGTCATCAGCGGACAGAACAAGCGCCTCATTCACACCCACAACTACCTTTCCGGACGGAACGACGAGAGGTTCAAAATTACCGGCTGACGCGACGATAACGGTGGTCGCGCTGACCCGGGTGAGGGACCTTGCAGGGAACGGTCTCGATCAGAACGCTTCAGTTTCCGGGCAGCAATTCTTCGCCGGCAGCTTTTCTACATCGCAGTTCAACCTGAGAGGTTCAACTTCCGTCGCCAGAGTTAATCCGCAAGCTTCGCGGCTCGACGCAGCGTTACTGCCTGGCGATGAAGTGATCGTGACAGGCGGCTTCAATCAACTCGATCAAGTGAACTCGACAGCCGATGTCTACAATCGAAACGAAAGTTCGTTTCGCTCAGTGGCAATGCTTGAACCGCGCGCCGAGCACACGACGACGGTCCTCGATAACGGCAAAGTGCTGATTGCCGGGGGCATCGGCGAAAACGGACAAGTGCTCTCCAGCGCCGAAATCTACGATCCAGGCTCTGGTACGTTCACCAGCGTGGGTTCGATGAATGCGCCGCGGTTCGGGCATACGGCCACGCTACTTTCGGATGGGACAGTTCTTATCGCGGGCGGCTACAACTCAGCGGCAGTCGATACCTGCGAGGTGTTCATTCCCGCGGGCAACACTCTTCCATTCAGCAACTCATTTGTCTCGGTCCCCGCTCGAATGACCGCAGCCCGAGCGTTTCACACCGCGACTTCGCTGCCCGGCGGATACGTGCTTATCGCCGGAGGCGGGTCAAACGGTTCTGTACTGGACACGGCTGAAGTGTTCGTGCCAACGCCGTTCGCTCCTCAGTTAGGCCAGTTCGTCTCAGGAAGCAGTCCGCTGACGCCGTGGAAGATGAGCTCGGCTCGTCACCACCACACTGCGACCGCGTTAACAAACGGCGCCGTTCTGATCACCGGCGGAAGGAATAATCTTGGCAGCGTTCTGAAGACCGCCGAGATCTTTACGCCCTCGACGCCAATCGCGCTGTCATCATTTTCGTCGGCCGGCGTGATGACGGCAGCCAGAACGAATCATTCTGCTACGGCGTTGTCAGACGGTTCGGTGTTGATCGCCGGAGGTATTTCGACGAGCGGTATGACATCATCGACGGCTGAGGTTTATCGGAACGGCGGGTTTACCGCCACGACTAGCCTCCTGTCGAATCCCCGGGGATCGCACGCGGCAGTCCTATTGTCGGATGGGACGGTGCTTCTGACGAATGGCGAGAACCGCGGCACGAAACTCAGTTCGGCTGAGACATTCACGAAAAGACGGTAAATGGCCGCAATGCTATCGATTGCTTATCGTCCGGCAGCGAACTTCTGGTCCTCACCCCGCAGGCCGTGATCTCTTTCTTCCTGCTACTTCGCATAAACCAGAGTCATCATCAACTTGATTGTCGATCGCTCCTGCGGTTAGTGTCTCTGTTCGTGTATACACTAACCGAGGAGCTAATTGGCTTGATTACGCTACCATCCCTCAAGTGGAAATCAACCTGAATGGAGAAGATCGATCGCCTAGGTTGGGCGGCTGGGATTTCATTCATCTCGTATGGAGTGCTGGTTGGAGTTCGGGTGAACAAGCCGGAGTTCCTCGAACAGCTTCTTGATCGCTTTCCGCCTGAATGGAAGCTGTCGCGCTCGTTAACGGTTGAGCGGCTGTATTCGCTCATAATCGGGGGAACGGGAATACGTCCTAATGTCCGCAGATTCAATGTACTCTACGGCAACATCGAGAAGCTGCTCAGGAATTTTGATATCGATGAGTTACTGGATGTGTTCGAATCAGATTTGAAGGTGTACGTTGCAGCCGCCGCGCGACGAAGAGTTTTTGTGCACGCGGGTGTTGTCGGATGGCGAGGGCAGGCCATCCTCATACCGGGTCGCAGCTTCAGCGGAAAGACAACTTTAGTGGCCGAGCTGGTTCGACTTGGCGCGATCTATTATTCTGACGAGTATGCAGTCTTGGACGCCAAAGGTATGGTGCATCCCTATGCTAGGCACCTGTCGCTTAGGGAGAACGGGAAACGCGTGAAGCAAACACCAGAGATGTTAGGCGGCGAGTCCGGCAAGAAGCCTTTGCCCGTAGGGTTGGTCATCATGAGCCGATACAAGGCGGGAGCTCGATGGCGGCCCCGCACCCTGTCTGCCGCGGAAGGTGCGCTGGCCTTGATTGAAAACACGGTGTCGATTCAGCGGCAGCCGGAAATGGCTGTCGACACACTGAGGCGAGCGATCTCCGGTGCGACTTTTTTGAAAGGAGCACGCGGTGAGGCTACAGGAGTAGTTGATTATGTCCTCAAGAATTTCGGTGAGTACGGAACTAAGGATTGACAACTACACTTCTGAGCGTGTACAACTCAAGCGGTTTAGGCATCCCCCTTTATTCTTTCGACGCTGCCACAGGAGCAAGTAATGGACGAGACGAGAAACCGGCACATGCCACGCGCGCGGCAGGAGGAGTTACTCGTACACGAGCTAGCAGATGAAGTACTGGTGTACGACCTCAAACGCAAAAAGGCTCATTGTCTAAACAAGACTGCCGCGCTTGTTTGGAACCGCTGCGATGGTCAAACAAGCGTTGCCGAAATGTCGCGTATTCTCGAACAGGAGAATGGCGCTCTAACCGACGAAGGAGTAATACAGCTCGCCTTGCAGCAGCTCAGCAGAGCAAATCTCTTGGGAGATGCTGCAGCCTTTCAAGGCGAGAACTCCAACATCTCACGCCGCCAGTTAATACGAACGCTAGGTTGGTCTGCGGCGGCCGCATTGCCAGTGATCAGCTCGGTTTTTGCGCCCACCGCACAAGCACAGGCAAGTTGTAGACCTAACGGTGCAGCTTGTACCACAAATACTCAGTGCTGTTCAAATAAATGCTGTGCCGGCAGTAATGTTTGTGCTGCGAACCAAGCATCATGCCCGTGATGTGCTCACGGATACGGCTTAGAGTACCCATCGGATTTCTACCCTGTTCCATAGCCGCAACAGAGTTAGGGGCGCTTTACGCTTAATTCTGGGTTGTATTCATAATCTCCGGAAGACCATCCCCATTTGTATCGGTCCGGTAAAATAGAGCAGGGTTGGTTATCGGACCATCACGGTGAATACGAGCACGTGATGTTTGTCCACTCGTGCTCCCAACCAAATATGCCCAATCTCATGATCATAAATTGCCTTTCCTAAGGAGAACAGGATTGGCTTATTATTGGAGCTCAATTCACTCAGGTCAGCGAAGGCTGTCTGTGGGTAGAAGAATCCCAGGTAGACAAAATTGCCGCCGTCATACGCGTGGTTGCGTTGGATCTAGCAGACCTGATCAGGACTTTGGCTCTTGCATACTAAGACTCCACCGCGACGTCACGGGCACCAAGGCCGAATGTTGGCAATGGTCCTTTCTGGTTCGTGGCGGGCTAATCCGAAAAGGCTGGAACAGTCGGATGAACAAGTGGCGGAGCTTGTGCCGTTACTCGTTGAATCGGGCGCGGCGGCGCTGACCTGGCGGCGGCTTCGTCGCAGTGATTCGCTAGATCCTCGGCTCGAGCAACTTCGGCAAACATACCGTTATTGCATGATCCAAGGGGACCTTCACGAGCATGAAATCAAAAAGGTCTTTGCGCTATTTCGTTCGGTTGGCGTCGAGCCTGTTCTAGTAAAAGGCTGGGCGGCGGCTCGACTCTATCCGGAGGTTGGTCTCCGGCCCAGCGGTGATATCGACTTGTGTGTTCACCCCGACCAATACGATCGTGCTGAGGCCGCCTTGAACGACTGGACGGATCACCAATTCTCGGTAGACCTGCATAAAGGATTCTCCACGCCTGATCAGGAAAACGTAGACATCCTCTACTCCCGCTCGCAAATGGTCAGCCTGGGAGATGTCAGTATTCGTGTCCTGTCGCCCGAGGATCACCTGCGAGTCCTGTGCATCCACTTCTTGCGGCACGGGGCATTTCGACCGCTGTGGTTATGTGATATCGCAGCAGCGGTGGAGGGTAAATCTTCGGACTTTGATTGGGACATCTGTTTAGGCAGGGATAAGCGACGCGCAGATTGGGTTGCATGCACGATTGGATTAGCTCATCAGTTACTCGGGGCAGTCGTGCTTGGTACTCCGGTAGAATCCAGATCCGAGCTGTTACCTCGGTGGTTGGCGCCAACTGCGCTGAAGCAATGGGACGCACCGAGCACAATGGAACACGGCGTTATGAGACATCGGGCAGCCATGGTGAGCTATCTGCGCGATCCCAGCGGTATCATGAACGATCTTCGGAATCGTTGGCCGAATCCGATTGAGGCTACGGTGAGCATGGGCGGACCGTTCAATGAGTTTCCCCGCCTGCCTTTTCAAGTCGGCGACTGTATCGCACGAGCTGCCAAGTTCATCGCGCGTTTGCCACGGTTAAGGCAGGACGCGCGCGCCGTTGCGCTCAAAGAAGACAACTAAGCGCCCGAGTGCAGAACAGTACGTGAACATTGACCCATCGCGGCGTTGTAGCTAAAACAACCCCTCAAAACTCGCAGCTTACGACCCAGTCAATCCGTCGAAGAATTCTTTCTATCGCGAAGACTTTTTTCTTGATTTTTGTCTCGGGAGCGCATAATATATGCGGCGCATTCTGAATATCTTCCCTTAGACCTTCCTGGGTTAGTCTAAGAATCAGTTGTAGAAGGTGTCTTTGGCCCCATTTTCAAATACCGTGGCGTCGGTTCGCCAGGATGTCGCAACGATCCCAGTTCTCTGGTATCGCCTACCGGTTCGGAAAAGAGGTGGGCAAGCAGAAAGGCGGCCGAAGCGAAGATCTGATCCTCCAGCATCAAGTGCCGCGCTATCGCCAATCGTTCGCGTGGTGAATCACGGGGGCCCTTTTTCTCTCGGAGGTTGTTGGCGTCTCAGAACAGGAGGAGTTGATATGTCCCCACACGACCAGTGTGTTGATGATCCCAAAGATATTCGGCGTACAGTCTCTAAAACGAGAGTGGGCTTTTTCCTGGCGGCTACATTTTGCACACTATTAATCGTCACCGCCACTAACGGACAAGTTCCGACCCTGTATTACGACTTCGAAAACAACGCCGCCAGAACCACTTTTGAGAATCTAGTCGAGCAGGCCGTTAACGGCGGCAGCGGAGCCATAACGCGGGCAGGCAATACCACGGCCATAAGCGGCGTCGCCGGGGCGGGTACATTCAACGGAGGTGCTGCAACAGGTCAAGCAGCCACAGGAAGTAGCTGGGATAGTTCAACGGCCGATCCGGGAGCCGTAGCGACGAACTATTACCAGTTTGTGGTCAACACCGCCGGCTTTTTTCAAATGTCACTTACGTTCGACAATCAAGCGTCGGCTACCGGGCCAGCGCGGGTCGGCGTATTGTATAGCATCGACGGAACCAATTTCACGGCGGCTACAACCACTCTTACCGGAAACGCCGCGTTCTCGGCGGCAACTTTTGACCTCAGCGCCATCTCGGCAATAGACAACCAGTCATCTGTCACCCTTAGACTCTATGCCTTCGCTGGGTCTGCAGGGGACCGCGCCTCCCGCAGCCCATTTGCAGCCGGTGGCACCTTCCGCATAGACAATCTCGCAGTTCTGGCTAAGAGTGTCACAGCTTCGAAAACTCTGCTGGATTATCCCGCGATCGGGCTGAGCATACGGTCAGGTACGGCATTTACCCCCACGTATATAGATTTCACGGTTAGTGGAGCAGGAATCGCGGTCGCATTAGCCAGTGAGTTGAGGGTTAGTGGCGCGTTCACTGTTTCCAACGGCGCTCTCAACTGCGGAACGAACATCGTATCTGGAACAGGCGTTTTCACCCTCGCGTCTGGGGGGATGCTCGGGATCGGTTCGACCGCGGGCATCACGTCCTCAGGCGCAACCGGAAGCATCCAGACCACCGCTAGAAATTTCGATACAGGCGCGAACTACACCTACAACGGAATGTCGGCGCAGAATACCGGTAGCGGCTTGCCGTCGACTGTTAACGATCTTGCAATCAACAACGGCGCGGGCGTTTCGCTTAGTTCTGACGTGACCGTCAACGGTACGCTTGCGCTGACAAGCGGTACATTAACGGTTGGCGCTCATACGCTGTCCCTGAAGAACCCGATTGGCGGAACCGCAACGAATCTCAGCGCCGATGGCACGTCATCAATCGCCATCGCCGGCTCCGCAAACGGCATCAACATCCCAAGCAGCATTTCAGCGCTCAATAACCTGACGCTTAACAACGCCAGCGGGACAACTCTCCAGGGTAATCTCACCGTAGCCGGAACGCTCGGGCTGACGAGCGGCGACTTAAACACCGGGTCGTTCACGCTCTTCATGGGGACCGGTTCGACGTCGTCAGGGAATGGCGACGTTGTGGGCAATGTCAATCGCGGAGATCTTAACGGCGGAACTCCCAGGAGCTTCGGAAATCCAAACGTGCAGATTACGATCACCGCGGGGACTGTTACAGGTATGACGGTGAATCTGATAAAGGCGTCGCCTTCGGATTTTGGAAACTCGGCCAGACGTACTTATGACCTTAAAGATGTAGTGGGAACCTTGGTCACGGCGACCGTGCGCTTGCACTATCTCGATTCTGAATTGAACGGCAACTCGGAAGGGACGCTAGAGCTGTGGAGAAAGGACGGAAACTGGGTCTCCCAGGGCGCCACCACCCGAGACTCGACCGACAACTGGGTAGAGAAGACTTTGATTACCAGCTTCTCGCCCTGGACGATTGCGGGACCGACTGGGCCAACCTGTGTCGCTATGGTCGGTTACAGCGCCAACCAGGGCCGAGACGGCAGAGTGCTGTTGCTGTGGGAGACGGGCCAGGAGGTGAACAACCTCGGTTTCAATATCTACAGCGAACAAGCTGGACGGCGAACGCGCATCAATAAGTCACTGATCGTCGGGTCCGGGCTGATGGCGAGACCGGGAACGGTGATGAGCGCAGGCCGGTCATATCTCTGGCGAACCTCTGCGGCTGTACGCGACGATTCGGTGTATTGGATCGAGGAAATCGACTTGAACGGCAGCACCGTATGGCACGGACCAATCGTCAGAGGGTTATCGCCAGATGGAATGATGACAATGTCGCCCAGGGAACAAGCGGTCGCGGACCAGACTGTGACTCTCGAGGACCTTGCGACGGAAGGCGCACAAGGCGGGGTGACCGTTCCCGAGCAGACTCCTGCCGGACCAGTTAACTTGACCGCCGCCAAGATGAGTTTTCAGCTTGGGCTGGCGTCTCAGGACGCGGTGAAGATCACACTGAAACAAGAAGGATGGTATCGGATAGGTAAACCAGAACTGGTGGCGGCAGGACTTAATCCGAAGGCGGATCCGCGCTCGCTGCAACTTTATGCCGACGGAGTGGAAGCGCCCATCACGATCACCCCGGACCCTCTGAAATTCGACTCGACGTCCGCGATAGAGTTTTACGCTGTGGGTCTGGACACTCCATCGACCGACCAACGCGTGTACTGGCTCATATCAGCAAAGACGGACGGCAAGCGCATACCCATTGTTCCGGAAGGAGGGGGATTTCCATCCGCGAACAGTTTTCTTACAACGGTTGAAAGAAGGGACAGATCGATTTATCTGTCCGGGCTTCACAACGGTGACGCTGAGAATTTCTTTGGCACTCCTGTTGGGAGCGCGCCGGTCGATCAGGCAATAGTGTTGCAGCACGTGGACCCGACGGCCGCGGGACAGGCGACGGTGGAAGTCGGGATGCAGGGCTTCTCGCTGACGCCGCATAACGTAACTGTCAGCTTGAATGGAAACCCGCTTGGGGCCATGCATTACTATGGCGCCGCGCCTAGTGTGATGCGGTTCTCGTTGCCCAACAGCCTGCTCATAGAGGGCCAAAGCGTGGTGACACTTTCGGGTCAGCAAGGCGTTGTGGACGTGTCACTGGTGGACCATATCCGCGTGAGCTATTGGCGCACATATTCGGCAGCCTCTAATACGCTCAAGTTTAGCGCTCAAGGGAATCAACAAGTGACAATCAGCGGATTCACCAGCGGCGACGTGAGAGTGCTTGATGTAACCAACCCCAGCGAGCCTTCGATGATTGCAGCGGCGGTCGATCAACAGAACTCGGCATACGCCGTTACTGTTGGAATACCGTTGACTGGACAGCGAACGTTAGTGGCATTTGGCGGGGACCAGGTGAGGAACCCCCTTAGATTGGAGGCTAATCAGGCCTCCACGTGGCGAAGCGCGGCGAACCATGCTGATCTTGTGATCATCGCTCATAGCAGCTTGAAGAATAGTTTCACTCAACTTGCGGCGCTCAGGCAGGCCCAGGGATTGAAGGTGGCGATCGTCGACGTCGATGACATCTACGACGAGTTCAATTTCGGTAACAAAAGCCCGCAGGCGATCAAGGACTTCCTCTCTTACGCCAAGGATAATTGGAAGAAGTCCCCCGCGTATGTGTTGCTCGCCGGCAGCGCGAGCTACGATCCGAAGAACTACAACGGATTCGGCAGCTATGATCTGGTGCCGACGAAACTGATCGATACGCTTATCACGGAGACGGCGAGCGACGACTGGTTCGCTGATTTCGACCTGGATGGCGTAGCAGAACTGGCAGTCGGCCGATTGCCCGCGCATACATCGCAAGAAGCAACCGCTACGGTGGCGAAGCTTATTAGTTACGAAAGTGGCTCGGCGCAGAACTCGGTGCTCCTGGTGGCCGACGATAACCTTGGATTTGACTTCGAGGCTGCTAATAACGAGTTGGCACATTTGTTCCCGCCTGGAATGTCTGTACAACAAATCAATCGCGGCAGGGTAGGAACAGCCGCGGCTAAGCAACAGTTAATAGACGGAATAGCGAGGGGCCAGAAGATAGTGAATTACGTCGGTCACGGCTCACCCAGCGGATGGAGGGGCAGCTTACTGACGACGGTCGACGCACTGGCTCTCACCAACGCCGGGCGGTACCCGCTGTTCGTGTTGATGACATGTTTGAACGGGGAGTTACAGCAGCCCCAATTGAACACGCTGGCCACCGGCCTGATCAACGCTCCGCAAGGCGGGGCCATTGCAGTGTGGGCGTCGAGCGGATTAACCGCGCCCCCTCCGCAAGCGATGATGAATCAACGCTTCTTCAATTTGCTGTTCCAACTCGATCGTCAGAACCGCGGGCCGCGGCTTGGTGACGCGACGATGCGAGCAAAGTCGTACACCAGTGATCCCGATGTAAGACGCACCTGGATTCTGTTCGGCGATCCGTCAATGAGGCTGAAATAGGCAACCCGGATTTGGGCCAGGCGCAGCACTCGCAGGGAAGTGAGGCGACTTCTTCGACGGCGGAGCCCCCCTCTGTGAGTGAACCGATTTTGGCACTGCCTCGCAGCAAACAACGCGAGTTCAATGAACGAAGCGCCTCGACCTCGAAGGATATTAACTCATGGCGAACACTCGGCAACTGTTTCCACGCGCGAGAAAGGAAGGGTTATTGACTTGCGAGGTGGCCGACGAGCTGCTCGTTTATGATCTAGACAGGCACAAGGCTCACTGCCTTAACTCAACGGCAGCGCTCGTGTGGAAACAGTGCGACGGGCGGACTAGCGTGCATGAAATCGCTCGCGCCCTCTACAGTGCGTGTGCGGTTACGCTCGACAAAGACATGGTTTGGTTTGCGCTGGATCAACTTGAGCAGGCATATCTCATACTCATGCACACGAAATCTGGGCAGCCAACATACTCTGCAAAGCTAACCCGTCGCGAGTTGATAAAGAGGGCTGGCGTCGCTGCCGCCGTAGGATTGCCGCTCGTCACCTCGATTACTACACCGACTGCCGTAGAAGCGGCGACATGTAGGGGACCCGGAGTAGCGTGCAGCCCTAACGGTCCCAACAGCACGTGCTGTAGTGGGACATGCGTATTAGGTCTCTGCACTTAAGGCTCCACTGCGTTCAGCGTCGTGGACGAAAAGCCTGCTGTGGCATGTCATTTTCCAGGCCGACAAAAAAACCGGGAAGCTTGCTAGCGGCTCTGCTTGCTGGTAGCTGGAGGCGCTCGCCTCAGGAGCTTCACTGTTCTGAAACCGGCCTTGCTGAAATAACACCGCTGTTGGTCGGATCAATGTCCGGCGCTCTGGCGTGGCGAATGGTCCGAAATACTGTCCTCAAGTCATCAGCCTCAGGATTGGCGCTTCAGGAGGCGTATCGCTATCACGCAGTCCGAGCTCTTGTTCGCGAGCACGCGATTAAGAGAGTTCTGACCGTTCTGTACCGCCAGGGAATTGAACCGATACTGGTGAAGGGATGGGCTGTTTCCGGGTTGTATCCTGAACCGGCTCTGCGGCCTTACGGCGACATAGATCTAGTAGTTCGATCACATCAATACCCCATTGCTGTAGCAGCGAGCAAGGACCTTGGCGGCGAATACAATATTGATCTCCACAGTGAGTTTCATGATTTGGACTACCACCGTTTTGACGATCTGTATGAACGGTCGACGCTAGCCAAGCTTGATGACCTGAACGTTCGGGTGCTCAGCTTGGAAGACCATCTGCGTGTCCTGTGCTTTCACCTGTTGCATCACGGCGCATTTCGTCCGCTGTGGCTTTGCGACATTGCCGCAGCCGTAGAATCTCGGCCAACGGATTTTGATTGGGACCGTTGCCTCGGTAAGCATAAGCGGCGCGCCGATTGGGTTGCGTGTTGCATCGCGCTCGCGCACCGATTGCTCGCAGCGAGAGTGGACGATACGCCCGGAAATGACAGGGCAAACACTCTACCGGACTGGCTAGTTTCAAATGTGTTGAAGCAATGGGAATACCCATACAACACTTCGCAAGTGCCGGCCATTCATCAGGCTCCAATGGCAAAATATCTTCGCAACCCCAATGGCGTGTTGGCGGACCTTCGCCGCAGGTGGCCCAACCCCATCGAGGCGACCGTGTATGTAGGCGGGCCATTCAACGAGCTTCCAAGGTTTCCGTTTCAGATCGGCGAATGCGTCGCGCGAACTGCCAAGTTCATCGCGCGTCTGCCGAAGGCGCTAAGAGAAGGTGATGGTTGACACGATAAGTGATTCGGCGGACGATGAGCATGCCGCTGAGGCACGGTTAACATCAGGCTTACACACGTAGAGATAACTGCGGGTCGGGTTATCTTTGGTCCGGATGATGCGGAGCCTCTGCTTGGAGTCACCACGCTCGAGTCAGTCGGAATAGTCGTCGATCCAACTACCCGGACACTTGAGCGACTGCCAGCCATCCCTCTAAAATAAGATTAACGACCGACTGCCGATTGCGCTCTTGCCGAAGCAAAGGCCCGCCTCGTGTGTTGAGGTTGCATTCCTGAATCTCCACTGTAAAGACTGTTAAGACGGAATGAAAACTTGTGAAGCAAGTTTGGCAATTGTAAAAACTGACCATCATTCAGACTCCTTCGATTATGCCGGGTGTATATTCGTGCGAGACAAGCGTAAGGTCGAGATCGCGGCGCGATGTCAGAGCCTTCTCCGGCGGATAAAGTCCGAGGTCCGCCGGATTGTCTCACACAGTCGAAATGCGAAAGGGGATTACCATGAAGCTCGTAGCATCGATCTCGATACTACTGCTTACGACACTGCCTTGCTTACCGCAGGACCAGGGACTGCCTCCCGCGCTTGCTTCGCTCGTCGCTACTGAACGCGAGTTTGCCAGGACCAGTGTAGAGAAAGGCTTTCGCGAGTCGTTTCTCGCATTCTTTGCCGACGACGGGATCTTTTTTCAGCCCCATCCAGTCAAAGCCAAAGAAAACTTACGCGCTCGGCCCGCCAGACCGCAGACCTTCACGTTGAATTGGGAGCCGATCTTCGGTGACATATCTGACGCCGGCGATTTAGGGTTCACCACCGGACCGTTTACGTTGACAAGCACCTCGCCGCCGAATTCACCAGCTCAACACGGATGTTTTTTCTCGATCTGGAAACTGCAAGCCGATCGCACTTGGAAGGTCGTCTTGGACGCCGGAATCTCGACGCCTGAAGCAATCTCTTCCTCTTCATTTCGAGCTGCTCGACACCCGCACTCAAAGCCGGAAGGTCCCGCTGCGAGCCTGGAAAGTGAGCGACACGCTTTGATGGAGTTAGACCGCGAGCTGCTGAAAACGGTCAAGAAGATCGGACTAATAGGCGCGTTTTGGACCATCTTCGACGAGGAGGCCAGACTGCACAGAGACGGCTTTATCCCCAAGGTCGGCAAAGAATCCATTAGAGGCTTCCTTGCGCAAAAAGCATTCGAGGTCAGTTGGGAGCCTATTGCATCCGACATCTCCAAGTCGGCGGATCTCGGTTATACCTATGGGCGCTATGAAGCCGCCGAGCCCGGCGATGCCTCCACCAGGAAGGTCGGTCGCGGCTATTACGTGCGTGTCTGGAGGCGAGATGCGTCTCGTCGTTGGAAGCTTTTACTTGACACCGTCAGTCCCGTACCACCTGAAGATAAGTAACCGATTGGCTTTCCGCAGTATCCGACTAGAAAGAGATCATGATGGCAGGGCGAGAGAGTTTCGGAGAATTCATCACGCGCATCCTTCATGAAAAGAAGCTGACCCTTTCTGATGTTGAGAGGAGAACGCAGGGGGCGATCAGCGATAGCTATCTCTCTTATATTATCCAGGAGAAGGGGGGAAACCTGACCGTCCGCAAGCTGAAGGTACTGGCTCAAGGGCTGGGAGAGCCCGAGGTCATGATATTGGAGGCAGCGAGCGGAATACCGCTCATTGATGCAACCGGAGCAAGCGAGCTGGGACAGGTTCTGTATAAGTACAACCAGCTTTCGGATCGGGACAAGATGGAACTGAGACCAACCCTGCAGCTCTTCATCCGGGAGATCGAGCGGCGCTTAAGCGGTCCCGAGAACGAGCAGATCACGACGAACAACACCGCCGTTTCATGAAACATCCCGTCACTTCACCTTCAAAACAACAAACGTGAGGTCATCATGTTGTGAGGCGCCCAGACACCAGTCTTGTATTCTTTTCACCAGCTCGGCTCGAACTTCGTCCGCAGACAGTTGCGCGGCGTGTGTGATTACTTCCTGTAGTCTTTCTTCGCCAAACTCCTCGCCTTCTCGGTTGAGCGCCTCGGTCACTCCGTCCGTGTAAGCGAGCAAGAGATCGCCGCTTCGAATCTCGATTATTAACGTAGGCCAGATGTTGAGTCGACTCGTCGATCTGCGCGTAGAAGAACGTCACGTACGTCGCGGCGTCGGTCGACCGGCACAGCAACCGGTTCATAGTCGATACTAGCTCTGAGAGTGACGCCTGCGTACTGGACATAGCCTGGCTGCGCAAAGAAGCTTGCACGATTGACATCACCAGCGCGGCGGAGATTCCCTTGCCCGCGACGTCCGCTACCGCAACGCCTATCTGTTCGTTGTCGAAAACAAGGAAGTCGTAGTAGTC
>Ga0114129_10001756_pt1 | contig 29522 bp, 30 predicted proteins | sample RhiMetdeltSRZDD1_FD_80071 | JGI IMG/M metagenome (GOLD analysis project Ga0114129, IMG submission 80071) | Populus rhizosphere microbial communities from Tennessee, USA - Rhizosphere MetaG P. deltoides SRZDD1 (version 2) (version 2) | ecosystem: Host-associated > Plants > Roots > Rhizosphere >... | reverse complement strand
TCCAGCTCATCAATCGCGCCATCCCAGGGATTTGTCCGGCTGCTCTCGGCGCGCCGGCGGTGGCACGACGTGTCGGCCTCGACGGAGCCCGCGCCGTCATACCGGACGTCCGGCCTCGAGGGCCATGACGAGTCTCCCTTCGTGAGGGCGACTCTATACCCCGATTTTGGAGGCACCTCGGAGCCACGCGGGGCGGCGATCGCTGCGCGAACTCAAATTTTCGCGAGCACCGCGCCAATCGCGGCAGCGTCGGGCTCTAAGCACTGCTGAAACGCGTTTCTCGAGGTGCCGCCAACAAGCGCGCAGTGCACACACGAAAAGCTGTCAAGTGAAATCCCGCGTGGACCCGCGCGTCAGCAGCGAACCGCGAATGAGCACACGACTCCGGCGAGCGCACGAACGAACGAGCGGCCCGGGAGCACGAGCGGGTGCCGTCACCAACCGCCTACTTTCCGATACACCGCCAGGCGCCATCTCCGTCGCTGGCTCCCGCGGCGTGGTCGCTCAGAAGCGCGCGTCCAGAGCGGGGCCAGCCTTTTCGCGCGCTGATGTCGCGCATGAGGGCCTCGCCGAAGCACGCTCGCGTCGCGGCACGGCTGAAAGCCGTGCCGCCATCATCGGAATTCCGCCCTCAGTGGCCGCTCCGCGGCACGCGTGCTCTGACGCTTCTTTCCGTTCACGAAGCGATGGCCGCGGGCGCCACTGTCCGCGTTCCGGTCACCGGAGGCTTTTCGGACACCTCCCGACCGACGATCAGGGGATAGGCGAGGCCACCGCAGAATCCACCGATGATCGGCGCGATCCAGAACAGCCACAGTTGTGAGAGAGCCCAGCCGCCCATGAGCGCCGCCGGGCCCGTGCTCCGAGCGGGGTTCACCGACGTGTTGGTGACGGGGATGCTGATCAGATGAATGAGCGTCAGCGCGAGGCCAATCGCGATGGGAGCGAAGCCAAGAGGCGCGCGGCCGTGCGTGGCGCCGAGGACGACGATGAGGAAGACGAACGTCATGACGAACTCGCACACGAAGCCGGCGATCGCCGAATAGCCACCCGGGGAGTGGGCACCGTAGCCGTTGGCGGCCAGCCCGGTGGCGAGGGTCCATTCCGGCTTCCCGCTCGCGATGAGGTAGACGACTGCTGCCCCGACGATCCCACCTAGTACCTGTGCGACGACGTAGGGAAGGACATCGCGACCGGGGAACCGCCGCCCCGCCCACAGGCCGATCGAGATCGCGGGGTTCAGGTGACAGCCAGAAATGTGCCCGATCGCGTACGCCATGGTCAGCACGGTGAGGCCAAAGGCGAAGGAGACACCCAGTAGCCCGATGCCGACTGATGGAAACCCGGCGGCCAGCACCGCGCTCCCGCATCCTCCGAGCACGAGCCAGAAGGTGCCGACAAACTCTGCCGTCACTCGATTGCTGAGATTCGCCTGAATCATGTCGTCCTCCAAATCTTCGCGGCGGCGATCGGGACGTCTCCTGTTGAAACGCGTGAGCCGTGGCGTCGCGATCAACACCGTGTTGCCTGACGAGTACCCCGCACGGACATTTGCTGGAATGGGATCTTGGTCCCATCGCCACCGGCTCGGCTGGCGAGTGCTGTTTTGCGAGGGCACGGTCCCGGTGCTCTTCAGCCAAGGTGAGGGACGTCTCCGTCGTTAGCGGCAGCGGTGAGGTCCACGAGCAAAGCGGCGTGATCGCTGAGGAGAGCCCGCCGGCGCTGACGGCTGGCGCCGCCCCACACGTAAGCGGCGTCCTGGAGTTGGTCCAGGAGCGGCGCGTTGACGAAGGCCTGATCGATCCGGAAGCCGTGACGACCGTTCGGCGAGTACCACGTGTACACGCGCGTGTCGGGACGGGTATGACGGAACGCGTCCACCCACCCGCACGCGGCGAGGGCGTCGATCCAGCCTTCCTCGCGCGCGTTGAACGCGGGCACCTGCTCGTCGAGCCCGCGGCGCCCGCAGTTGGTGTCGCCGACGAACAGGGCAGGGCCGCGTGCCCAGCGCTGCGCGCAGCCGAGCACCGAGTTCAGGAACTCGTACTTGTTGCCCTCGGCGCGGTTGGGGACGTGCATCAGGCCCACCACCATCGGGATCGGCCCGTCCACCACCGCCGCCAGCCACCGGGCGAGGTGTGAGGGCGCGGCGGTGAGACGGACACGCCGGAGCGGTGAGCGGGCGGCGACGAGGAGGGCGTTCGTCTGCGGTCGCCGGGGGTCGGCAGTCGTGAGTTGATGCCGGAGCCCGTGCGCGGCGAGGGCGGTCGCGAGCGCACGGCTGGGGGCGCTGGCGCGGAATTCCGACAGCGCGGCGACGTCGGCACCCCAGCGCACGAGCTGGCGCGCGATACGGCCCGCGCGCCGTCCGCCGCCCGCGCGGATGTTCCACGCCACCACCCGCATGCCGCTCGCGCGGCTGGGGCCGACGCCGTTCAGCAGTGCCGGCAGGGCGGGAACTCGCGGGAGTAGACGGGCTGCTTCAGGAACTCCTCCGGGTTGTACTTCCAGAACTGGCTGACAGCCGGGTAGGTGAAGATCACGGTGTTCTGCAGCTTGCCGTCCACGCGCTCCACCTTCCGGATGTAGATGTTCTGGGTGGGATTGCCGTAGGCGTCCATCTTGACGGGGCCGCGCGGGGCGTCCGCGATCTCGACCGCGCGCAGGGCGGCCATGAAGGCGGCGCGGTCTTCCACGCGGCCCCCGATCGCCTTCGCGGCCTCCGCCACCACGCGGGCGCCCGTGTAGCAGTTCTCGGAATAAAACGACGGCGAGCGGTTGTACTTCTTCTCGAAGGCGGCGCGGAAGCGCCGGTTCGCGGGCGTGTCGAGGGCCGCCGAGTAATGATGGGCGCTCACGACGCCGATCGTCTCGTCGCCGAGCTGCGGCAGGACGTGCTCGTCGGTGTGGGTGCCGCCCGCGATGACGGGGACACGATCTTTCAGTCCACTCGTCGCCCACTGCTTGGCGAAGAGCAAGCTCCAGCGGCCGAGCGCGAGCACGAAGACGGCGTCGATGTCTTTGCGGATCTGGCCCAGATAGGGCGCGTAGTCCTGGACGTTGAGCGGGACCCAGATCTTCTGCACGATCTGACCGCCGTTGTCCTCGAACGTCTTCTGGAATCCGCCCGCGATCTCCCATCCAAACGCGTAGTCGAGCGACACGATCGCGACCTTCTTGTAGCCGAGCGTGCGGGCGGCATACTCGCCGAATGGGTGCATGTTGCCGCCCGCCGAGAAGCCGGTGCGGATGAGCCACTTCGGCCGCCGGCGCTGGGTGAGGTCGTCGGCGGAGTTGATGGGATAGATCGTCGGGACGCCCTGCGCCTCGATGTACGGGACCAGCGCGTAGGCGACGTTGGAGAGGATCACGCCCGCCAGCATGTGGACGTGATCGGACTCCACCAGCTTCCGCGCGCGCGTGAGCGCCGTTGCCGGCACGCCCTCGTTGTCCTCGAGGATGACCTCCAGCTTGCGCCCGGCGAGCTGCCAGCCCGTTTCCTCCCAGAACAGCTCGCAGCCGCTGTACATGTCCTTGCCGGCCTGGGCGATGGCGCCGGAGAGAGGCGCGATGAACCCGATCTTGACGGGGCCCTGGGCGACGGTGTCCGTGGCGGCACTGAAGGCGACGACGACGGCGAGCGCAGCGATCACGACGAGCAGGCGCATGGCTTCCCCCCGGGCGGGCGCATTGGTTACAGCGCGTGATTGCCACACCCCGGCCTGCTTTGTCCAGCGGAGGGGTGGAGCGCTCGGCATCACGTGAGTCCACCATCGACGGCGATGACCTGACCGGTGATGTATCCGGCGCCGTCGGAACAGAGAAACGCGACGGCGGGCGCGACCTCGTCGGCGCGCCCGGGACGGCCGAGCGGGATGGCGGCGAGCAGCTCCGCGCGGTTCTCGGAACTGACGTCGGCGGTGAGCGCGGTGTCGACGAGACCCGCCGACACGCAGTTGACCGTGATCCCGCGCGAGCCGACCTCACGTGCGAGCGCCCGGCAGAGACCGACGAGGGCGCTCTTCGCGGCCGCGTAGTTCGTCTGGCCTCGCCGGCCCACGAGCGCGGTGGGCGACACGATGTAGACGATGCGGCCCCAGCCGCGGTCGAGCATGCCCGGCAATGCGCCGCGCGAGGCGAGGAAGCCGCCGCGCAGGTTCACGTCGAGGAGATCGTCGAAATCGCGGTCGGCGGTGGCGAGCAGCAACCGATCGCGCGTGAAGCCCGCCGCGTGCACGACCACGTCGACGCGGCCGATCGCAGCGAAGAGCGCGCCGACCTCCGCGGACGATGCGGCGTCGCAGCGCGTGAGCGAGATGGGGACGCCGTGGGCGCGCGCGCTCTCCTGCGCGTGGCGAGCGGCGTCCTCATCGCGGGCGTAGGTGGCGATGACGTCGAACCCCTCGCGAGCCAGCGCGTGCGCGACGGCGAAGCCGAGGCCACGGCTGCCGCCGGTGACGAGCGCGCGTCGCGGCGGCGGCGACATGCGCGGAGTCTATCCCCGCTCCGACGGCCGGGGCAAACGCGCGCTTTGCGACGCGTCGTTCGGTGCGGTTCCGACTATACTGTGGCGCATGTTCGGTTCGGCGAAGGCAGCGACGCAGGGCGAGGGCGAGCGCGTCGCGCACGGCACGGAGACCCCGGCGGCTCCGCGCTGGTACTGGCATCCGTACAATCGCGCGCAGTTCTACCGCCTCGCCGAAGGGCTCGGCTGGGTGCCGCGGCCGCTGCGCCTCACACTGGCGCGCCGGCTCGGTGCGCTGGCGCCGCGATTCGTGCCCGCCGAGCAGGCGGCGGTGCGCCGTACGCTCGAAATCGTCACCGGCGCCTCCGGGCCACGGCTCACCGTGCTCACCGCACGTGTGTTCCAGGACTTCGCGATGTGCTTCAGCGATCTCGTCTCCACCAATCGGCAGTCCGCCTCCACGCTCTTCCGCTACGTGGACGCCGTTCGCGGTGCCGAGGAAGTCCAGCGCATCGCGGGTGGGATCGTGTCGATCACCGCTCACGTCGGGAACTGGGAGCTCGCCGGGCGCCTGCTCGCCACGCGCTCGACGCGGCGGACGCACGTGGTGGTGTCGCCCGAGGAAGCGCCCGAGCTCGAGCGCTGGGTGCGGCGCAACGGCGACGGCGTGCGCTTCGTGCCGCGTGCGCATCCCGGCGTGGGCGTCGAGCTGCTGGCCGCGCTGCGGCGCGGTGAGGTGGTCGCGGTGCAGGGCGATCGCGCCCTCGGCACGCGCGGTGACGTCTCGATTCCGTTCTTCGGGCGGCCGGCGTCGTTCCCGCTCGGTCCCTTTGTGCTCGCGCGCGCGGCGGGCGTGCCGATCGTCCCCGCCTTCTGTCTGCTCAACGGGGACTACCGTTATAAGGTCGAGATCGGAGCGCCGATCGCGGTGGAGCGCGGAGAGGAGGAAGCGGCAGCGCACGCGTGGGTACGGGTCCTCGAGAACGTGGTGCGCGAGCATCCCACGCAGTGGTTCAACTTCTTCGACATCTGGGCGGGACCGCGGTGAGCGTCGATCTCGCCGAATCCGAGCGGGTGGCGGCGGCGGTCACGCCGCTTCTCCCTTCCGCGCTCCGGCCGTACTTCGGCGCGGGCTTCACGTACTCGCACCTGCTCTTCGACGAGTACGTGTTCCGCCTCGCCCTCCGCGTGTTCCGCGAGGCGGAGCTCGACGCCGCCGTCGGCGATGGGGCCGGCGCCGAAGATGTGGTGAAGCGCGCCGGCCTCGAGCCGCGCCGCAGCCTCGTGCCCGTGGACTGGCTGCTTCGTCATCTTGCCGCGCGCGGCGTGCTCGCGCGCGAGGACGGCGCGGCGGGCACGCGGTTCCGCCTGGAGGCGGCGCTCCCGGAACTCGATCCGGACGCTGTCCACGCCGATCAGCAGCAGCACGACGCCTTCTGCTTGCCGTCCTACGGGCTCGCGGAAACCGCCGCCAATGACTATCCCGCCTTCCTGCGCGGCGACCGCTCGGGCGACGAGATCCTCCTCGCGCCCACCCGGCTTCCTCTCTGGGTGGGCTACTTCTCGAACGACAACGCCCTCTACGCGGTGAACAACCGGGTCGGCGCCGCCGCCCTCGAAGCGTGGATGAAGCCGGGCGAGGGCGCCGTGCTCGAGCTCGGCGGCGGCCTCGGCAGCGGTGCCAGCGCCGTGCTCGAGCGGCTCGCGGCCACCGGCCGACTTCGCGAGCTGACCGCCTACCGGTTCACCGAGCTCGTCCCCGCCTTCCTGCGACGGGCGCAGCGCCTGCTCGCCACCAAGTTTCCGGAGACGCCGTTCCTCACGTTCTCCGCGCTCGACATGAATCGGGCCTTCGCCGAGCAGGGAGTGGCGCCGGAGAGCGTGTCGATCGTGTATGCGGTGAACACGCTTCACGTCGCGCACGACCTCGCGTTCACGCTGGGCGAGATCCAGCGGACGCTCCGACCGGGCGGGCAGCTCATCGTGTCCGAGTGCGTCCGCCCCGCGGCCGGGCACACGCTCTACCCCGAGTTCGTTTTCAACTTGCTGGAGACGTTCCGGGCGCCGCGGTTGCATCCCGGCTATCGACCGAACGGCGGCTTCCTCACGCCGGCACAGTGGACGGACGCGGTGGATGCGGCGGGATTCGTGAACATCCGCCTGCTGCCCGACCTCGCCGCCATCGGCAAGGTGTTCCCCACGTTCTACGTCGGCGCTCTCGGGGCCACGCGCCCATGACCGGACGCGCTCCGCATCCGACCCTCAAGGAGTACTACGGCAGCGACGCCGAGCGACAACCGTTCGTCACCGCGCTCTTCGACGGCGCCGCGCGCCACTACGATCGCGTGTGCACGCTGATGTCGCTCGGAAGCGGCCAGTGGTATCGCGGCCAGGCCCTCGAGCGTGCCGGTCTCCGCGGCGGCATGACCGTGCTCGACGTCGCCACCGGCACCGGGCTCGTCGCGCGCGCCGCGATCCGGATCGTCGGCGATTCGCGAGCGGTGGTGGGTCTCGATCCGAGCCGCGGGATGCTCGACGAGGCGCGCAAGGTACTGACCATTCCGCTCGTGCAGGGCCGCGCCGACGAGCTCCCGTTCCCGGACGCGCACTTCGATCTGCTCAGCATCGGATATGCGCTGCGCCACGTCGCCGATCTCGACGTCGCGTTCGGCGAATGCCGGCGCGTGTTGAAGCCGGGTGGCCGGTTGCTGGTGCTCGAGATCACGCGCCCGGCGTCGGCGGTGACGCGGGCGGTGACACGCGTCTATATCCAGCAGGTGCTCCCGCGCATCATGTGGCTCACCACGCGCAGCGAGCCGGCCCGGATGCTGATGCGGTACTACTGGGACACCATCGCCTCGTGCGTTCCGCCCGAGGCCATCCTCGACTGTCTGAGCCGGACCGGGTTCACCGACGTGCGGCGCGTCGTCTTCGGCGGATTCCTGAGCGAGTACGTCGGGGTCAAAACGCGCGCGTAGCGCGCGTCAGCGAATCGCGAGCTCGGCCGGATCCACGCCGCGCAGCCCGTGGCGGCACAGCAACTTCAGGAGGCCACGGCTGTAGCGCGCGCCCGTGCGGGAGCCGCTTGCCTGGAGCGCGATCTGCCGCGAGATGTGGCATTGCATCCGGGTCTTCAGCCAGGTGTCGCCCTTCTCCTGCCATTCGCGTCCGGCGCGGATGGCGGCGACGAGACGGCCGTCGTAGAAGTACTCGATGAGCTCGCGCCACGCCGCCAGCGCCGCCGTTTGCGCAGGCGGGTAGGGGGCCAGGATGGAGGCGAGATTGGCGGGCGTGGGAGCGAGACGACCGTCGAGCACGGGCGTGAGCAAGTCCGCGACCATCTCCGCCGAGCGCATCGCGAGAAACACGCCGGGTGAGAGCATGGGATCGACGTGGCCGAAGGTGTCCCCCACCATGACCCACCCGGGGCCGAGGCCGCGTTCCGAGATGAGCTGGTAGTTCGAGTACGTCGCGACTCCCGTCACGCGCTTGCCGTCGGGCAGGATCTTGCTGACCCACGGATTGCTGCTGATGCCGCCGGCGAGACGCTCTTCCGGCGTGCGGCCGAGGCGCGCCGCGTCCTCGTGGCCGATCACGATCCCCACCGACAGCCGTTCCTGGAGCGGGATGCACCACGCCCAGCCCGCCTCCGCGCGGGTGAGCAGGAGCTGGCCCGGCGGTTCTTCCCACACGAAGTTCTCGTAGTGGGCGAAGTACGCGACGTCGTTGCGCGGCCCCACGTGGGCGGGGATGCCGAGCACGCGCCCGACGTGCCGCGTGCGCCCGCTCGCATCGACGATGAGATCGGGCTGCCGTCCCGCGAGGGCGGAGGCGGCGGCGAGCGTCTCCTGGGTGAGGGCGACCTCGGCGTCGCCGCCACGCGCGCGCTCTACACGCGCCTTGACCTCTACCCGGTGAGCGCCGGCGGCGATGGCTCGTGCGACGAGCGCCTCGTCGAACTGCGGGCGCGGCGTGTTGTACGTGTAGGGATGGACGCCGGCGAAGCGCGAGAACGTGAAGCTGAAGCGGTCGATGGGCGACCAGATGAACGAGACGCCCGGTTTCAGCCGGCTGAAGGACGCGATTTCCTGCTCGACGCCCAAGCGCTGGAGCACGGGCACGAGGGCGGGGACGAGCGATTCGCCCACCAGCAGCTCGGGGCGGCGACCGTCGTCGAAGAGCGTGACGTTGGCGCCGCGAGCGGCGAGCAGCATCGCCACCACGGCGCCCGCGGGACCCGCGCCGAGAACGGCCACGCGCAGGGGCGCGCTCATCGCCGGAGTATCTTGCCGCCCGGCGTGCGCGCCACCGCGCTCACCACCGTGAACTGGACGGGAACCTTGTACGGCGAGAGCAGACGCGCGCAGTGAGCGCGGAGGGCATCGACGTCGATCGACGACGACGTGACCGCGACCTCGGCGTGCGGTACCTGGCCGAGACGCGGATGGGGTTGCCCCACCACCCGGGACTCTTTCACGCCGGGGAAGCGGTTGATGCACGCTTCCACTTCTTCCGGAAAGAACTTCACGCCTGCGACGAAGATCACCGCTTTCTTCCGTCCCTCCAGGTAGAGGGCGCCGCCTGCGTCGAGACGGCCGATGTCACCGGTGAGGAACCAGCCGTCGTGCGTGATGCGCTCTCGCCGCTGCCATGGCGCGTAGTACGCGGAGAAGAGTCCCGATCCCCGCACCGCGACCTCGCCGGCGGCGCCCGCGGCGAGGCGCGCGCCCGCTTCGGAAAACACGGCGACGTCGTAGCCGGGCACCGGACGCCCCACCGACGTCGCCGGCACGCCGTCCGTCCGGACGTTGATGCACGGCAATCCGGCCTCGATGATCCCGTACGCCTGCGCCACCGGCACGCCGTAGGCGGCCTCGAACCGTTCCATCACCGGCAGCGTGATAGGCGCGCTCGTGGAGAGCGCGAGGCGGACGCTCTTGAGCGGCTCCGCCGAGGGCAAGTTCCCGAGGCGCTCGAAGTGGAATGGCGACGCGTAGACCACGCTCGCCTCCAGGCGGCGGATCGCTTCCACCACCGCCCGCGGCAGCGTGTCCGGACACATGAGGATGTGCGCGCCCGCCTTCACGTAGGCGGTGATCGTGACCGCGAAATGGTACGCGAGCGGGAGCACCCAGAGGATCCGGTCCTCGGACGTGAAGCGGAGGACGTGGTCGGCGGCTTCCACGCGGGCGGCGGTGGCGGCGTGCGAGAGCACGACGCCCTTGGAACGCGCGGTCGTTCCCGACGTGAATCGGATGAACGCGGGGTCGAGGTCCGCGAGCTCGACGGGACCGGCGGCGTCGCGGTCCACCCACTGCAGCGTGAAGCCGTCGCACTCGCCGCCTTCGAGCACGCGCGGCTCGCCGCCAACCGGCAATCCCTCGGCCGCCGCCGGCGCCGACAGGCACGCGTTCACGTCCACCTCGCGCAGCACGTCCGCCATCTCGGCAGCGGTGATGTTGGTCGGCACGGGGACGAGACAGGCGCCGGTCGCGAGGAGCCCGAACGCCGCCGGCAGATACGCGAGGCCGTTCGGGCAGAGAAGCCCGATGCGCTGCCCGCGCTCGACGCCCTCCGCTTTGAGGAACGTGGCCACGTGCCAGGCCTCGCGCCCGAGAGCGCCGTAGGTGATGGAGCGACCCGACCGCACATCGGTGACGGCGACGCGGTTCGCGTGGGTCTCGGCAGTTCTGTCGAGGATGTCGGCGAGGTTCACGCGCCCTCCGCTTCACGCGCGGCAGCGATGCCCACCGCCTCCCCGGCGGCGAGACACGTTCCGATGACGCGCGCGGATCCAAGCGCTTCGTGGGTGGCGCTCATGCATCGACCGGCCGCGAACAGGTTCTCGACGTCGCGCGCGCGCAGGCTGCGCAGCGGGATGTCGTAGGTGCATCCGTCGTCCAGGTATTCGTAGGTGGGCCCCGTCCGGCCCGGTTCCCAGAGCTCGATGGGCCAGCTTCCGCGCACCACGCCATCGTCGAAGCGCCGCCCGGAGAGGACGTCGTCGCGGGTGAGCTCGTAGCGGCCGACGATCCGGCGACTCTCGCGCACACCGACCTGAGCCGCGGCGTGGGACACGAACGCGCGCGCGAAGGCAGGCATCGACTTCAAGAACTCCGTCACGGCAAGCGCGCGGCGGCGGCCTTCTTGCTCGGCGACGGTGAGGAAATCGCGCCCGGCGCCGACGCGCTCGATGAGCCCGTCCAGCGCGAGCTTGCACACGACCTCATCGGGCTGCGGCGAGAGCGCGAGCATGAGGTGCGACGCGCCCGCGGGCAGGGCGCCGTCGCGCTCGGCGGCGACCAGCGTGCGCAACAACGCCACCCGCGCGCCTGGCGTGAGCGCGGCGCGATCCACCTGCTGGAGCACGAAGACCAGCGACGGAAGCTGTCGCGCCGTCACCGGCGCCGTGTCCGTGGCCGCGCCCGCGCGGTGGGCGAGGACGGCGTCGCCGGTGGCATCCACCACCGCGCGCGCGGCGAGCTCGACCGTCCGCTCCCACGTCGCCACCCGCACGCTCTCGACGCGCGCCGCGCGCGTGGTCACATCGACCAGATAGGCATGCAGGTAGACGTCGAGCGCGGGCGCCGCCGACGTCAGCTCGTCGGCCAGGCATGAGAACGCGAACGGCGTGTAGGGCATCACGAACATCCGGCCGCGGCGCACGGGCTTCTCGCACCCCGGCATCTCCGCCAGACGTCGCGCGAACGTGAGCGCGAAGCCCTCGTTCACGGGTTCCGGCGTGCCCTCCGGCGACGTCTGGTAGAGACCGCAGATCGTGCTGACCATCCCGGCGGTGGCCATGCCGCCGAGAAAACCGTAGCGCTCGACGAGCGCGGTGCGTGCGCCGGCGCCGGCGGCGCCGAGGGCGGCGGCGAGACCAGCGGCGCCTCCTCCCACCACGACGACGTCGTACCTCAAGAGGTGCTGGCCCATCCCATGCCTTCGCCCACCGCGTCCACGAGCCGGCTCGCGTCCTCTTCGCTCACCGCACCGTCAACCCACGACACGACCACGTTGTTCCGGCCCGCGCAGCGATTGAAAAAGACGCCAACGCCTGGCCGCGGCGGCACGGCGGGGACATGATAGGCGTTCAGCACGGCGCGTCCGAAACAGCGCGCGAGCGCCGGGGGAAATTCCCCGAGGTCGGCGCAGTTGAACGAGAAGATCTCTCCGCCCGCCGTCCACGGCAGCGCGCGCAGCATCGTGCGCAGCGGACGGTAGTGCAGGAACTCCATCGCCACCGCGTTGGCGTCGATCTGCCCGTCGCGCACGGCGTCCGCCATCTGCTGGCGGAGCGCCCGCGCGAGCGCAGGGACGTCCGCGGTGTCGGACGGCGTGAAGCGCGCGAAGTGGAACGCGAGCAGGTTCCCGAACGTGGCGCCCGGTTCTCCCTTCGGGCGCAGATCGACGGAGATCGGAAGCAGGAAGGGGACGTCCGGCAATCCGCGTCGGCGCCACAGCTCGGCCATGGCCTTGCCGACCACCGCGAGACGCCATGAGATGTCGCGCGTCTGGCGCAGGCGAGGGTCACCCTCGTCGAAGCTGACCTGCCGGTAGCGAACGGCGCCGGGCGTGGTGAGTGCGGCGCCGGGAGAGACGGGAGGGACCGGCGCCAGCGATTTCATGTACGCGAGGCTGGTGCGCGCGATCCGTCCCCGCTCCCTGAACGGTCGAGGATCCCGCGTCACTTCTCGGGAGAGGCTGGCGTCGTGACCTCCGTTCGTCTCGAGCGTCGAGAGCCGCGCGAGGAGATTCTGGCCGCCGCGCGGATCCATGAGCGGATGGAACCACGTGAGCACGAGCACGCCCTGACCGCGCGGACCGTTGCCGGTCGTGTCGATGACCAGCATTCGGAGCGGCGGCTCGCGGTGGGGGTCGATGGCCGCGTTGATCTCGGCTTCGATCAGACGCTCGAGCTCCCGCGTGCTCGTCGCAGCCGCCTGGCGCACGGGCGGGGGCGTGAGCGTGGCACGCGGACCGGCCGCCCAGTGTAGCTTTCCCCACGGGAACGGACGCCGCAGGCGCGAGGCCGGCCACGGGCAGGCGTCGAGGAAGAGATCGAGCGCACGGCGGATGCGATCGACGGCGAGCGGACCATCGCAGTGCACGACCATCACGGTGTTGTTGCTCTGGCCCGCACGCTTCCACGGCGCGTGCATCGCCATCAGCACGAGGTCGGCGCCGCGAACGGGAAGGCGACGCCGCGTAGCCGTTAGGAGGGCCCCCTCCGGCGGCACAGGTAGTTGGCGATGGCGCGGGGAGACATCACGTTCTCTTCCACGAGATCCTCGTCCGGCATCCAGAGGCCGAACTCGGATTCGACGAAGAGTAGCACCTTCAGCAGCCCCATGGAGTCCACACCGGCACTTTCGAAGTCGTCGTCGGGCTGGATGGGACGACCTCGTGCCATGACGTTGGCGTTGACGAAGGCGGTGAGCACGCCGGCGACCTCCTCGGCGTCGATCCGGGGCGGCGGTAGCGGCATCCGAGTTACACTACCGTCCCCGGTGTCCGAGGTCAACATCGGCGCCACCGGCAGCGTTCGGAGTAGAATCGGGACGTCGCCGTGACCAGGTCGCTCGCCCGCTGGCTCCTCGTCGTCGTGCTCCTCGCGGCCGGCTGCGTGTCCGCACCACCCCTGCGCACCGCGCTCACGGTGAGCCCGCCCGAGCCGGCCATCCGTTTCGGCGTGGATACCTTCGCCTTCCCGAACGAGAGCCGGACCAAGAACCGTGGGAAGCCTGATCTCTACGCCAACTGGTGCTTCGTGATGGCCCGCGCCATCACCCAGTTCCATCGCTTCGCGCGCTTCGAGCCGTCGGCGCCCCGCGTGTCGGCCGCCGAGTACGCGGAGCGGGTGAGTCGCATCACCTCGCGCGCGCCGTGGCGATCGCCGCTGCCGCCGGACGACCGCATCGTCATCCCCGGTTACGCCTCGCTCTACGAGTTCTCGCGGGACGACGAGGCCGCCGTCAAGGCCGGGATGGGCGGCCGCTTCTGGACGTGGGTCCACTGGACCAACTGGCGGATCGGTTTTCCCATGCCGCGCGCGGAGCAGGAGGGCGTGGCGCAGGAGACGCTCGCAGAACTGCAGGCGGGGCGCCCGGTGCAGTGGCTCGTCACGAACTTCCCGACATGGGAGATGAATCACACCGTGGTCGTCTACGACTACCGCGTGGACGGGGGACGGGTGGACTTCATCGTCTACGATCCCAACGATCCCACCGCACCCGGGCTCGTGCGTTTCGACGTCGAGGAACGACGCTTCTGGTCAACGCGCCTCTACGACACGGGAGTGGGGCCGATGCGGGCCTTCCGCATGTACTATCAGCCACTGCTGTAGAGCGCGCGCGGCTGGCGCCGCGGAATTCGCTCCCCGCGCTTGGCGGCATCGCACGCCTTGCCGATCCCTTTCCGTTCGTCCTCGGAGCTGGCCCAGTGGCTGGCGCGCCACACCCGCGTGACCTCGGCCACCCACCGGCGGCAATCGTAGCCGGCCCGCTCGAAATAGTAGGTCCCAAGCGTGTCGGCGTCGATCTCGTCCGTGCGATCGTTGCCGGCGCGCCCGGCGTCGAGATGGCCGAGGGAGACGTGCGCGAGCTCGTGGGCGATGAGCCGCGCGAGGAGCAGCGGCGGCTCCGCCGATTCCATCACCTCCGCCACCGCCGACGCCGTCACCGCGATGGTGGCGTGCTGGCGATACCCGCACGCGAACGCGGGGCGGCCCGGCGCGGTACCGCTCCTCACGACCACGATGGCGAGGTCGGCGCCGTGGAGGTCCGCGTCGGCGGCGCGGAGGAGCTTCGCGTACACGTCGCTGATGTCGCGGTCCCACGGGCTGCGCACGGCCACGATGCCGCCCCCGCAGAGATCGCGCTTGAAGTTCGCGATCGGGGTGAGGGTAACCGACGCCTCGCGCACCGCCGCCCGGCGCTGCGACCGTGTCTGGCGCGACGCCGACTCCCGCATGCATTGCTCCCAGCGCGTGGCCTCGCCGATGGCGGCCGCGCGCGCCCACACCTTGCCGTCGGGATCGATGCGCTCGAGCTCCACGCCCGCGAAGCGATCGCACTCCTTCCAGCGTGCGGCGGCGAGGTCTTGCTCGGGCGTCCGCTGCGTGACTGCGCAACCGGAGGCGACGGACGCCGCCGTCAGCAGCGCGAGCGCCGTTGCGCGCGTGCGAGAGGGCATGTTTCGAGAATACTCGCCCCGGCCCGGGTAGCCAGCATTGCGACGGCAGGCCGCGACGGAGTGCCTGGCACGGCCTGGTCAGGCACTGACCACCGCCCCCCCGCCCCGTCTCCTAGCCCCGCCTGTTAAAAGGATTTTGGTGTTCGGCATTGCCGTTGCAGATAATGCGCGTGTGGACGGTGAAGCCCTGAACGAGGCAATGCTCGGAAAGCTCCTCCAAGAGGCGCGCGAGCTCACGCGGGCCCGCGCGGGAACGGTCTATCTGCGCGAGGGCAACGAGCTCAAGTTCTTCATCGCGCAGAACGACGACCTCGCCTCGCGCTTCGGTGATGCCCGGGGGACGGCGCTGCTCACGCGCTCGCCGCTGGAATCCAGCGAGCGCAGCATCGCGAGCTACGTGGCGCTCACGCGTGCGACCGTGAACATTCCGGATGCGTACCGGATTCCACCCTTCAAGCCGTACTCGTTCAACCGCCGCTTCGACCTCCAGACGGGCTTTCGCACGCGCTCGATGCTGGTGATGCCGCTCCGGTTCCTTCCGGACTCCGCCTACGGCGTCGTGCAGCTGATCAACGCCACCGACGAGCGCGGCGAGGTCATCCCGTTCGATTCCCGCTACGAGGCGATGATCGAGGATCTCTTCCGGCGTCCGTTCGAGAAGCGCGTCCCCACCAGCGTCGCCTGACCGTCCTCAGCGCCCTTTCAGGCGCGGATCGAGCAAATCTCTCAATCCATCGCCCAGCATGTTGAACCCGAACACCGCCAGCGAAAGCGCGACGGCGGGCCAGATGGCGAGCCACGGCGCCTGGTACATGTGATCGAGGCCGGCCAGGGACAGCATGCCGCCCCACGTCGGATATGGCGGCGGGACGCCGAGGCCGAGGAATGACAGGCTCGCCTCGGTCAGGATCACCGTGGAGAGGCCGGTGGTGGCGACGACGATGATCGTGGGCAGGACGTTGGGGAGGATGTGCGCCGTGGTGATACGGAGGTGGCCCGCGCCCGCCGCCCGCGCGCTCTCGATGAACGTGTGCTCCTTGAGCGAGAGCGCGACGCCGCGGATGATCCGCGAGTTCTGGATACCGAACGCGACGCCGAGCACCGCGGTGATGTTGCCCACGCTCGGTCCCACCAGCGACATGATCGACATCAGCAGCAAGAGCGGCGGGAACGCCATCCACGCATCGACCGCGCGCTGCAGGAGGAGGTCCACCCGGCCCCCGAAGTAGGCGGAGAGGATCCCGAAGACGGTGGCGATGACGCTGCCGAGCACGACCGCGCCGAACCCTACGTAGAGCGAGATGCGGGCGCCGTAGATCAGCCGGGTGAGGAGATCGCGCCCGAGCTGGTCGGTGCCGAGCCAGTGCGAACGATCCACCGCGATGAACCGCTCGCGCAGGCTCGTCTGCGCGAAGCCGTACGGGCTCACCACGTCGGCGAGGATCGCCGCCGCCAGCATCACCACCACGATGACGCCGCCCATCGTTCCCAGCGGCTTGCGCCGCACCAATTGCACCCAGACGTCCACGTACCAGGCGCGCGGGCGCGGCCGCGGCACCTGTCGCGCCGCCGGCTCCGCGGCCGGGATGAGGATCCCGGTCCCGCGCTCAGCGGTATCGGATGCGCGGATCCAGGAACGCATAGGAGAGGTCGATGGCGAGGTTCAGCCCCACCACGAGCGCGGCCACGATGAAGTTCACGGACTGCACGACCGGGTAGTCGAGCTTGGTGAGCGCCTCGAAGAAGAAGAGACCGATCCCGGGCAGGCGGAAGATCGCCTCGATGATCACGGACCCGCCGATGTAGAGCGGCATCTGCAGCCCGATGAGCGTGATGACCGGGATGAGCGCGTTCTTGAGCGCGTGGCGGAGGACGATCGTCCGCTCGGACAGTCCCTTCGACCACGCGGTGCGGATGTAGTCCTGGCGGAGGACGTCGAGCAGCGCCGAGCGCATGATGCGCATGATCGGCCCCGCGCGCGTGACGCCGAAGACGAGCGCGGGCACGAGCATGATCTTGAGGTTCTCGAGCGGATCGCGCGTGATGCCGACGTACGTCCACACCGGTGTCCACTTGAAGTAGATCGAGGGCAGCACCACCACCAGCACGGCGAGGCCGAAGTACGGCACGGAGAGGGCGAGGATCGCGAAGACGCGGCCGAGGTAGTCCGCCGCCGTGTCCTGGCGCGTCGCCGACACGATGCCGATGACGACCCCGATCACCACCGAGACCAGGATCGTCAGCGCGGCCAGCTCGAGCGTCACCGGGAAGCGCCGGAGGAACTCGTCGAGGATGGGCTGGCGTGTCCAGTAGGAGCGTCCGAAGTCGCCCCGCAACACGATGCCGCCGACCCAGTCGAGATACTGCACGTGCACGGGACGGTCGAGGCCGAGGTCGCGACGCAGGGCGTCGAGCGTGGGCGCATAGCCGTGACCTTCCACCATGCGCGTCACCACGTCGCCGGGCATCAGGCGCATCATCCCGAAGACGATGACGCTGACGAGGAACAGCGTCGGGATGGCGAGACCGACGCGCCTGAGGATGTAGCGCTTCACACGCGCGGGCTACTTATCGAGCCACGTGTAGGCCAGCCGCATGCCGAGCCCGTACCCGTCGTGGTGCTGGAAGCCCTTGACGTAGGGCGGATGCGCCACGTACTGCGGCCACTGCGGAACGTAGATGTAATAGGCCTTGTCGGCAAGATAGCGCTGGATGTCGTCCACGATCTGCTTACGCTTCTTCGGGTCCATCTCGCGACGCTGGGCCACCAGCATCTTGTGCAGCTCGGCGTCCGCGACGTGGCTCAGATTCGTCGGCAGCTCGGCGGCGTAGCGGCCGTAGAGGAAGTCGTCGACCTCGGTGAACGGCGTGGAGGGGCCCATCGCCATCTTCTCGTACTTGCCGAGTTGGGTGGTCGAGATGTACTTGCCGTATTCCTCCGGCTTCAGCTCCACCGTGACGCCGATCTTGCCGAGGTTATCGGCGGCCAGCTCGTAGTAGCTGCGCCAGGGCGGGACGTAGCCCGGCCAGTGGAACATCGGCGTCGTGAATCCCTTGCCGAGCCCGGCCTCGGTGAGCAGCCGCTTGGCTTCGGTCGGATCGTAGCCGAGGAGCGCCTTCGCCTGGGCGGGGTCGAGCGCGCTCGCGTCGAGCTTCCATTCTTTCAACGCACACGGCACCGGGCCCGCATCGATGCAACCTTCACCGAAGAGGAGTGCGTCGTTCCAGGCCTTGCGGTCGATGGCGAGCGAGAGTGCGCGGCGCACGCGGACGTCGTTGAAGGGCGGCTGGTCGGTGCGCATGTAGATGAAGCCCTGACCGATCACCTGGTACGGCTGCACCACCATCTCCGGACTGGTCTTCTTGAGCGACTTCGCCTCCTCGGGGCTGATCCAGCCCCAGATATGAGGCAGCTCCGCCTTGCCCGCGCGCAGCACGGACAGGCGAGCGGCCGCGTCGGGCGTGATGTCGATCACGACGCCGTCGAGGTAGGGGAGGCCCTTCATGAAGTAGTCGGGATTCCGATCGAAGACCACGCGCACGCCCTTGTCGTACGACTTGAGGACGAAGGGACCGGTGCCGATGAGCGCGTCCGGATGGTTGAAGTCCTTGAACTTCTCCTCCGCCTCGCGGGGAAGGATCACGCAGAACGACGGATTGGCGAGATGGTTCAGGAACGGCGCGTACGGTTCCTTGAGCGTGATGCGCACGGTGTGGCGATCCACGGCCTCGATCCCGACCACGGGCTCGAAGCGCGTGTTGAAGCCGGACTTCGCCACGAAGCGCTCGAGCGAGTACTTCACGTCCTCCGCGACCACCTCGCGGCCGTTCACGGGCGGCTTGTTGTGGAAGCGCACGCCCTTCCGGAGATTGAATGTGTACGTCTTGCCGTCCCGCGACACCGTCCACTTCTCGGCGAGGTCGGGAAGGATCGAGAAATCGGTGGGGCTCTTCTGCTCGGGACCATTCGGGAAGCGAACGAGCTGGCTATAGACGAGGCTGACGTAGGAGTGCGTCAGGAAGCTGATCGAGAGATGCGGATCGAGGCTGGGCGCCTCGCGTTCGGCCACGCGGAGGACACCGCCGCGCTTCGGTGTTTGTGCGAGCGCCGGCGCCGCCGCCGCGAGGGCGGTCACGGCTGAGACGAGTACGAAGATCGTCAGTCGTCGCATGATCAAGGCCTCCCTGAAGCAGCGACTGCGGGCGGAAAGTGCGGCCCATTATGCCGGGCAGCGTGATCTTGTCAATGCGACCGCCGCCGCCGGGCGGGGCTTGACATGGCGACGCCGCCGACCACAATAGCAGCACTTCAGCGGTCCCCAGCATGCCGTTCCCGAACGGAGGAGAACCATGAGCGGTCTGACCCGACGCGATCTACTGAAGGGCGCGGTCGCCCTTGGCGGCGGTACCGCCGTCTTTCACGCCGGCGTGGAGCGGGTAGCGGGGCAGACGACCCAGAAGCGCGAGCTCGCCTTTGCCCAGGGCGGCGACATCTCCAAGTTCGACCCGCACTTCAGCACCTCGTCCAACGACATCCGCGTCTCGTTCAACCTCTTCGACAACCTCGTCACCCGGTATCCGGACGGCAAGCTCCACCCGGGGCTCGCCACCGAGTGGAAGGTCACCGCGCCCACCACGTACAGCTTCAAGCTGCGGCAGGGCGTGCGCTGGCACAACGGTGATCCGTTCACGTCCGCCGATGCGAAATACAGCATCGAGCGCACGTATGATCCGGCAGCCAAGACAATGGTCGCCACCGTGTTCGGGACGATCGACCGCATCGAGGCGCCGGACGCGACCACGCTCGTGATCCACACCAAGAAGCCGGACCCGCTCCTGGCGGCGCGGCTCGCCTTCTACGGTGGCCAGGTCGTGCCGAAGAAGTATCTCGAATCGGTGGGGCCGGACACGTTCAACGCCAAGCCGATCGGAACGGGCCCCGTGCGCTTCGTGTCGTGGACGAAGGACGACCGCGCCGTGCTCGAAGCGAATCCCGACTACTGGGGTGGCAAGATCGACGTCGATCGCCTGATCGTGCGGTCCATTCCCGAGGTGGCGCCACGCATCGCGTCGCTGCAGAAGGGCGAGGTCGACATCATCACGCAACTTCCGCCCGACCATTACGAGCGCGTCAACACGGGCCCCACCCAGGTCCGCGGCGCCCTCTACGCCGGGCTCTACGTGCTCGCCGTGAACAGCAAGCGTCCGCCCCTCGACAATCCGCTCGTGAAGCAGGCGCTCTCCCTCGGCATCGATCGCGACCTCATCGTGAAGGAGCTCTGGCGCGGGCGCGGCGTCGTCCCCAACGGGCCCATCGCCAAGGGCGACAATCACTACGAGGGCTCGCTGCCGCCGCTCGCGTACAACCCGCGCGACGCGCGCGAGCGCCTGAAGAAAGGGAACTACAAGAACGAGGAGATCATCATCGAAACCACCGCCGGCTATCTCGCCAACGACAAGCCGATGGCGGAGGCGGTGGTGGCGATGTGGCGCGACATCGGCGTCAACGCGCGGGCGGAGGTCGTCGAGTACTCCGTGCGCGCGCAGAAGAATCGCGAGAAGAGCTTCAAGGGACTCTTCTGGTCCGATCCGACCTCGACGCTCGGCGACCCGGACGGGATGATGTGGCGCTTGCTCGGCCCCGGCGGGCCCCAGGACTACTGGCGCCACCCGCGCTTCGACGAGCTGGGCGCGGCCGCGCGCTCGTCGGTGGACGAGAAGTTCCGGGGCGAGGCGTACCGCGAGATGACGCAGATCTTCCTCGAGAACTTCCCGTGGGTGCCGGTCATCCAGCCCTACGAGGATTACGGCGTCCAGCGCTACGTGGAGTGGACTCCGAACCCCAACCAGGCCTTCGAGGTGCGGCGCTTCAACTTGAAAATGCGCCGCGCGTAGACGGGGAAGCGCGGCCGGACCCCGCCGGGCTCCGGCCGCACGCGCATGCGCTCGGTCCTCGCCTTCCTCGGCTGGCGCCTCGGGCGCGCGCTCGTCGTGCTGTGGCTCGTCTCCACCGTCGTGTTCGTCGTCATGCGGCTCTCCGGCGATCCCGTTCCGCTCCTCTTACCGCCCGACGCGCCCCACAGCGAGATCCTCCGCGTGCGCGCCGAGCTCGGGCTCGACCGTCCGCTCCCCGTGCAGTACGCGATCTTCATCGGCAACACCCTGCGCGGTGATTTTGGCCGCTCCATCCACTTCCGCGAGCCGGCCATGACTGTCGTCGCCGGCTACCTCGGCGCCACCCTCGAGCTCGGGCTCACCGCGTTCGTGATCGCGGCCGTGCTCGCGATCCCGATCGGTCTCCTCTCCGCCGTGCGTCGGAACACCGCGCTCGATCACGTGACGATGGCCATCGCGCTCGTCGGGCAGGCCACGCCCACGTTCTTTCTCGGGATCCTGTTCATCCTCGTGATCTCGCTGAAGGCGGGACTCCTGCCGACGTCGGGGCGCGGCGATTGGCACAATCTCCTGCTGCCCGCGCTCACGCTGGGCGCCTTCACGATCGCGTCGGTGGCACGGCTGACGCGCTCCGCGGTGCTCGAGTCGCTCGCCGCGGACTACGTGCGCACCGCGCGCGCCAAGGGCCTCACCGAGCTCGTCGTGGTGACCAAGCACACGCTGCGGAACGCCGCGCTCCCGATCATCACGATCACCGCGCTCCAGGTCGGGACGCTGCTGGGCGGCGCCGTCGTCACCGAGAGCGTGTTCGCGTGGCCGGGCATCGGGCGGCTCTGCGTGCAGTCGATCTACAATCGCGACTACCCGATCGTGCAGTGCGTGGTCTTCCTGTCCGCGGTCACCTTCATCGTGATCAACCTCTGCGTCGATCTCCTCTATGGCGTCCTCGATCCCCGCGTCCGTCCCCGCTGAGGCGGATTTCCAGACGCTGCCCGCCGAGCGCGCGGGCGGCGGGGCCCGCCGGCGCCAGCGGCTGGCGGTGGCCGGGCTCGCCTTCGTCGTGGCCCTCATGCTGGTGGCGGCGGCGGCGCCATGGCTGGCGCCACAGGACCCCGTGCGCCAGTCGCTGCGGGCGCGACTGGTAGGGCCGACGCTGGAGGCGCCGGACGGCCGCGCCCACGTCCTCGGTACCGATCATCTCGGCCGCGACGTGCTCTCGCGCCTGGTCTACGGCGCTCGCGTCTCCCTCGCTGTCGGCTTCGCGGCGGTGGCGCTGGGAACGCTGGTGGGCGCGACGCTCGGCATCGTCGCCGGCTTCCGGGGCGGGTGGATGGACAGCGTGGTGATGACGCTCGCCGATGCGCAGCTCGCGTTTCCGTTCATCCTGCTCGCCATCGGCATCATCGCCGTGCTCGGCCCCAGCTTCCCCACGCTCATCGTCGTCGTGGGGCTCTCGGGCTGGGTGGGCTACGCGCGCGTGCTTCGCTCCCAGGTCTTGGTGCTGCGCTCGCGCGAGTTCGTGGATGCGGTGCAGGCGCTGGGCGCGTCGATGACGCGCACCGTGCTGATGCACGTTCTCCCCAACGTCGTCTCGTCGCTGATCGTCATCGCCACCCTCGAGCTCGCGCGCGCGATCGTGCTGGAGGCGACGCTGTCGTTTCTCGGCCTCGGCGTCCAGCCGCCCACGCCGTCCTGGGGCGGCATGATCCACGAGGGGCGCGAGTACCTCGACTCCGCGTGGTGGATCTCGACGTTCCCCGGCCTCGTGCTGATGGCGACGTCGCTGGTGGTCAGCCGCACCGGTGATGCCTTGCGGGACCTGCTCGACCCGACGCTGCGGGGGGCGTAGGTTGCCCTCGCTACTCGATGACGGTGTTTGCCTGCAGCAACAGCGACGGCGGAATCGTCACGCCGAGTGCTTGTGCGGTCTTCGAGTTGATGCTGAGCTCGAATTTCGTCGGCTGCTCGATCGGAAGATCCTGGGGCCTGGCGCCTTTGAGGATGCGCGCGACGTAGCCGCCGCCACGGCGGAATAGATCGAGAACGTCGACGCCGTAGGAGATGAGTCCCCCCGCTTCGGTGTAATCACGGAGCGGGTAGATCGCGGGCAGTCGATGCTTGAGCGCAAGATCGGCGATGTCCCGCTTTGCGAAATAGAGCACGGAGGCGCCGGAGACGAGGAGAGCCTCTGCGCGCGCCTTGCTCATCGCCGTGAAGGCGCGTGGGAGCTCGTCCCGCCGCCGAACGTCGAATCTTACGAGGGACACGCCGGATGCGGCGGCGGCTTCCTCCACGGACCGGAGGCGTGGAGTCGCGCTGGCCAGGGGTTCGGTCAGGACGGCGATCGTCTGCGCGCCAGGGACGATCTGCCGGAGGAGCTGAAGTCGCTTGGCGAGGATTTCGGCACCGGGATCGACCGTGAGTCCGGTCACGTTCCCGCCGGGACGCCCCAGCTCCTGCGCCAACCCCTGAGCGACCGGATCGACGCCGAGGATCATGACGATTGGGATCACGCTCGTCGCGCCTCGGGCCGCGACGGCTCCGCTCTCGGAGGCCGCCACGATGACGTCCACGCCGAGCCGGACCAGCTCACCGGCAAGCTCGGGCAAGCGCTCCAGCCGACCCTCGGCAAAGCGTCGCTCCAGCACGACATTCGTGCCGTGAACGTAGCCGTGCTCGCGCAGCCCGGCCTCGAAGCGCTCGCGGGTGGGGGCCGGGCCTCCGCTGTCCTCGGCCAGGATGCCAACGCGCGGGAGCCGTTGCATCGCTTGGGCGTCCGCGGCTCTCGGCTGCACCAGGACGAGCACGGCGATGATTCCGGCGAGCCAGCCGACCGTGGCCGTCATCGTCCGATCTCAGATGTCGAGAAGAGAGCGTTCCCCCCGGTAATGCCGCGGCTTATGCCGCCGGCAGCAGCCCCACTTGCCGCATCACGCCGGCGGCGTCCCAGTAGTCGGAATCGCGGCGGATCTTGTCCCCCTGGAACTCGAGAATCGTGACTCCGCGGGCGGAGAAACGCTTTCCCGTCGCCGGCATTCCCGGGAAGTCGCCCTTGTGCGTTCCCGAGATGACCCATTCGAGACCGGCCGCGCTGCCGGCCATGAATCGCGACGTGATCTCGAGCTTGAAATCCGGAACGCCCGCGAACACGCCCTGGGCGAACGCGCGCAGTTCCTTCTTGCCGCGGGCCACGACGCCGAACGTCACGTCCTCGAAGAAACAGTCGTCGGCGAAGAGCGAGAGGAGCCGTTCAGGATCGTGAGACGACCACGCGGCGGCCAGATCATCGGCGATGCGCTCGATCACGGTGTCTGCCATGACAGCACTCCTTCTCGGGCACGGCGCCGCCGTGACGGTCAGCGGCGCGTTACGTCAGCGGAACGTAGTCGTACTCGCCGAGCCCCTGCAGGACCAGAAACGTCGCCGACGTGTCGCCGGCGTTGGTGACGAGATGGGGGCGGCCCGGCCGCACCGCGTAGATCTCGCCCGGGGCGAGACGGACGTCCTCCTTGGGATCGCGGAGAAACAGCCGGAGCGTGCCTTGGAGGACGTAGAACGTGTCCTGGATGTTGCTGTGGTAGTGCCAGGGCACGGTCTGGGTGGGGCTGATCTGCAGCTCGGTGATCCGGAAGCCGGGCCGCTCGGCGTGGCGGGCCCGGCGCTCCACCTCGTAGAGACCGCTCGAATCCTTCACCGCTTGCATCACCGAGACTCCCCGAACGTGTTCAGGCCGTGACGGGATGGTACGTCGGCGTGCGCCACTCCGAGTACCGCTTGTCCACGCCCCGCACGACGTCCATGTAGGCGTGGAGGATCTGCTGCGTGATGTTGCCGACGTTGCCGTTACCGACGGGGAAGCGGTCGATGGAGACGATCGGGGTGATCTCGTAGCCGCTTCCGCAGAAGAACGCCTCGTCGGCGACGTAGAGCTCGGTGCGATCGATGTCGCGCTCCACGACATCCAGCCCGAGCACGTTCGGGCAGAGCTCCTCGATCAGGGTGGTACGCGTGATCGATTCGAGGATGTCGTTGGTGATCGGCGGCGTCACGAGCTTGCCCTTGCGCACCATGAAGAACGACGCGCCCGTCCCTTCCGCCACCTTGCCCTGCTGGTTCAGGAGAATGGGGGCGTCGTAGCCGTCCGCCTTGGCCTGCAGCTGCGCGAGCCGGCCGTTCTGATAGTTCGCGCCGCACTTGAGACGAATGGGAATGGCATTGTCGGACGTCCGCACCCAGGAGCTCACGCAGCAGCGAAGGCCGCTGTTCTCGGCGAGGCGCGGCCGCCGGCGCGGGTTGATGTAGACGCCGGTCGGGCTGGTGGCGTCCAGACCGGTGCCGAGCACGTAGGCGACGAGGTGCATGTGGATGTCCTCGCGCAGCTCGTTGGCGGTGAGCACCTGCCGGACGGCGTCGAAGAGATCGACGTCACTGAAGGGGATCGTAAACCGCATCATCTTCATCGACTCGCGGAAGCGCGCGAAGTGCTCGAGGAGCCGGAAGCAGTAGAGTTCCTCGGCGTCGGCGTTCCAGTACGCGCGCAGGCCTTCGAAGACGTTGGTCGCGTAAAACACGGCCGCGCTGTTCACCGGCAACACCGCCTGACCGGGCGGCACCACGGTGCCGTTCATCCAGATCCTGAGCTCTTTCATGGGCAGGCTCCTTGGGGGGCGGAACGTTCCGCTCGCTGAGGAGTCACCGTAGACCAGGCGGCAGGGGGCGTCAAGGCGCCGACGGCCCGCGGGCGGGCACGGCCGGCAGATGCGCTCGGCCGCGCCCGCCGCGAGAGGACGGCGTCGTTACGCGCGCGGAGCGGTTACGCGCGCTGAGCGGACGGGGGCGCCGGCGCGCGACCGGGAGCGGTCGCACCGGGCGCGCGAACCCAGAACGGACAGGCCTCGGCGTGGGCGACGACCAGCGAGGCGAGATCGGTCTCGCAGCGCGGGCACGTGTAGACGCCTTCCTTCGCGCGTGGGAACCAGGCGAGCCGATAGGTGTCCTGGCACGTCTGACAGGCGATCTCGTGCTCGCTGCAGCAGAGGAAGATGCGGGCACGCGTATCCGGATGCTCGAGGTCGATGTTCAGGGACGGTGAAGCGATCGCGATCCAGCGGCCCGAGGTCAGCTCGTGACCGTTCGTGCGCGCGCGGCGATCGCGCCCGCGGCGGTCGGGCTCCCGCGCGCCGAGCTGCCGCCGGCGTTCTCCCTCGCGCCGGTCGAGGATCACTTCGGTGGTGCCGTCGCGACGTAGTGATCGGGTCAACGCCCCGTACAGATCGGTCCGCATCTTGGGAACGATGATGACGGTGGCCCTGGCCTCACTCTTCATTGTCACCTCCCGCGGATGCACAGAATAGCCGGGCGGGCCGAGAACGCGCGCATCTTTTCTCACGTGGAAACTTGCTTCCGAGCGTGGGGAATTTCCGACCGGTCCGCCGCCTTCCGGCCACCGGGACCGCAGTTATTGCTGGCCGCCCGAGCGCCGTGTCAGCTTGACCGTCGGGGGTCCCGACTCTCCGGCCACCTTCGGCGCGCTCGCGCTTCACGCGCCGTTCATGAGGACGATGCGCCGGAACGCTTCGGCATGGCGGACGCCCGCGCGCTTGCCGTCGCGCTCGGCCCAGCCGCGCAAGAGCGGTTCCACCCACTCGCCCTTCCCGACCTGCGAGACATGCGCGCGCAGCGCGCGGCACTTCGTGTCGAGCGTCTCGCCGATGTCGATCCAGATGTTCGGTTCCCCCGCCCCCGAGATGAGGACCTCTTTGACCTTGTGCGGCTCCAGTGCCTCCGCGAGCAGCTCCGGAAAGATGGCGCGCGTCTCCGCGGACGGGAACACGGCATCGAGGGCGGCGCTGGCGACCGCGCGATGGTCGGGATGGTTCAGGTACTCGTTGCCGTACCACCGCATGGTCGGATCCGCGCAGATCACGACGTCCGGCCGGTGGCGGCGGATGACGCGGGTCAGGTCCCGCCGCAAGGCGAGGGTCGGCTCCACGACGCCGTCGGTATAGCCAAGAAAGACGATCTCCTTCACGCCGAGCAGGCGCGCGGCTTCCCGCGATTCGCGCTCGCGGATCGGGATCAGCCCGGTGTTGTCGGGCGTGTGCTCGTTGGTGCCGGCGCCGCCGGTGGTGACGAGACAGAACGCGATGTCCCGTCCCTCGCGCGCCCACGCCGCCACGCTGCCCGCGATGGTGAACTCGCTGTCATCGGGATGGGCGGCGATGCAGAGGATGCGCCGCAAGGACGGCGCAAGCGCGTGCGGTCGGCGTTCGGAAGCCACGAACGGACGTTAGCGGACGGAGCGCGGACGGTCAACCGACCGCCCTCCCGCCACGGTTGAAGCGGCCGCCGCCACTGATTACTCTCGGTACCCATGACCGATCGACTGGAGCGGAACAAGCAGACGGTGGTCGCGTTCTACGACCTCATGTTCAACCAGTGCCGGCCCGCGGAGGCCATCGAGCGATACGCCGGCGACGTGTACATCCAGCACAATCCCGGCGTGGAGGACGGCAAGGACGGGTTCATCAAGCACTTCCTGTGGATGGAGCAGCGATATCCGGGCAAGCGCGTGTTCTTCAAGCGGCTCATCGCCGAGAACGACTACGTCGTCGTGCACTGCCACACGACGTGGCCGGGGGAGAGCGACGGCGCCAGCGTCGACATCTTCCGCCTCGACGATCGCGGGCGAATCGTCGAGCACTGGGACGTGCTGCAAGTCGTCCCGGACACGGGCGCCAACACCAACACGATGTTCTGACCGCCGTCAGCCGAAAGGAGCGCCACCATGATCGTGCGCAGCGCAGACTGGGGACGTTTCGTGCTCCGAGTGGTGCTCGGCCTCATCTTCGCCGTGCACGGCGCGCAGAAAGTCTTCGTCTTCGGTCTCGACGGCACCGCCGGCTTCATGGCGAAGGTCGGCGTCCCGCTTCCGACGGTGGCGGCGATCGTCGTCATGGCCGTGGAGCTCCTGGGCGGGATCGCGCTGATCCTTGGCCTCGGCACGCGGGTGGCGGCCGCCCTCATCGCGATCGACATGGTGGTGGCCATGCTGCTCGTGAGCCTGAAGCGGAACTTCATGGGCGGCTACGAGTTCGAGTTGATGTTGCTCGCGTCAGCGGTCGGCGTCGCGCTGCTCGGCGCGGGCGCTCTATCGCTGGATAGGGTGTTCTGGCCGCGCGAAGACGACTCGGACTCCGCCTAGCAGACGGGCCGCTCGAGCACTGCGGTCTCGATCTTCCGCTTGACGAGCTGGCCGTCGAGCGGCGTCCCCAGCAACTTGCCGTGATCGGCGATGAGCTTGCCACGGAGGAGCGTCGTCACCGGCCAGCCGCTGACCTCCCAGCCTTCCCACGGACTGTAGTCGGTGACGTGGAAGTCGTCCCGGGTCAGCGTCTTGTGCAGACCGGGATCGATCAGCACGAGGTCGGCGTCGCTGCCGGGCGCGATGGCGCCCTTCTTCGGGTAGAGGCCGAAGATGCGGGCGGCGTTGGCGGACGTGATGTCGACGAACCGATCGAGCGACATGCCGCGCTTCACCACGCCTTCGCTGTAGGCAATGCCCATGCGCGCTTCGGCGCCGACGTTGCCGCCGGTGACATCGTCGATGCGCGTGCCCCGAAGCTTCAACGCGAGCGACGTCGGGTACTCGTCGGTGGCGAGCGTGGAGAGGCCGTCCCGCACGAGACCGTCCCACAGCGCGGCCTGGTCCTCGGGGAACTTCAACGACGGGTACGTGTGCGAGCAGAACCCGCGCGGGGTCTTGTAGTACTCGGCGTTGAAGCACGCGTACTGGTGGAGCGTCTCGCCGTACACGGGCAGGCCGAGGCCGCGCGCCTCGCGGATGGCCTCCACGCCTTCGCGCGCGGAGGTGTGCACGAAGTAGACGGCGGCGCGCATGGCGCGGGCGAGGGCGACGGTGCGGCGAAAGGCGAGCAGCTCGGAGAGGTTCGTGTGGACGAGGTGCATGTTGGTGCCGTCGGTGCGGCCCTCGGCGCGGAAGCGCTCGTAGTTGAACTGTACGAGGTCCTCGTCCTCGCCGTGCACGACGATCAAGCCCCCGCGCGGCGCCGCCTTCTCCATGGCGAACTGGATGCGCCCGTAATCGAGCCGGTTCGTCTGGCGTTTCGGGTGCGGCGGCAGCACGTTGGTCGTGAAGACCTTGAACGTCGGGAAGCCCTCCGCGATGGCGTCCGGGATCTGCTCGAAGATCCGGAGATCGAGGGCGCCGCAGAGCGTGATGTGAAACGCGTAATCGACGTGAGAGTTCGCCTTCCAGCGCGCCGCCCGCTGCTCGAGCGCGGTCGGGATGTCGGTACCGGGCCGGACATAGCAGAAGTCGATGTACGTCGTGGTGCCGCCGAAGGCCATGCCGCGCGAGTCATCCTCGGGGCCGAGCGTGATGCCGGGTTCGTCGGGATGGCTCATGATCGGATGCGCGAGGTGCGTGTGCGGATCGATCCCGCCCGGCACGACGAGCTTGCCCGTCGCATCGAGGACGCGCGCCGAGCTCGCGGGGAGCGAGCCGGGCTGCGCCACCGCGACGATGCGTTCGCCGTCCACGCCGACATCCCAGGCGCCGACGCCGCTCGGAGTCACGACCTGACCGCCGCGGATGATGAGATCGAGCATGGCCGGGACCTTAGCCCACCGGACGCGGCCGGTCAACGGCGCCGCGACGCGTTCCGTGATATGTGAGGAAGACCAGCCACTGGTTCGACGCGCGCGTGACGAAGGGGCTCTGGGGCTTCACGAGCCCGTGAGCGACGCGACGAGAGGGGGGCGCTAGCCGCTCGCCTTCACTCGCAGCGGACGCGGTCGTACGACAACACGGTGACCCGATACACGGGCGCCGCCGCCACCGGCACCTCGAAGTAGAGCCGCGAGTCGCGGCCGAGCAGACCGGGAATGCGCGGATACGCCGCGGAACCCGTCGCCCCGTCGACGGCCTCGACTCTGAGTGTCACGT
>Ga0114129_10001755_pt1 | contig 29537 bp, 25 predicted proteins | sample RhiMetdeltSRZDD1_FD_80071 | JGI IMG/M metagenome (GOLD analysis project Ga0114129, IMG submission 80071) | Populus rhizosphere microbial communities from Tennessee, USA - Rhizosphere MetaG P. deltoides SRZDD1 (version 2) (version 2) | ecosystem: Host-associated > Plants > Roots > Rhizosphere >... | reverse complement strand
CTCAAGATCCTCTACGGCTGGCTGGCCGAGGAAGAGGAGATCCCGGCCAACCCGATGGCCAAGATCAAGAAGCCCATCGTCCCCGAGCAGCCGGTCCCGATCGTGCCCGAGGAGGCCCTCAAGCGCCTGTTCCAGGCCTGCGCCGGCAACACCTCGAGAGCCGACGCGATACCGCCCTGCTCATGCTGCTGCTCGACACCGGTGCCCGCCGGGCCGAGATGGTCGGGATCAAGCTCGCCGACGTCGACCTGGAGCTCGACATCCTCCTGGTGCTGGGCAAGGGCCGCCGCGAGCGGACCCTGCCGTTCGGCCGCCGCGCCGGCCAGGCCCTGGACCGCTACCTGCGGGCTCGCGCCCGCCACAGGTACGCCAACCTGTCGTGGCTCTGGCTGGGCCAGAACGGCCGACTGACCGACACGGGCCTGCGCACGATGCGACGCCGCGGCAGCCAGGTTGGCCTCCCAGGGCTTCACCCTCATCAGCTCCGCCACACCTTGCCCACGAGTGGCCGGGCAGCTCGCGCACCTGGAGGCCCGCCACCGCGCTCACGCCCGCGTCGAGGACCGGATCCGGTGCGCCAAACCCACGGCCTGGGACGGCTGCCTCACGGCAATACGCGATCAACGCCGCCTGGGTCGAGCTCGCCTCGACCGCCGCGGATCTGATCACCTGGACCCAAACCACACTCCTCGACGACCCCGCCCACGTCGAACCGAAGACATTGCGCTACCGACTGCTGCACGTCGCTGCCCGGATCACCCCCGGGCAACGCCGACTGTCCGTCCGGATCGACAAGACCTGGCCCTGACGCGAGCAGCTCGCCACCGCCTTCGCCCCACTCCACACGCTGCCGCCGCCGATCACCTGACCGCGGCCACCACGAGCCCACCCACGACCGAGACCCGGAGACCCCGACCACGCGCCGGGCGCCTGTCGAGGACTCGGCAACTCACCACCGAGCCCATCAGAAGATCATTTAACCCGAGATCAATGGTCTACTGAAAGACCGGGTTAGGTAGAGCAGGCGTAGCGACACATTTGCGATCATGCCGGGCTGCTGGAGAAGGCCGATCAATGCAGGTCAGGGGCTCAGGCCGACTTATGGAACCCCACAGGGCCCCGAGCGGGCCCCGCTCCGCTTCGTGCGCGTCAGCAGCAGGTGAACGGATAGGTGCGGCCGGTGTCCTGATAGGCGGTGATCGCGACGGCCAGCAGGGACTCCTCCGGGGCGGGCGGAATGAAGATGGTCAGCTGAAGCGGCGGGAGCTTGGACCAGGGATCCTCCGGCGTCTCGGGGTTGTTGTCCTCCGGCTTGAAGGTCGCGTCGGTTGGGGCATCCTCGATCTTCAGGTCGAGGTTGCTGGACAGGCGATAGCCGAAGTAGGACTCGATTGCCTCGCGCGGATTCGCCTTCACCTTTTCGTGGAATTCCTTGTCTTCCCATGCCTTGGCGATGATGCGCGGCCAGATCACCTGCCAGTGGAGCGCTGATTCGAGCGAGCCGGGCCTGAAGTCGGCGCCAGGTACCGTGTCGCTCATCAAATCGGCGCCAGTCACGGTATCAGCGGTCACGCCGCTCAGTTTCACAGGCTTAAACCACATGCTCGTTCTCCTTCACCGTGTCGGCCGGGCGTCGCCGGCGCCCGTTGAAAGTGTCACGCCGAGGACATCTCGCTCCGAATGTCGGGACGGGCGGCCCGGAAGGCGTACAGGCCGAGGCGCTCGGCCCGGGCCGCGGCGTCAGCGGGAAGCTCGACCCCGAGCCCGCCGAGGAGCTCGGCGAGCCGCCCGGTTCCACGGTCTGCGGAAAGCTCCAACAGGTCGAGCAGCGCCAGGGCCTCGAGCATGTGCGCGCCCATGGCGTTCGCCTTGCCGACCGCCAGCTCCAGATGCCCCGCCGCAACGCCGTCCGGCTCGCCGCCGCTCCGGGCGATCCGGGCCCGCAGGCGCAGGAGCTGCGGCTCCCAGTACCGCTCGCCCGCCGACGCCGCCTGCTGCAGCGCAGGCTCGAGGATCGCGATTGCGACGTCGAGCCTGCCTGCATCGACCGCGTTCTCCGCCGCGAGGCTCCGGTAATAGGTCATGCCGAGATGCGCGCCCACCGCCGCGTGCACATCGAAGATACCGAGCGATCCCTCGACGTCGCCGCTCGCCCAGTTCGCGATCATCGCGGCATAGGACCGCGGCGTCGTCACCCCCATGCGCCCGCAATAGGCCTGGGTCTCGCGCCCGAGCTCCGCCACCTTCGCGCGCTCGCCCCGCTGCTGACGCACGATCATCCCGTAGAGCAGGGCCATGGCGACGCTGTTGGCGTGGTTGATCTCGCGGGCATGGGCCAGCGCCGCCTCGGCCTCGCCGACCGCCTCGGTGCTGCGGCCGGTGATCCACAGGACCTGCGACAGGGTTATGCGACTGTAGGTCAGGAAGTCGAAGCCGTATTGATGGGCGTACTGCCGGTGCTGCTCCACGTCGTAGAGCGCGATCGCCCGCCGCAGGAACCGCTCGGCCCCGGCGGGATCCCCCTCGATCCAGCAGCATTGCGCCAGCTGCCCGAGGCCGGCGGCCTGCTGGCTCGAATCCCCGGCACGCTCGGCCATGGCCATCAGCCGCTCGGCCAGCGCCCGCGCCTGGGAGCGTTCCGACCGCACGTGGTGGAACTGCTTAAGGCAATAGATGACCGGGAACATCTCCGGCCGGTCGCCGAGCGAATCGATCAGCTGCAAGGCGCGGGTGGCGCTCGCCTCGACCTCTGCCGAGGCGTAGCCGCGCGCGACCATGAGCGCCGGCGTCAGCATGGCGTTGACGCCGAGCTCGCTCCGCTCGCGCTCCTCCCCTTCGGGCAGGTAGCGCAGCCAGTCGAGGCAGGCCCGGGCGTGGCCGATCGCCTCGGCATTGGCCGAGCGCGTCAGCGCCGTCATCCCCGCCTTTATGCCGAAGTCGACGGCGCGGAGGTAATGGCCGGCACGGCTCAGGTGGTGGGCCATCACCTCGGGATGCAGGCCCGCCTCCTCCGGAGTGCGTGTCGCGATGGCCTCGGCGATGCGGGCGTGCAGCTCGCGGCGACGGCTGCGCAGTAGGCTCTCATAGGCGGCGTCCTGGATCAGGGCGTGCTTGAAGTACCAGGTCCGCTGGCCCGCCCCGCGCTGCTCGAAGAGGATCTCGGCGGCCTCGAGCGCGCCGAGGCCGGCAACGACCGCCTTGGGCGGATGCGGGCAAACCGCCGCCATCAGGTCGAGGCTGAACTCGCGGCCGATGGTGGCGCCGATCTGCGCCACCTCCTTGGCCGCGGCCAGCCGATCGAGTCGCGCCATCAGCGAATCGTGCAGCGTCGCCGGGATCGCGATCCGGGTCAGCGAGTCCGACAGGACCAGGCGCCCGTCCTCCTCGCGCAGCTGCCGCGATTCGAGCAGGGTCTTGGTCAGCTCCTCGACGAAGAGCGGGTTGCCGTCGGATTGCCGCCAGATCAGCTCGACAAGGCCCGCCGGCGCGGGCAGGCCCCCGGTGATCCGCGCGACGATGGCCTCGACCGCCCCGACCGACAGGCCGTCGAGCGAGACCAGCCGGGTCCGCGGATCCTCGGCGAGCGCCGGCCGCGCGTCTGACCGCGTTGTCGCCAGCAGCAGCGCCGGCCGGGCGGTGAAGTGGTCAAGCAGGCTGCCGACGAACTCCAGCGTGGTGGGGTCGGCCCAGTGCAAATCCTCGATGCAGAGCAGGACCGGCGCCCCCTGGCGCAGGGCCAGCATCAGCTCGGCGACGGCGCCGAAGAAGCTTCGGCGCTGGTGCTCGGGGCTTTCGGCCGGTACCTCGTAGAGCCCCTGGGCCGGGATCTTCAGCATTGCGGCGAAGAGCGCGCGGCTACCTGCTATCCCGTTGCAGTCGAGCAGGTCGGCCACCTTGCCGAATCGAACCTCGGCCGGGTCGTCGCGGGCGATCCCGGCGGTTCGCTGCAGGAAGGCGAGGAGCGGCTGCAGAGCGGTGTTGCGGAACTGCGGCTGGCAGGAGAGGGCGACCACCTGGCCTGCCCCCTCGGCGACGCGCTCGGCGAGCGCCACCATCAGCCGCGACTTGCCCATCCCGGCCTCGCCCGCGACCAGCACCGCGCCGCCCAGCCCGCGCGCGGCCTGGTCCCAGATCTCCCCGAGCGCCGCGAGCTCCTCGGACCGGCCCTCAAGCGGCGGCAGCACCCTTCCCTCGCGCGCCGCGAGGAACCGGTTCTCGACCTCCCGCTCGCGCAGCACCTGGTGCGCAGCCACGGGCTGGGGGAATCCCTTCAGCGTCAGGGCGCCGAGCGGACGGCAGTCGAAGAGGTTCCCGACCAGCTCGCGGGTCGAATCGGCGATCACCAGCGTGTCCGGCTCGGCGATCGCCTGCAGCCGCGCCGCGAGATGCGGCGTCCCGCCGAGCGCGCTCGGCTCGCCCGTCAGCCCCTTGGCCGTCAGCTTGCCGACCACCACCATGCCCGTCGCCGCACCTACCCGCGTGCGCAGGCGCCGGCCGGGCAGAAGGTTGAGGCCCGCCGCCTCGCCGATGACCGCGAGGCCGGCGCGCACGGCTCGCTCCGCCGAATCCTCGCCGGCGAGCGGATAGCCGAAATAGACCAGCACGCCATCGCCGAGATACTGCGCCACCGTGCCGCCATGGCGCTCGACAACCTCGGCGCAGCAGCGGCAGTATGACCAGATGATGTCGCGGAGGTCCTCGGCGTCCCGGTCGACCGCCAGCTCCGTCGACCCGACCAGATCGACGAACATCACCGTCAGTTGCCGCCGCTCCCCGACCGCCCGCGCGGTCTGGCCGGGCGGGGCGTTGCCGAACTCCCCGATCGCCTTCTGCAGTCGCCGGCGCTGGCCGACGTTCAGACCGATCTCGAGCAGGTCGGCCTCGGTCAGGTCGGGCAGGACCGCGAGGTCGACGCCGTTGGCGATGAGTGCATCGTGAAGGTCCGCCAGCCGTGCGGCCTCCAGCCAAGTGCGCAGGTCGGTCACCGTCACCCCCCATACCATGACCATGCTCAGGGCACGCATGAAGCCAGAGCCACGCACCCTCCGCAACCCCCGTCGCGCCAGCCGTTCGGCAGGCGGTCGCGCTCCGCAAAAGAGTATACTAGCGTTGTTCGCGATTGCGAATGGTAAAGCGCGTGCCCAATCCCCCCGCCCCCTTCTTGACATTTGCGCAGGACTATACGGTCCGCCCGGTCGACGGTCTGGGGGTGTTCTTCATCAGCGAGCGCCGGCAGTGGCTGTCGACCTCGCGGATCATGCTGGCACTCTGCCCCCTGGTGGACGGCCGGCGCAGCCTCGACGACCTGATGCGGGATGCGGCTCCCGCGATCGCCCCGGCCGAGGTGATCTTCGCGGTCAACGAGCTCGAAAAGGCCGGCGTCGTCGTCGGGCTTTCCGCTCCCGCTCCGCCCCGTTCCTTGGCCGCCTGGCACACCGAGAGCCTGCGCCTGGCGCCCGGCCTCGCGGTCCAGGCGACGGACCGCGCTTCGGCCAAGGCGATCGCGGCCGCGCTGGCCCGCGCCGGCCTTCCGCTCCGCCCCGCCTCGGCGGAACCGCCGCCGAGCACCGCCCTGCGGCTTCTCGTGGTGACCGACTATCTCGACCCTGCGGCCGAAGCGATGATCGCGACGGCCGAGGCGGCGGGATCGACCTGGATGCCGGCGAAGTTGGCGGGGCAGCGGACCTATTTCGGTCCGATCTTCGGCCCCGGCCTGCTGGCCTGCTGGCCCTGCGTCCGGGAGCGGCTCCGCGCCAACCGCCCGGTCGAAACCTGGCTCGGCTTCCAGGCCGCGCCCTCCCCCGAGATCGGCGGAGGGCGCGTCGCGAACATCGGGCCCGACGGCCACGCGCTCGCCGGCGAGATCGCCGCCGCCCTGCGGGACGGCCCGGCCGCGGCCCCGGGCGATTGCATCCTGGAATGGGACGGCCGCACGGGGGGCCTCCACCGCCATCCGGTAACTCGGCGCGCCGCCTGCCCCCGCTGCGGCTCCCTGCCCGAGGCCGCAGCGCGGGCACTCGAGCCGCCCCGGTTCCGCGACGGCATTCCCCTGCGCCGCCGGACGGGCGGCTACCGGGTGCGGAGCGCCGCCGAGACCTGCGCCCGGTTGGCGCCGCTGGTCAGCGACCTGACCGGCCACGTCGCCTCCCTCGGGCGCCTCGACACCGCCCCCGGCCCCTCGGCGATCTATGCCGGGGCCTACCTGACAGTACCTCGCACAGCGCGCCCGGCGGCCGACGACTTCCACGGCGTCTGCCTCGGCAAGGGCCGCGACACCGTCCAGGCCCGGGCAAGTGCGCTCTGCGAGGCCGTCGAACGCATCTCCGCAGGCTGGCGTGCGGACATACCCTTCAAGATGGCCAGCCTGCACGACCTCGGCGCGACGGCGATCGATCCCGACCAACTGTGGAACTTCAGCCGCGCCCAGGTCGAAGGCCGGGCCGCCTGGAACGCGGCCACCGCCGACCCGCGCCGGCACGTGCCCGAGCCGCTTGCGCCCGACCGGCCGATCGCCTGGGTCCGGGGCTATTCCCTGACCGCGCGCGCCTGGCGCTGGTTGCCGCGGGACCACTGTTACGCCAACGCGCCGGAACCCCGCCACGGGCGGTTCAATCCCAACGGCCACGCCGCGGGAAGCTGCCTTGAGGAGGCGACCCTGCAGGCTTTCCTCGAGCTGGTCGAGCGCGACGCCGTCGCCATCTGGTGGTACAACCGCCTGCAGCGACCGGGGCTCGATCCGCGGACCGCGGCGGATCCCTACGTCCGCGGCCTCGCGCGCGGCTTCGCGGCGCAGGGCTGGCGCTCCTACCTCCTCGACCTGACCTCTGACCTCGGCATTCCCTGCCTCGCCGCCGTAGCCCGCGCCGCGAGCGACGGACGCTGGTGCATCGGCTTCGGCTGCCACTTCGAGACCGCGGTCGCGATCGAGCGGGCGATGTCCGAGCTCGCGCAGCTCTTCCGCGCCGACGGCCGCGACGGCCCACCGCCCTGGGCGCCCGGGGGCGACGAGGCGTTCCTCTTCCCCCACGGCCAGGACGCGCCGCCGGACGCGCCGCCGGCACGGATCGCCACGCTGACCGGCCTGATCGACTGGTGCCGCGACCATCTCGCTTCCCGCGGCATGGAGATGATCGTGCTCGACCAGACCCATCCCGATATCGGGCTGCCGGTGGTCAAGGTCGTCGTGCCCGGCCTGCGGCACTTCTGGCCGCGCTTCGGCCCCGGGCGCCTCTACGACGTGCCGGTGGCGATGGGCTGGCGGACCACGCCGCTCGCCGAGCCCGCGCTCAATCCCGTGCACCTCTTCCTCTGATTGCCTCCGCCGCCGCCGCCATGCATAGTTCCCGGGGGGATCAGGCGGGAAAGGCAAGCTCCAATGCGCGACGGGTTTCGCATCTTCGACATCGACCGGCACGTCTACGAGCCCTTGAGCCTCTGGCCGGACTACCTGGAGCGGCGTTTCGCGGCCCACGCCCCCGCGCTCGCCTACCTCGACCGCGGCGAAGCCCTGAGCGACCGGATGTCGGCCGGCGGGCCCGGCGTGCTCCTCCCGCTGCCGCCCGACCTGATCGTGGACGGCGAGCCGGTCATGAATGTCTCGCGCGGCGCCAAGATCCAGATCGCGACGGCCGCCGTGGCGCGGCCCGACGCCCTGGCCGAGGGGGAGACGGCGGCGGGCCAGCTCGCGGCGATGGACCGCGACGGCATCGACGCGGCGCTGCTCCTGCCCACCTACGCCTCCTATCTCGTGGCGATGGACCACCGCGAGCCGGGCCTCGCCGCTGGCTTCGCCGCCGCCTACAACCGTTGGATGGCCGAGATGTGCGCCGCCGACCCGGCGCGCCTGCGCGCCGCGGCGCTGATCGCCCGCTTCGACCCCGCCGGCATGATCGAGCAGGCGGCCTTCGCGGTCGCGCGCGGCTGGCCCGCGGTGACGCTGCGGCCGAACCCGATCGCCGGGCGGCTGCTGGGCGATCCGGAGAATGCCGCGTTCTGGGCCTATTGCGCCGATAACGGCCTCGCGGTGATCGTGCACGAGGGCGCCCATGCCCGGGCGGCGAGCGCCGGCGCCGACCGCTTCACCTCGCGCTTCGCGCTCCACGCTTGCTCGCATCCCATGGAGCAGATGATGGCCTACCTCTCGTTGCTCGAGAGCGGTGTCATGGAGAGCCACCCCGACCTGCGCTTCGCCTTCCTCGAGGCCGGCTGCGGCTGGATGGTGAACTGGCTCTGGCGCCTCGACGAGGTCGAGTACGCCAACCTCGCTGACGAGGTCTCCGCGACGATCCGCCGCCGCCCATCGGACTACTTCCGCCGCCAGTGCGCAATCGGCTTCGAGCCCGACGAGCCGATGCTGGCCGAAACGCTCGAATACCTCGGGCCGGACCGGGTGATGTTCGGCAGCGACTTCCCGCATCTCGACCATGCCGCCGACATCGTCGGCTCGGCGATGGCGCTTCCGATCGGGCGCGAGCGCCTCGCCAAGGTCCTATGGGGAAATGCCACGAACCTTCTCGGCATCACCTGACCGGCCGCGCAGAGAACCACGCCACGCCCTCCGGCGCTGACGGTCCAGCGGAATTCCTCAGAACCGCAGCTGATGGTCGAGGTTCTCCACGCCACCTGACCGTCTGGCCCCGAGCTGGCCACCAGCCCACCACGCGCGTGCACATCGATGACGCTTCAGGTCACCCAAGCCAGAGCAGCTCGACGACCTGAATGGTCCGCTGCTGCTGCACGACGCGGTAATAGAGCAGCACCGCGCCCTGACCGAAGACCTCCACCGTGCGCTCATCGAACTGCTCACCAAGCGCATCCTGGACGGCAGCCACCTGGCTGAGCGCCTGCAGCGCGGCGGCGAGGTCGCGCCGACCGGCATCAGGCAGCGAGGCAACCGAAGCGCGGATCGCCTCAGTGCTGACCCGGTAGGGCTCGATCACCCCGGCCGAGGCAGGCCCAGGTCAGCCAACACATCCTCAAGCGACCTGGCATCCCCTGGAACCAGTACCGGTGGCTCGCGGCCCAGGGCCTCCCAGCGGTCCGCCCAACCGGGCACGGTCCGCAGGGCCAGCACGTGCAAATACCAGCCCTGGACAACGCCTTCCAGCCCGGCGTAGTCCTGGGTAGCGGCCGCCGCCCTCGTCGCGGCAGCGAGCGCCCGTTGGAACTGCTCGACTTCTCTCATCCGGCCGAACGCGGTCAAGGTGGCAAGGATGCGCCGCCGCCGGGTCTCCAGGTCCACGCCGGTGGCGGGCCACTGATCCTCGCCGAGCGGCTCGGCCGTGCTCATCGCCTCTTCCTGATCACCGAGCGGACAGGTGCAACCATCGAGACCAGCCTAGTCTGCCGAGCCGCCACGCCCAATGTCCACCTCCGCCCGCTGAGGCTGGGACACCGCACTGGTCACCCTGCCGAATGGGAACAGGAGTTGCGAAGCTGACATGCTTGCGCCCGCCTGCGCGGCGCAAGAGGCGGCGGTCCGGAATCCAGACCCGATCGCCCAGACCGTTCCGCAACGCGTGGGACGCAGGAGGCTTCGTGGTGAACGAGGAAACCGGATGAAGCGACGATCGCGCGACGAGGAGCGGGAGCAGCGCATCACCATGGAGATCGTGGTCGACGCCTACACGCCCCAAGAGCAGGCCATGGGCTGGTACTACTCCCTGGAGGACCGGCTGCACTTCCCGTTTATGGCCAGGTGCATCGCCGAGCGCAGCATCTCGCCGTTGCGGGTCGGTGACGAGGTCGAGGTCGTCGGGATGGCCCCGGACAAGGAGTGTGGACACGAGATGTTCGTCGTGATCCGCTGGGAACGCCGAGGCCTTGCGGTTCCCTTGGCCCAGCTGGAGGGTGTCGCGGTGGACAACCAGACCCGCCAGGTGATCGAGGATTGGCAGTATTGGATCGCGCAGGGGTATGAGCTGTGAACCACGCTGATCTGGAAGGAGGGACCGCCTGCCGGCTGGCCACCCCGCTGCTCGGCTCCCCCGTGCTTACAGGAGAACACTTAACTGAACGCCAAGAGACCACTTAACTTTGGCCCCGACGGTCGGACGCGACCTGCAGAAAGGGCGCTTGGCACAGCGGTTCCCGGTGGTTTGCTGACACGGAAGGGGTCACAGGTTCAAACCCTGTCGCGCCCACCAGCAAGGCTCTGACCAGCCGAAACGATGCCGCACTCACTATCACGGTGCTGTCCAGGCGAAACGCTGGTCGGTTCGCTGTGTGGGGACCCGTTCCAGGGACTGGGTACCGGATGGAGAGCGTTTCCCTTGCTAACCTCCCTGTTCATCGGACCCCTCGGCCCGACCCGCTGTCCCCGGCTAGGTCGTCACCGTGCGGCTGCACCCCAGCGTGCTCCAGTTATGTGCTCAGATGCGCTTCGATCGGCTTAGCCAAGTGGTAGCCCACTGCCCGGTGACGTCCGGGACGGCTGGGCCGGCGCAGCCCTACGCAAAGTGACAGCTGCCCCGATCCCGAATGAGCTCGTCGCCGTTCTGCTCCCTTCGGAGCAGGAAATCGACGGTGCCGAACAGGCCACCCTCGCCGATGAGGTTGACCTTGAAGGCGAAGAAGCCCCACTCAAGTGCGAACTCGTCCTCCGGGTCGGCTGCGGTTACGAAGTTCCCATGCGCCGTGCCGACCAGGCGATAGGCGTTTCCCTCCTCATCCGTCAGGATCACGTCGTTCGGCGTCTCGATGACGATGACGTGGGAAAGACCCGAACCAAGCTCACGTACGTGCTCACGCTCCAGCACGGTGCCGCTTTGGACTGTGAGGAGGGTCTCTCCGCACAGGAACCGATCGCCAACGGGCGAGAACACCTCCTCCGTTGGAGGGCCCGCAGCGACCGGACCGGCAATCAGGCCCACGCCGACGACGGCGACGATGAGTGCCAATGGCAGCCGCATCTTCATAGAGCTCCTCCTCTGATCTGCGGTGATCACAAGATTTGGTCAATCTCCTTCCGGGCCCCTCAGGCCCACACCAATCCTCATAGAGCGGTTCAGCCCATGCGCACGCGGCGGTGCGGTGGGAGCGGGCCGCCGGCGCTACTGGGGCCCGGTCATCTGGGCCAACATCGCCTCCAGCGCCGCCTGATCTGGTCCGACAAAGGGCTGGGCGGTTGGGGCGACCTCCAGGGAGGCCAGCAGCCGTTCCATCATGCTGCCGGGAGCGGCCGGCAGATGACTGCTCAGGACCAGGGAGGGCTCCACCTCGCGGATGCCGTTCAGCTCCTTGGCAAAGGCCGCACCGTCGACCTTGTGGAGCCACGGGGAGTCCACGGTCGCCCAGAAGACCTGACCCTCCCGCAGCTCCTGGTCAGAAAGGTCGGCCGCGTTCTCGGGCGCCGCTTGGAGGAGGGCCCCAAAGCAGTCGGAGCTGAACAGCGCTCCCGAGCTGTCGTCGTGGAACCCGGTGGTGGCCGGGTTGTCGAACACCGGTGGTTTGACCGCGGTCAGGGTGCGGTCGCCCACGGTGAGCTTCTGCCCTGGGTTGAGGAGGTGGACCCGGTCCATCGGCAGCGGGGCCGACAGGCTCATGATGCCCACGCTGAGGAAGGTGGTGAGGATCCGGAGCTGAGGGTTGTCGGCCAGCAGCTGGGGCAGGGCGCCGATGTGGTCGAAGTCAGTGTGGGTGAGCCAGATCCACCGCAGGTCGGCGGGATCGATGACTGACCGCAGCACGGTCATGAACTCCTCACGCTCGACCACCGGTCCGGTGTCGACCAGGACGGGCTCGGGACCGTGGAGGACGAAGGCGTTGATCGGAACAACTCCGAATCCGGGGACGGGGAAGGTCGACGTCAGCACATCAATGCCTGAAGCGGCCTCATACGAGGTGATCATGGGTCGTGTCTCCTTTGCATGCGGCGAGCTGCCGCTCGGGCTCGAGATGGAGGACGCCCCCGCCATGACCGCCTGCGGGCGCAGGCCCGGGTTCTGAGCGATCCTCCGCCGACCGCACACCCGCGACCGACTCGCACTGTGCCGCCGTGTCGGTGCTTGCGTTGCCCTTACAGGCATCGGTACCGTCGCCGCTTCAGCAAGCTCCCTTCATGCCTGACGTAGACTGCCTCTCCGGGGAGTCTGGCAGCCAGGGATCGGTCGATCATGGGGGATCGTCCCCCAAGTTTTCGGGCCGTCTCAGGTGAGTTGCGTCGCGGCGAGCACCCTGCCGAGCCCGTCCCGCGAGCGGACGCCCAGCTTCCGGTATGCCGAGCCGAGCTGGTTCTCCACCGTCTTGGCCGTCACGAAGAGGGACTGGGCGATCTCGCGGTTGGTCATTCCGCGGGCGGCCATATGGGCGACACGCCCTTCGCTCGCCGTCAGGGCACCTGGCCCCGTCACCGCGCGCCGCCGTGGACGGGCACCGGAGGCCCGGAGCTCGTCTTCCGCCCGCGCGGCCAGGCGCTCGGCGCCGCAGCTGTCGGCGAGGTGGAGCCCCGCGTACAGGTGCTCGCGCGCGGCCACCCGGTAGTTGCTCCGGCGCAACGCCGCCCCCAGTTCCACCAAGGTTCGCGCGCGCTCAAGGACCGCTTGTGTTGCCTCCAGGACATCCAGCGACGCTTCGAGCAGCTCGATGCCGCGCTGGCCTCCTTGGAGGCAACCGGATGCCCGAAGCGCGACGCCCTCGCATCGAGCCAGCCCACTCCTCCTCCCGAACTCCAGCTCGTCCTCAGCGAGCTCCATGGCCCCATCGAGCTGTTCACGAGGCAGCGCCAGCGCCAGCGGCGAGCGCCAGAGCAGCCACAGAGGGTTGTTGACTCGAGCTCCGAGGGCGATCCCACCGGCCTTACGTAGGTCCGCGATCGCCTCCGGGCGCTGACCCCGTGCCAGTCGCAGCCGGCCACGCACCGCCAGGACAAAGGCACCTGAGATCGTGGCGGCGAGGTTCGCGGGAAGCGTCAGCGATTCGACCAGCTGTGACATGTCGTCGACGGACGGCCGCTCGAGCAGGATGTCGGCACCGCATTGGAAGGCGCTCGGCAGCCAGAAGGTCAGACCGTGCTCCCGAGAGAGATCCACCCCCGACCGGAGATGCGCCTCCCCGTCGGCCAGGCGCCCTCGCTGTGCTCTGATCCAGGCGTGGTAGATTGAGGCGGCGGTGTAGCCTACGACGGATCCTCGCCGGTGCGCGTCGTCGGACATCTCCTGGACCACCCGAGAGGCCGCATCGAGCTCATCCAGCGTAATGAGCGCGCCCGGCGCATGTGCCATCACCGGCGACCCGGAGCCAACTTCGCGAAGGTAGCGACCCTCGTCCAGCCCCTGCTGCACGAGCCTGAGCGCCTCGGCGGGCCTCATCCCGCGCGACGCCATGACCGCCGCCACGTGCAGCGCTAGCCCCCGAACTGCCGGACCGCGCTGTTGGACAAGCGCGAGCAGGCGTGGAAGTCGCTCCTCGAAGAGGTGCGCAGTCCTTGGATCGAAGAACTCGACGGCGCCGCGAGCGGTTTCGATGTGCGCCACGAGATCGAGGTCGAGTTCCGCTGGCTCGGCCAGGGCGTCCCGAATGCTGTCGGCAAAGCTGCCCCAATCTCCCGACAGAGCGTGCAACGTCGCCAGCTCGTAGGTGATGCCGACTCGAACAGCCGTGTCGTCGGCGAGCGAGATCGTCTCGCGGAGGTGGTCGATCCCGCGCAGGTCCCCGGCCAGCGCTTCGGCTTGCCCCAGCTCATGGAGCAGGGTGCGCCGAGCTGTTCTCCCCCCCTCCGAGAGCGCACGTCTCAGGTATGCGGCGGCGCTCTGTGGCGCTCCACGTCGCAGGGCGGCGTCCGCGGCCCGGCGTAGCGTTTCCACCACGTCGTCCCGTCCTGTCGGTTCGCTCAACAGTAGATGGGCGGCGACCTCGTCCAGAGGCGCGTCCTCCTCGGTCAGGAACCGCGCGACTCGGGCATGGGCGTTCGCTCGGGCCGTGAGGTGAAGGTCCTCGTAGATTGCCTGATGGACCAAGGGATGGACGAAGCGGATGGGGTGGCCGGGTGCGAGCAGGTCCATCGCGATCAAAGCGTCGACGGCCACGCGGGCGGGGTCGAGCTCCACGTCCGCGAGCACAGCGACACGGTCCAGGCGCGCCTGGCGGCCCAGGACGGCGATCGCTCGGGCCACGGCGACCGCCTCCGGCGACAGCCGCCCAAGGCGCAGCATCGTGGCCTGGGCCACGGTCCTCGGCCCGGACCTCTCGATCAGACCGGCCGCCTCCCTGGTCGGCTTGACCCCATCGGCCTCAAGGGCGCCGAGGAGCTCCTCGAGCAGGAACGGAACGCCGCCCGTAGCCGTCCGGCACGCTTCGATGAACGTCACTTCGGCGCTCCCCAGCCGCACGCGCACGAGCTCCCCGACGCCGTGCATGCTCAGCGGCGCGGGGCGGATCACCCGCATGCCTGGCCCCGACACCACCTCGGCCAGCAGCGAGGCGTCCACCTGCGGATCACCGGTCCGAACGGCAACCAGCAGCATGACCGTCATCCCCTCCAGCCGTCGGGAGAGGTAGGCGAGGAACCGCAGGGATGGCGGATCGGACCATTGCACGTCGTCGACGGCAATCATCACCGGATTCCTCCCGGCGAGGTTCGCGGTCAGCCAGTAAAGGCCGTGAGCCACGGCGGTTGGTTGGCTGGCTGGGTAGCGCGCCGGGCCCAACTTCCTCGGGCGCTACGACAGGTTTTGCCAGGGCTGCTGCCCCCTCAAGCAGATGCTGTCGCTCCGAAGCCGACGCAGCGGCGATGACCGGGGTGAACAACTGCCGCACGACGCCGAACGCGAAGTCGCTCTCGAGGAACGCGCCGTGGCTCGCGATCACGGTCATGCCCGCCTCGATGGCGCGTCGCCGAGCTGCGTCGAGGAGCGAGGTCTTGCCGATGCCGGCCGGACCCTCAAGGACGACCGCCGTCCCGTCCCCGGCACGTGCAGCGCGGATCGCATCGTCGATCGCCAGGAACTCTTCGTCGCGTTCTAGTAGCCGCGCGACGCCCGCGGCGGACCCTGTTCCGGGGTCAGGGTGCATTCCGACGAGAGGATACGTCCCGCAGAACCTGCGAATCCAGGTGTTCGGCCTGGTCCCGATCGCGTGAGCTGAGAACGCCCTCCCATCACCGCCCGGACCGGCCACTAACTCCTCAGGACGGACCTCTAGCTGTCAGGTCGTCTCGTTGGTGGTCGAGGCTCCGAACGAGGCCCGAAAGGGGTGTCGCCATGATCCTTGCCGGTCCGGGAGGGACTGCGAGGTCAGCTGTCGGATCGAGGCCGATGCAGGGTCTGGTTGACGTGTGTGGTCTCCCGATGGTATGCCGGCGGCCCGGTATGTTAGGTTGACGTCATGTCAAGCGAGGCGGCGCTGTACGGTGATCCTGAGACGCGCCGTCGGATCCTCCAGGCAACCTGGGAGCTGCTTGAGCAGCAGGGTGCTGGGGTCAGGCTGGTCGATGTTGCCGACCGGGCAGGGGTCACGCGCCAGGCCGTCTACCTGCACTTCGGTGACCGGTCGGGGTTGTTGGTGGCCCTCGTCGACTTCATCGACGTCAGCCTGGGAGCCGTCCAGCTCCGCGCCCATATCCATGGTGGTGCCACCGGCGTGGAGAGCCTGCAGCGGTGGATCCAGACGATGAGCTGGTACACCGCCAAGATCGACCGGGTCACCCAGGTGCTGGAGAGCAGCCAGTACCAGGACGAGGCGCTGGCCGCCGCCTGGCGGGATCGGATGGGTCGCCGCCAGCAGCATATTCGGTCGATCGTCGAGCGCATCGCCGCAGAAGGCCACCTCGCCGAGGGATGGCCGATCGACGCTGCAGTGGACCTCATCTATGTCGTCACGATGCCCGGAGCCTGGCGCGAGCTGACCCGCGAACTCGGATGGACGACCGAGCAGTACACCCAGCACCTCATGCGGCTGGTCCAGAGCGCCCTGCTCACCGAGTGACTACAGCCGATCCGGCAAGCGACACTTGACATGGTGTCTAGCACGCTGGTTAGCGTCGGTTTACGCGCTGTAAACCAGCCGATTGTCCAGGGAGGGGAAACGCGGTGGCAGGATCACTCATCTACCTCGGCACGCACGCGATCACCCACGGCAAGCTCGACGTCGCCAAGCAGGCCAGCCGTGAGATGGGCGCGTTCCTGGAAGCCAACCACCCACGCATGCTCCACTTTGGGATCTACATCGATGACGACGCCCACCAGATGACCGTGATCCAGGTCCACCCGGACGAGGATTCCCTGGTGTTGCATCTCAAGCTGGCCCGTGAGCGGATCGCCAAGGCCTACGACTTCCTGGACGCCACCACCAAGATCGACATCTACGGCCGGCCCAGCGATGCCCTGGTCGACCAGATCAGGCAGATGGGAATGGGCGCACCCATCAGCTTCAACGTCGCCACCGCTGGGTTCAGCCGCCTCGCCTCAGTCGGAGTCTAACCACCCAGGGTCACTACCGCCGCTCCCCGGAGCGCCCGCCCGGCCAGGAGTCCGCCCGGGCCGAAGGGGATTCGAGCCCCTTCACCCGGGCTGCCGCGGGCCTATGGCCCCCTGCCAGCAAGGCAAGTGGTCACCGAGGACAGACCTCACCCTCCGGTTGAGCCTGTGGCCATCGCCGCCACACTGGAGCGCGGTTGGTCCTCGCCGGCCGTGCCGTGTGCCGGGCCCGATCGACCACCTCGGTGAACTCCTTGACCTCGCCGGCCTTGAGCGAGCGGACGGTGCCGGTCAGCCCTTTGGTCAGCCCGACGCTACGCACGATCAGGCCCCAGGACAGGCCGAGGGTGCGTTCCAACGTGTAGCCGGGCAGCTCGAAGGTGGTCGAGGTCGGCATGTCGACCGCTGGCCCGCCGGTCATGGGTGCACCAGCTGCAGAGACACCAGCCACAGCCGGTCCTGGCCGGCCGCCCAGGTCAGCGCCCGCAGCACCTCCGACGTGTCCACCTCGACCACACGCTTCGCCACCCGCTCCACCTCCAACCCTGCGACGTCAAGGGCGAGATCACACCACAGGCGCCGGCCACTGGCGAGATGCCGCCGATTGGACTGGCTGCACGCCGAGCCCCCCGGTCCCAGCCGAGTACGGGTTTACGGCGTCATCGCTCGCGCTCTGAGGCGTGCGCGCCGTAGGCTGGACTGGTGCCACAACAGCGGGATCGACGGACAATCTGGGCTCGATGCGAGCGGGTTGTCGGCACATTTTCGCCTGCGGATCGTGACCCTCGGGCGACGTTGCGTGCTCTCGCCGAGTGGGCCCCGTCGAACGACGAGGTCGACCTCTATGGCGAGCGCGCGCTCGCGGAACGGCTCGAGGCTCGCGTCGCCGAGCTGCTCGGCAAAGAGGCGGCAGTGTGGATGCCGTCGGGGACGATGGCTCAGCAGATCGCGCTGCGGATCCACTGTGAGCGGCGCGGGAACCGGCGAATCGGGTTCCATCCGCAGTGTCACCTCGATGTGCACGAGGAGCGGGGTTATGCGCACCTGCACGGGCTGCACGCGGACCTGCTCGGATAGCGCGAGCGGCTGCCGACGCCCGAGGACCTCGAGGCCGTCCGCGAGCCGCTCGGGGCGGTGGTGCTCGAGCTGCCGGCTCGGGAAATCGGCGGGCAACTGCCGGCGTGGGAAGAGCTGATGGCGTTTTGCACCAAGGCGCACGACCAAGGGATCGCACTCCACATGGACGGCGCCCGGCTTTGGCAGTGTGCCCCGTTCTACCAGCGCACCCTGGCCGAGATCGCCGATCTGTTCGACACGGTCTACGTCTCGTTCTACAAGGACCTCGGCGCGCCGGCCGGCGCCGCGCTGACGGGGACGAAGGTCGTGATCGACGAGGCGCGGGTTTGGCAGATCCGCCACGGCGGTCGGCTCTTCACGGCCTACCCGTTCCTGATCGCGGCAGAGCGCGGCCTCGACGAGGTCCTGCCCCGGATGCCGGAGTTCGTCGCACGCGCGGACGAACTCGCGGCGGCGCTCGGCGCCCTCGACGGGGTCGAGATCGTCCCCGACCCGCCCCAGACTGCGATGTTCCACCTCCTCGTGCACCGCGAGCTCGAACGTTTGAACGAGGCCGCACTCGACATTGCCGAACGTACGAGCACGTTCATCGGCCACTTCGCAGCGACCGAAATTCCCGGCGTCCAGACGACAGAGCTGACGGTCGGAGCCGCGAGCTTCCAAGTCGCGGTCGATGAGGCCCGCGAGCTCTACGGCGAACTCTTGCGTGCGTCGAGATGACGTAGGCGCGAGGCAGCCACCGCCTCGCTGAACAAGGAGACTGGATGCAGAAGCGAATGCTTGGCCACAGCAACCTGGAGGTCTCGGCGATCGGGTTCGGCTGCATGGGCATCAGTTCCGGCCTCGGCCCGGCCGCGGACCGCCAGCAGGGCATCACGGTGATCCGGGCGGCCGTGGAGCGTGGCGTGACCTTCTTCGACACCGCCGAGGTGTACGGCCCGTTCGTGAACGAGGAGCTCGTGGGTGAGGCCCTGGCCCCCTTCCGCGACCAGGTGGTCATCGCCACCAAGTTCGGGTTCCGCATCGACCACGAAGGCGGACAGGTGGGCCTCTCCAGCCACCCCGACCACATCCGACAGGCCGTGGACGGCTCGCTCCAGCGGCTCGGCGTCGACACCATCGACCTGCTCTACCAGCACCGCGTCGACCCCGAGGTGGCGATCGAGGACGTCGCTGGAGCGGTCAAGGACCTGATCCAGGCCGGGAAGGCCAAGCACTTCGGCCTGTCCGAGGCCGGGCAGCAGACGATCCGACACGCCCACGCCGTCCAACCGGTCACCGCGCTGCAGAGCGAGTACTCGCTGTGGTGGCGGGAACCCGAGACAGAGATCCTCCCGACCCTGGAGGAGCTCGGGATCGGCCTGGTCCCCTTCAGCCCGCTCGGCAGGGGCTTCCTCACCGGCACGATCAGCGCCGCGACCTCCTTCGACAGCTCCGACATCCGCAGCACCATCCCCCGCTTCACCCCCGAGGCACGAGCGACCAACCAGGTCCTGGTCGACCTGCTGGGAACGATCGCAGCCCGAAAGAACGCCACCCCGGCCCGGGTCGCGCTGGCCTGGCTGCTCGCCCAGAAGCCGTGGATCGTGCCGATCCCCGGCACCCGCCGCGTGGAGCGCCTGGAGGAGAACCTCGCAGCAGCCACCCTCGAGCTGACCGCCGACGACCTCGGCGAGATCGAGCGCGCCGCCGCCCAGATCCAAGTCGAGGGAGCCCGCTACCCCGAGCACCTCCAGCGACTCATCGACCGCTAACTCAGTCGCAAGGCTCGCTACCAAGTTTGATGCACAGATGCAGGTGGATGGCGCCATTCAATGCCTTGAGCGCGGGAGGTGCGGCGATGAACCCCTGCAACTCGGAGCGTCAAATTGGCGAAGAGCGCGTTTCCCTTGACGTCAAGAGAGCGTTTCCCTTCCGGGTCTACGGTCGGCGCCGACCTGGGAGAACGGCTTCGAGCACAGCGGTTCCCGGTGTTTTGCTGACACGGAAGAGGTCACAGGTTCAAACCCTGTCGCGCCCACTAATAGGCTTCTGACCAGCGGAAATGCTGGTCAGAACGCTGTTCGGGGGCGGTTCGCTGGGCTGTGTACCAGATGGAGAGCGTTCGCTGGTCGGGGCCGTGTCCAGGGGTCGTCTACCGGATGAAGAGCATTTCCCTTACTTTACCTTGCTGTTCATGGACCGCCCGGCCACGATCCGCTCATCCGCTCCTTCGAGCCACACCTCTACGCCGAGAACCGCTCCGCCCGCACCGTCACAACCTATCTGATCGCCGTGTGGCAAGCCAAGATCCTGCCTGAGCGTGGCACCAGCCTGGAGGCCGCCACCCGCGGCGACCTCGAGGCGTTCCGGGGGACCTGCTCTCCCGCCGGACGGCCAGCATCGCCGCCACGTACCACAAGGTCCTCAAGGTCCTCCACGGCTGGCTGGCCGGAGAAAGGAGAAAGCCGTCCGTCGTGACCGACGCTCGGAGACACTAGTCCCGCAGGAGCGTCAAACTACGTCTTCGGCGAGCGACCAGGATTGGCCACCAGGGACCTTCGACAGCCGGGTCTCCTCGCTTGCCTGCCCGAAGGGGATGCCAGTGCAGCGGGACGCGAGCGCGCTGACCACCCCATCGAGGAAGGGGCCGTAGGGAGATATGCGCGCGAGTCCGAGCTCGACCGTCAGCTCGGCGCGCGCCTCGATTGCTAGAGCTTGCGCGCAGCGGAGGGCGAAGTCGAGACTCCCGCGCCGGTTCAGGAGCTCGACCACCCAGTGGGCGTCCTCTCGTCGTCGACGGTCCCGTGGCGCGGCCAGGAGTGCGCCCATGCGCCGACGCTCGTGTTCGGGGGCATTGAGGAGGAAGTGGATCACCGGCAGGCTCCGCTTGCCTTCCAGCACGTCGTCGCCCCAGTCCTTGCCGGATTGGTCCGCCTCGGTGATGAGGCTCAGCAGGTCGTCTCCGATCTGCAGAACGGCTCCCGTGAGCGATCCGAAGCGCAGGAACCGCTCCGGGCCGAGCGGAAGGCCGGCCGCGAGGACCCCGAGGCGGCACGGCAGGATGACCGAATACCAGGACGTCTTGTGCAGGACCATGTCGAGGTAGTCGGACGCGGTGACGTCAAGGCGGCGATCGCGCTCCCACCCGAGCTCAATGGCCTGGCCCTCGATCGTGCGGCGGACGGCCGTCTCGACCTCGGCCATCACCGTCTCCGAGCGGACGGGGAGCCTGTCCGCGGCCTCACGGAAGACCGCCAGCGCCTCCAGGGCGAGCGCGTCCCCGGCGCAGAGCGCGAGGCCGGTGCCGTACTCGGCGGGAAGGCTCAGCCGGCCGCGCCGCAGCCGGCTGCCGTCCTGGATGTCGTCATGGACCAGAAAGGCGTTGTGCAGGAGCTCGATGCCGACGGCAAAGGGCAGCGCATCCTCCTCGTCCCCGTGGAACGCCCCGCAGGTGGCCAGGACGAGTGCCGGGCGGAGCCCCTTGCCCAGGCGCCGTGGGTACGCGGGCAGGAGGTCATAGAGGTAACGACCTGGCTTGCCATTGGGAAGCCGCTGCAGCAGCGCGTCCAGGACCCGCTGCCGATAGTCGACGAGGGTCGCGAGGACCTGCGATGTGTCAGTCACGCACCCGCCCAGCATCTGGAGCTCGCACCTGGACCAGCATCTGGAGTCGGACGGCGGCGTTGTCGTCAGCCGACAGCACGCCGGTGTAGACGCCGGGCCTGGCCGACGCTGGGACGTCGAGGGTCACCGTCACCATCCTGGTCTCTCCAGGGTCCAGCCTGAAGCCGACCGGGTCCACCCGGAGAAGCTCGCGTCCGAGCTGTAACCCCCCGCCGCTGACCATGGGCGTCCAGACGAGCCGAACGTCCATGCGGTGCTCGCCGTGGTTGCTGGCGTCCAGTCGCCCCGTGGCCCTCTCGCCGGGCGGGACGTCGGTCAGGACGAGGAGTCCCAGGTGATCGTCGCGGGGCGGGGCCGAGTCCATGACCCGCCGGAGCAGGCGGTGCCCCAGCGCCGACACCGGGGCCGGGAGCGACCAGCCCACCGAACGGGCCAGGGACCGCGTCGACCAGGCAAGGCCGACGGCCTGGTCGAGCAGGTTGTGCAGCTGGGCGGCCAGCTGCTCGGGGGGCGGCGTGGCCTCGTCGCGGGCGCCTCCTCCTTCGGCGGCCACTCTTCGGAGGACCGCGTCGTGGACCTGCCTGATCCAGAGGTTGTCGCGGCCGAGCCCAGCGGCGGCATCATCCATCATCTCGGCCTCGCAGATGGTCGAGCCCAATGATCTCCTCGTGATCTGGTGAATTCGGGATTCCCCTGGCGGCCACGAGCCCGGAGGTCACCGCGGCCTCGAAACAGCCCGAGTTGAGCCCACAGTCGGTCCAGTCGCCGGCCAGGACGAGATTTTCGAAGCCGCTCCGGTCGGGAGGGAGCCGGAATCGGGATGTCCCAGGGAGTGACTGCACGTAGCGGTCGCTCGGTTCGACGTTCGCCCTCCAGAACTGCCCGTTCAACCGCTCCGGCCCGACCCGATCCTCAGGGTCGGCGAGCAGGTCCCACCGGAAGCCGGCCGGATAGCGGTGCTGGGTCCCGGGCAGCAGGTGGGAGATCGGGCCCTCCAGGAAGCGGAGGGCGTTGCGCCGGACCTGGTCGTTGGCCTCCTGGTGCGCCTGCCGGTCGACCGGCCGCGCCGGTCCTGCGCGCGCCGGCAGGGGGCTGCAGAAGTAGGCGAGGCCCTTCACCTGCTCCGGCCAGGACTCGTACTCGAGCAGATGGCTCATGTCCGCATAGGTGTCGAACGGCTCGGTGAACGCGCCGGTGATCGCTCCCGGACGGGGGTCGCCAAGTAGTTCCGTGCTGCGTCGTAGCCACACCTGCAGCGCCTGCGTCGGCACGGTTGCCAGGTTGGCCGTCATGGCCTGCCAGTCGCTGTTGCGCTCGACCAGGTCCCGGCAGATCTCCGGCAGGGCCCCCAGGCTGATCCCGAGGACCAGCCAGTGGAAATCGCGCCCGTACTCGAGGGTGACACTGTCGGCCGGCGAGAGCGACCAGCCGAACTCCAGGTCATCGGCTGACAGGCCGCTGCTGTTGTCGAGATGCTCCCAGCGGGGCTCGGCCGGCCAGCAACGCAAGCCCTCCACCTCGATGAGCGGTTCGTAGGGCTCGAGCAGGCGGATCTGCCTGGTCAACCGAACTCTCTGGACCCAGGCGGCGTCGTCGTCCGAGACCTCGAGCGCATCGACGTGGTGGAAGAACTTGAACTGCACTCCCCGATGCTTGAGCACCTCGTAAAGGGGAGCGAAGACGACGTCGCCCATGCCGGCGCGCATCTTCCACGCGATAGCCCCCTTGTAGTCGAAGAAGAGCCGGGCGAGCCCGCGCAGCGCGCACGCCGCGGAACCGGCCGGCCGCCGGGGATCGCCGTCGCGGTAGGCGAAGGGCATGTCGTACACGACCGAGGTGATCAGGGCGGAGCGCGCCGACTCGGCATCCGCCCCATGGCGCTCCAGCCACTCCGCGAAGTCGACGTCGTCGACCACATCGGTGCCATGCACCAGCAGGTCGTCGTGCAGGATGCCGCGGACGCAGGCCAACAGCAGGTCGATGACGTACCACCGTCGGCGGATGGTGTTGGAGGCCGGCGCCAGGGACCGGAACTGCCGGGCGACGTCCGCGGCGGCTTCCTCCACCCGGCTGCGCAGGACCTCCTGGGCGGCAGGGAAGTGGTAGCTCGGCTCCTCGCCGAACTCCCTGGCCGCATCCAGGGCGGCCGCCACCGAGCCCTCAGCCCGCTCCAGCATCGTGGTTCCGACCGACGAAGCGGCCTGGAGGGCAAGCTGGACGGCGTCGGCGAGCCGGCCCGACGATGCCGGCCGGGCCGCTGGGTCGGCCGGCAGCGGTCGCAGCCGGATCGGGGGCATGGCGTCGCCGGCGGGCTGCAACCGCAGGCCGCTGTCCCCGGTGGACTGGCCAGTCTGGAACCGGGCGTCGCGGACCATCGACAGGGCGAGCGCCAGGGCACGTTGCAGCAACTGCCAGAGGGAGGGCGGTTGCGGCACGTCGAAGCCCGGCCGGCGATCGTCCTCCGGGAAGGTCGATACCCAGGGCAACCAGCCTTCCGGGCGCCGCTCCATGAGCACGAAGGAGCTGGCCCGCTCGAAGGCGTCGTCAACTGACCTGAACGGGCCGCTGGACCCCAGGGCGTGCTCGCGCTCTTCGTAGCAGCGCCGAAGCATGCGGAAGGAGTTGTCGTAGAAGCCGAACCAGATGTGCAGGCCGTGCTCCTGGATCCGGTTGTTGACAGCCCGGCCGCTCGCACCCTTGCCGCCGAGCCGCCACCCTCGTTGGTACACCGTGATGCTCTCGAACCGGTCCTGCCATCCTTGGCTGCTCAGGGACCATGCGGCTGCCATGGCCCCCGCCCCGCCGCCGAGGATGACCACCTTCTCCTTCTCCGTCCCGGGGGTGCTCATGGCTGCGCCTCCCAAAGCACCCGGCCGGCCTCGATGCGGAAGTCGAAGTCGAGCCAGAACGCGAACCCTGGATCGTTCACGCCCGCCTTCAGCCCAAGCTCCCGGACCAGGGGCTCACCGTCCAGGTCCGCGATCTCCACTTCCCAATCGTTGCTCAGCAGCCCACCGCCTCGAAAGGCCAGCAGCGTCTGCTGAACCTCGATGATCGCCTGGTAACAGGCGAGCCGCGGGTCGGCCGCGTCACGGAACTGCTTCAGCAAGACCAGCGGCACGCGGCCGAGGGCGAGCTGGCACAGGAACAACAGCGCGGGTTCGACGTCGTCAGTGACCCCCGTACGCCGAGCGACGAGGTCCGCGTGAAGGCGACCGAGCCCGGCGATCACCCCGGCTCCCCCACCGAGCAGTGCGACCAGTGCCGACCGTGGGTCAAGCCAGTCCGTGGCCAACGGGCCATCAGTCGCACGGCTGGCCTCGACAACCAGGTGCTCCTGTATCCAGGCATCAGGTGCGAACCGATCGATGCAATGCGCCCGCACCTCGAACTGGGATGGGGCCTCATCTGCGGCCGCGACGCTCACCTTCGCCAACTGCTTGGGGAACCCGTAGATCTCCCGTCCTCCCGCCGAAGCCGCCGGCTGGTCGACGAAGATGTAGGGAATCGTCCAGGCGGCCCGGCCACGCCATTGGTCGAAGACTGGCACCCAGACGCCCAACTCCTGTTCTGGGCATCTCCCCAGCCGATCGTCTGGGGGCCCACTGCTCCGCAACTCGGGGATGTTCGCGAACACGAGCAGGACATGATTGCCAACCGGGACGTATCGTGCGATCCCGGCCGACGGTTGTTCGAATGTCCGCTCGCAGAGCAACTCGAGCAGCGACCGATCGGCCCGAAGAGCGAACACGTACAGGCTGACATCTCGAGCGTCGAACGGCTGTCGGGCGGTGAGCTCGCCGCCCCGCTCGACATAACGCGGTGGCCAGGCGGCTATTCCGCTGTCATAACCATAGTCCATCAGCCGAGCGAACTGGTGTCTCACGAGGCCTCCAGAAGGCGTCGAGCGCGGCCGAGATCGGCGTCGGTGAGGCGGGGCGGGAACTGCTGGACAACGGCGGCCAGTGCGGACCGATCCGCCAGCGAGGCGTCCGCCCCTGACGTGTCCACCAGGTCGGTCAGCGCCCGCAGCACGAAGCTGCGGGCACCCTGCTTGCCGGCAAGCCGCGCGGCGCGGCGCAAGGCTGCGAGAGCGCCCTGCTGGTCGCCGAGGTGGCCAAGCAGCAGACCGCGAGCCCGGTGCAGCTCCGGCTCGTGCACCGAACCGAGGAACCGGTGGGCATGGTCGATACCCTCATCGACAACGGCAAGGGCGGTCTGGTGGTCGCCGCATGCTGCGTGCGCCTCAGCCAGCCATCGCAGGAACACGGGGCGGAAGGTCTCAGCGCCGGCGGCGCGCCACATCGCGACAAGCTGCTCCAGGGTGCGCACGGCCGCGGCGGGGTCGCCCAGCCGAGCCTGCGCACCCGCCGCGTGCATGCTCGAGGCCGCGAGCCAGGTCGCGTACCCGTTTGCCGAGGCCTCGGCGATGGACTGTTGTGCATGCATTGCCGCGGTGGCCGGATCGTCATCGAGCAGGTACCACCAGGCGGCGTAGCTGTGTACGAAGGCGCGCGAGAACGGCCCCTTCGGGAAGCCCATCCCATCAACCCGCTGGACCGCTTCCTCGACGCTGGTTCGACCGGCGATCCGGTCGCCGGTGATCCAGAGCACGCCACCGAGGAGCACCGTCACCGCCGAATACAGCTCGTGCTGGATCTCGGGTATGGGGTCGACCGGCCCGTCCCGGGCGGTCTTGAGTAGCCACAGGGCGTCCGCGAGATCTCCCTCCTCGAACCGTTCGTAGCCCGCCATGGCGGCGGCCATCGACCGTTGCCGGCCGATCACGTTCGCGAACCGGCCCCACAGCTCTCGGGAGAGTGCCGAGGACTCCCGGCGCTGGCCCCGCACGAAGAGATAGGCCCAGATGGCGTAGAAGGACCCGGGGCTGGGAGATTCGTCCTCCCGTTCGGTGAGGAGCAGCCGCGCACGCTCATGGACCCGTGCCACCTCTTCGGAGGTATAGCCCTCGAGCGCCGCCAGGCTGGCGCCAAGCAGGGCGAGGAGCTCGACCTCGTCGACGCGACCGACCGGGTCAGTGACCTGCAGCAGCTCGAGCAGGTGCCGCAGGTGGATGACGACCTCGCGGTGGGCGGCCACCTCGGCAGCGACCCAGGCGGCCTGCTGCCACCACAGCAGGCTTGCCGACATCTGTCCGGCCTGTTCGAGGTGGTAGGCGACCAGGTGCGGGGCCACGAGGCCGGATTCGGTCTCGGCCTCGGCCTGGAACTCGGCGGCCACCGCCCGGTGCAGGCTCCGTCGATGGGACCGCAGCAGCGTCGTGTATGAGGCGTCGCGGAGCAGGACGTGCGGGAAGCGGTACGTGGGATCGTGTGCCGGTCCCTCATCCCTGAGGATGCCCGCGTCGACCAGGACGCCAAGCTCACGCCGGACGTCGGCCGACGGCAGGCGGGCGAGCCGCTCGATCAGCGAGAACGGGGCCGACACGCCAACTGTCGCCACGATCTGGGCAAGCGGGCGCTCGTCCGGCCGCTGGTCGAGGCGCGCCACCAGCAGGTCGTGCAGGCGGGGTGGCAGGTCGGCCGGGGCGGTCGGCCCGGTCCGAGCCAGCATGCGGGCGAGCTCGACGACGAACAGCGGCACACCGTCGGCCCGTTGGACCACCATCTCCTTGAGGTTGTCGGGCAGGCCCGGCGCTGCCAGCTCGGCGAGTTGGCGGACGTCTTCGTCTCCGAGCGGGGTCAGGTCGAGCACCGTCGCCGCCGCAAGCGGGAGCTCGTTGGCCGACGGGCGCATCGTGACCAGCACCAGCGTCTGGGGGGCGGGCCCCCGGAGGAGCAGGCGGCGCAGCAGCTCAAGCGTTGACGGGTCGGACCAGTGGACGTCCTCGACCATGAACAGACATGGGCTGGCGGCCGAGAGGCTGTCCAGGAAGTCGAGCAGGACGGTGAAGGTGCGCTCGCGGCGTTGTTCGGGTGCGAGCGCCAACGACGGCACGCCCTCGCCGGCAGGAACCTCCAGCAGCGCGGCCAGCACGCCGAGGGCGTTGTCGTCACGCAGCGAGGGGTGAAGGCTGCAGAACGTCAACAGGTGCTCGCGACGCTTGTCCATCCCGTCGCCAGGAGTGATGCCCGCAACCCGCTCGAGAGCGTGGCGGATTGCATAGAAGGCGTTGTTGGTCTGCAGCGAGGCGCACTGCACGGTGATGTGATGTCCACCGGAGGCCTCGGCGAGCATCCGGGCATGGTGAGCCAGCGCTGTCTTGCCGATCCCGGCTTCGCCGCGAAGCAGCAGCACGACGCCGTCCTGCGCGCAGGCCGCATCCCAGGCCGACTTGATGGCCTGAAGCTCGGCGGCTCGTCCGACGACGTTGCCTTCGGCGTCCTGCCTTGTGGCTAGCCGGTCATCCTCGACGGGTCGGAGGACGGTGAACACCTTGAGCGGCCGGTTCACGCCCTTGAGCGGTGGGGTGCCGAGCGACATGAGCTCGAAACGGTCCCGGACCAGGTCCTCGGTGGTCTCGCTGATCACGAGGGATCCAGGCTCGGGGATGGACTGGAGCCTCGAGGCGATGTTGGGCGCCTCGCCGATGAGGTTGGCGACCTCTCGGATCTGCCCAACCGTCGTATCCGCGATGACCGCCAGGCCGGTGTGGATACCGATACGCACAGCCAGCGCCGGAGGATCGGAAGCCGCACCCAGGCGCCGGATGGCCTCGAGCAGACCGAGTCCGGCGAGGACCGCCCGGGTGGCGTCGTCCTCGTGCGCCCGTGGGTACCCCCAACTAGCCATCAGCCCATCGCCGAGCGTGTGGTGCAGCCGACCGCCGAACGACTCGATCGCCGCAACCGCCTCCAGCTGGTAGCGCCCCAGGAGGTCGTGGAACTCCTCCGGGTCGAGCTCTCCCGAGAGCGCTGTCGATCCGACCAGGTCGCAGAAGAGCACGGTTACCTGCCGCCGCGCTCCCGTCGTGTCGAGAGCGACCGCATCTTCCCTGTTCGTGGACGATCCAGCTGAGCGCTGTGGCACCGATCCCCCTCTCGCCACCACCCGGCAGCTTCAGCCGGTTCGACCAGGCGAAACGCTCCACACTAGGACAGCGGTGCCCTCCTTATGGAGGGCACAGCAAATCCGTCGAGGCTGACATGTCGTCTGCCCATGCCCTAGCGTCGCATCCACGACCATCCGTGTCTATGAGATACGCGTGCGTAGCATGCGAGGGACCGCCCTCCGGACTGGTGCCCACAAGCGTGGGCAAGGGACGAATGCAACTGGGTGGTGGTGGGTTGCTGGCATTGCCTGCATGTACGGTGATGAGAGCTCCGGTCATCGGCGACGCTTGTGTGACCCGCCTAGCGTTCGTGGCGGGGCATGCGGCGCACACGGCCTGTAGCGACTTCTTCCAGCGCCTGCCGGTCGATCTGGTTATTGGGCACGACCGCGACCCGGCACGGGGTTACGGCACGGAGCGTCGCCGTGCGCCGCCCTCCCGCAGTAGCGCCAACTCTCCCAGGATCGCGCCGGGACCAACCTCGGTCACCGGCTTGCCGTCGACCTCCACCCGCAGCACCCCGTCGAACAGCAGGAACAGGTCCTCGCCTTGGTCGCCCTGCTCGACCAGATTCCGGCCGGCCTGGAGCCGACGGAACTGCGGCTTGGCGTCAATAACAGCTACCGACAGCTGGCGCTCCAAGGATGACTCCACCGCGGTCACGATCGGGGCCGAGTCCTCGTCACCCCAGGGCGTATGCACACCGAACGCCTCGCGCCACCAGGTGTCGTAGTCGATGAAGCCGCTCTTGGCGACGAGTCGGCCGGCGTGATCGTAGACCCAGTGCCGGGGGAAGGAGCTGGCCCCGGTCAGCTGCTGCTCGCTTGTGCCGTCGGCGTGGATGGTCAGGGCCAGGGTAGTCCAGACTACCGGTGCCCTGATCTGGACGAATGGTTTATGGCGGACCCGACGGGGGGGTGGGAAAGCCGGTCTGACCGCCAGCGGTCTGCACAAACCGCGCCCAGGTGGGGCCGATCTCCGGGTCAGCCGGCAGGTCGGACAGAGGTACGGGGGTGAAGGCGATGCTGGCCGACCCATAGCCTACCTTGGTGACGTTGCTGCGGCCGCCGCCGCCTTGGCCGGCGTCCACGATGCGTCCGTCCTGCACCTCGATCCAGGCCTCGAGGCGGTTGGCGAACCGGAAGCGGCCGGTTGCCTGAAGCTCGTCCAGGTCGCCAAGCACCTCGGGCGGCACCGGATCGTAGTGAGCGACGCGGACCCCGAACGACAGGCGGTTGAACCCCTCCACCGCTCCCAGGGGGATCCACGAAAGCGAGGTGATCGAGGACTCGATGCGCATGGCAGCCCCTCCCGAGTACCCAACAATCCAGGGCTCCGTCAAAGTGCCGGAGTGTCTGGTTCACGGGCTTGTGATGCCGAGCAGGGGCAGGACTCGGGTGGCGTCGCGGGCATTGTGACGCAGGGCGGCG
>Ga0114129_10001754_pt1 | contig 29541 bp, 27 predicted proteins | sample RhiMetdeltSRZDD1_FD_80071 | JGI IMG/M metagenome (GOLD analysis project Ga0114129, IMG submission 80071) | Populus rhizosphere microbial communities from Tennessee, USA - Rhizosphere MetaG P. deltoides SRZDD1 (version 2) (version 2) | ecosystem: Host-associated > Plants > Roots > Rhizosphere >... | reverse complement strand
AGGGTTCATCACCTTGATGGCACTACGGCGCCCCATCTTCACGTGCTCGGCGAGGTACACCTGGCCCATGCCGCCCTCGCCCAGTTTTTTTATTATGTGATAGCGGTCGGCCAGCACCTGGCCTACGAGATCGTGCGTCGGCCCCGACGAGCGTAGCGTCTGCCCATCGTTCGGGCAGAATCGCACGTCGTCGCGGTACTCGATTGCACAGACGGGGCAGATCTTCACGTCGCAATCTCGATCTGCAGCAGCTTATCGCCCACCAGGATCCGCGACTGGTCGCGCAGCACCATATCGCCGCGCGCCGCGAGCGCGATACCGTTGCGGCTGTTGGCGTCCACCACCACGAAGTCCGCGTCTTCGGAGCGCACCAGGGCATGGCGCGCGCTCATCGACGGATCGTAGGGGAATACCCATTCACCTTGCTCGCGGCCGATCGTGACGTCGCGGCCGGGGGAGAGCTGGATCACGTCACGTACGCTGCCGTCGGAGCGCAGCTGGGTGAGGCTCGCGATGTCGGCACTCGGGATGAGGCTGCCCATCCGCTTCGTGGCGTCGGCGTCGGGCGGGTGCGGCCCCGGATACCCCAGGCGCCGAAACCGGATCATCTGAGAGCCGATCAGCAGCAGGTCGCCGTCGAGCAGGCGATACGGCTCCTCGAGAAACACCCATGTGCCGTTGCGGCTGCCCAGGTCGCGCACGACGAGGGCGTCCTGCTCCCACGACAGTTTCGCGTGCAACGGCGAGAGAAACACGTCGTCGGGGAAACGGAGATCGCCGTCCAGACGGCCGATGGTCGTGTCGGGTGTCTTGCGCTCGAAGCGCTCCACCGGTTTGCCCAGATCGTCGAGCAGCACCAGGGCAAGCGCCGCTCCGGCCCGCGAGGGCCCGGAAGCAACGCGACGCGCAGCCTGGAGATCGACCAGCGGCGCACCGCACGTCGCACAGAACTTGATCCCCGGAGCCACGGGCGAGGCGCAGCGCGGGCAGTTCGGTCCGGAGCCGGGAGCCGTGAGTCGGCGGCCGCAGTGCGGGCAGAACGGCTGCAGCCCGCTGGCCCGACCGCCGCAGAAGGGGCAGGAGATCGAGTCACCCTGCTCGCGGGTGACTGCCGTGCGCGCGACGACGCGCGTGCCCGACAGGGACGTGACCCCCGCCGCCGTCTCCCCCCCACTTCCCCCGCCACCGCCTGGTGATGCCTCGGCGGTCTTGCGTCCGGTGAATTTGCCCATGGGTTTGCCGCAGTCCATGCAGAACTGCGCGCCGGGGTCGTTCGCCCGGCCGCAATAAGGGCAGGCGGTCACTGGCGGAAGTGCTCCACTGGGCGCAGAAGTTATGGTCTGCCAATCTATTCGGCAAATTGACGGGCTGAAAGGGCCGATGCTACCTTGCGCGTGCTGTGCGACCCTTCGGCGTGTTCCTCGTGAGCGTCGTGACCGGATGCGCCGTCGCGCGCACCGGTACCGCGCCCGTCGCCGGAGGCGCGGCGCCGTCGCCCGCCGCGCCGGGGCGCGACTCGTTCCATATCACGGTGGTCTATCCCGCCGTCACCGATATCATCCAGTCCCACGACTCGGTGTTCCTCTTGGGCTCGGTGCGAGGTCGGGCTGGCGGACCGGTGCACCTGGGCATCAACGGGCAGTCGGTGCCCGTGCTTCCGAACGGCGCGTGGATCGCCTGGTTGCCGCTCCCCGACGACACCGTCGCGCACTTCCTGATTGCGGCAACCGGAGGGGGGCCCGACTCCAGTCGCTTCGTATACACCGCCCGCATCGCGCCGCAGTTCCGCCCGCCGCCGGGACGCACTGTGTGGATCGACACGACCAGCTTCACGCCGACTGGGACGCTCGCATTGCCGCTCGAGGAGGGGATTCCCCTGAGCGTGCGTGCCACGCCCGGCGCGACGGTGCGCCTGCAGCTGCCGTGGGGCTCGAGCGTGCCGCTCGTCCCCGACACGCTGGCGCCCGAGCTCCCCGGGGCCGTCCGCGCCTTCGTCATCGACAGCGAGCCGCGCCGACCTGTGCCCGTGGCGGGACGCTACGTGGGGTGGCTGCCGGCGGCGGCGCTGTGTGTGGACGGCCGGACGGCATGCGCTGCGCTCGTGGTGACCGTGGGCGCCGACACGGCCACGGCGCGCTGGCCGCTCGACGTGAGTGTGGTGGACAGGACCTTCCCGACGGTTGTCGTCCTGGACGACGATACCGCTCACACCGGCACCACCGACAGCCTTACCCCGGGACGTGCCGTCCCTCACGGGACTTACAACTGGTTTTTTCCGACCGGGACGGTGGCGGTCGAGTCGGCCCGCTGGAACGATCAAGTACGGCTCCAGCTTTCGCGTGCCACGGTTGCGTGGGTGAACGAGGCCGACGTCGTACGGCTGCCGCCGGGCACGCCGCCGCCCGGTGGCGTCGTGAGCTCGGTACGGCTCACCTCCGGGCCGAGATCGGTGACGCTGCGAGTGCCACTGCCCGCGCGCCTCCCCTACCAGATCACGGAGCGGGAGCGGAGCCTCACCGTGCGCCTGTACGGTGGCGCATCCGACATCAACTGGATGCAGTACGGAGAAGGCGGCGGGGGAGCTGCCGGAACCGACCCGCTGGTGACGCGGATGACCTACGCGCAGCCGGCGGCGGACGAGGTGACGATCACGCTCGACCTGGCGCGGCGCGTGTGGGGGTACCGCGCGCGCTTCGACGGTCGAGACCTGCTGCTCGAGGTCCGGCGTCCTCCGGTCATCGATCGCGAGCACCCGCTCCGCGGCCGCATCGTGGTGCTCGACCCCGGTCACCCACCGCTCGGCGCCAAGGGGCCGACGGGATTGTGGGAGCCGGTGGCGACGCTGGCCGTGGCGCTGAAGGCGAAAACGCTGCTCGAGCGCGCCGGCGCGGTCGTGTTCCTCACGCGCACCGACTCGACGCCGATCGAGCTGTACCCCCGCACCCATTTCGCCGAGCTGCACGACGCCGACGTCCTCGTGTCCATCCACGCCAATGCTTTGCCGGACGGCGTGAACCCGTTCACCAACTCGGGCACGAGCGTGTATTACTTCCAGCCGCGGAGCACCCGCCTGGCGCGCGAGCTGGACCGCGCGCTCGTGACGGAGTTCCGCGTGCGCGACCTCGGGATCGGCCGGGGCGACTACGCGCTGGTCCGGCCCACCTGGATGCCCGCGGCGCTCACCGAAGGGCTGTTCATCATGCTGCCCGAGCAGGAGGCGGTGCTCGCCAGCGAGGACGGACAGTGGCGATATGCGCGGGGGGTAGTGCGAGGGATCGAGAGTTTCTTGCGCGAGCGGGCGCAGGAGCCGTGAGCACCGTTCTACGACGCTACGACGCCACGTCGTACGAAACCGACCCGGCGCGGACGTACAACGTAGCGTCGTGGCGTCGTGCCACGCTCCTCCTGCTGCCGCTGCTCGCCAGCCGCGCGGAGGCGCAGGTCGATCCGTCCGGTAGCTGGCGCACCCTCCACACACCCCATTTCCGCATCCACTTCCGGCCCGCCTACCGCGACGTCGCCCTCTTGGAGGCGCGTGAGGCGGAGCGGTCCTATGGGTTGCTCGCCACGGAGCTGCACCCGCCCCGCGGCGTCGTGGACATCACCCTGGCGGACGACATCGACGCTGCCAACGGCCTGACCAGCGTCGCGCCCACGAACCGGATCACCATCTTCGCCGCGCCGCCGGCGGGTGACCACGGGCTCTTGTTCTTCGACAACTGGCTCCGGCTCGTGACCACACACGAGCTGGCCCACGTGTTTCACCTCGACCGCTCGCGCGGGCTGTGGAACGGGCTGCAGCATGTGTTCGGGCGCGCCCCGGGACTGTTCCCGAACGAGTATCAGCCGAGTTGGGTGACCGAAGGGCTCGCGACGTACTACGAGTCGAAGTTCACGAACGCGGGACGCGTGCGGGGCAGCTTCCATACGCAGGTGCTCGGAGCGGATCGTGCGGCGGGTGCCTCGAGGTCGCCGTGGAACGCGACGCTGTTCACCCGGTGGGCGGATGGATTGGTCCCATACGCGTATGGCAGCCGCTTCCTTCATTATCTCGCCGGCGCCATGGGCGACTCGGTGGTGCCCCGGTTCGCGGAGGCCACGTCCGCCCAGCTCATTCCGTTCCGCGTCGGGCGCCAGGTGGCGCGCGTAGCGCCCGGACACACACTCGACCGCGAATGGCCGCGGGGGACCGCGCCCGACCTGGCAGGTGCGAGCGCGGCGCCGCCCGCGGCGCGCGTGCTCGACAGTCTGCTCCGGACAGAGCCGGTGCCGCGCGTGTCGCCGGACGGACGCCGTGTGGCCTACGTGCGGGACGATGGAAAGGGGACGAGCATGCTGCGCGTGCTCGACGCCGCAACGGGACGCATACTCGCCGCCCACCGCGTCAACGGAGGCGTGGATTACGACTGGCTGGGCGACACCCTCGTGGTCACGCAGCTCGACTTCACGAGCCGCTGGCGGATCCGGAGCGACCTCTACCGCTGGGTACCGGGACGGGCGTGGCGGCGTATGACGCAGGGCGCCCGTCTCGTCGCGCCCGGAGCGGGCGGCGGACGGCTGGCTGCGATCGTGCTCGGCCCCGCCTCGGGCCGCCCGACGGTGCCCGCGCCCGCTCTCCCACGCGGCGCCGTGTGGGAGGATGTGACGCCGTCGCCCGATGGACGCTGGGTGGCTGGCAGCCGGAGTGTGGACGGTCATTGGGCGCTGGTGCGCTGGCCGGTGGATTCGCCCGATGCGGCTGCGGTGCTGCTCGAGACTGGTGGCAGTATCGCCGACGTGGTGTGGACGTCCGGTGGGGAGCTCTGGTTCGTCGCCGACCCTACCGGGGTTCCGCAAGCGTACCGCTGGCGCGATTCGGGGGGGGGCGGGGGGGGCGGCGCGCAGCCGCTCACGAACGAGCCGCTCGGCGCGCGCGCCCCGGCGCCGCTCGCCGACGGCACGCTCCTGTACGCCGCGCTCCGGGCGCGCGGCTGGGAGCTGCGCCGCGTATCCGCGCTCGAAGGCGCCGCGCCGGCTACGTTCGCGAAGCCGCTGCCATTCGATTCGGCGGCGGCCGTGCCGATCTCCGAGACCGGCTACACCATGTGGCCATCGCTGCGCCCACACTTCTGGATCCCGGTGTTCGACGACGCGGGACCAACGGGACGATTCGGTGGTGCTCTCACGGCGGGCACGGACGCCCTGGGTCGATTCGCGTACGCCGCGGACCTCCTTATCTCTCCGAAGCCGTTCCGCGCCGGGGGCGACTTCGCGCTGGTTTCCTCCGTGCTGGGCAACCCGACGCTCGACGCTTCGGCCTGGGCGTCATGGGCGGACCTGGGATCGCCGTCGAGCGCGCCGAATGTGACGGTCTCGGAGCTCGACCGCTATGCGGCACTCGGTGCGTCGTTCGTGACACGCCGCTGGCGCAGTTTGGCGAGCGTGCGCCTCGCGGCGGAGCTCGAGCGGTTCGACTACGCCACGATCCCCGACACCGCCCTCGCCGCCGTCTGCCCGGGGTGTGACGCGCAAAGCCTCGTCGGCGGCTCGGTGACGCTCACGCTGACGCGGGTGGTGAGCGGCGCACTTTCGATTTCACCCGAGGATGGGGTCGCGTGGTCCGCGACGTACCGACGGCGGGAGGAGCCGGGCACCAGTCGCTGGTCGAATGAGCTGCGCTCCCGGTTGGCGCTGTACGCCCGTGTACCCGGTCTGGGCGGCTTCGCACACCACGTGCTGGCGGTGCGGCTCCTCGTCGGCGGCACCAACGGTCCGCTCGGCACGCTGTTCCGCGTAGGCGGCGTGGCGCCACAGGGCGTGAATGTCTTCTTCGCCCCGACGCTGACCGCGACGCGCGCGTTTCCCCTTCGCGGGTATGCGACAGGCGAGCTGCGCGGCGAGCGGGCGGCGGCGGGCAGCGTCGAGTACCGGTTGCCGCTCGCGCTCGTGGGCCGCGCCGTCGGGCATCTACCCGTCGGCATCGACAGGGTGTGGCTCAACCTGTTCGCCGACGCGGGTGACGCTTGGGCGCCCGGCGCGTCGCCGCGCCTCACCCGGCTTCGCTCCGCCGGACTCGAGCTCGCGGGCCGGGTGACGCTGAGCTACGACTTTGCTCTGTCGGTGCGTCTCGGCGTCGCGCAGCCGCTCGCGGCGCCGCCCTCCGGCGCCGCGCGCCGGCCGCAAGTGTACGCTGCACTCGCCTCCGACTTCTGAGCACGCGGGGCACTGTCGCGAGTTGACACTTCGTCCGATAAATCCCTAAGTTTCCGCGACCCTTCGGAGATTTGATGTACTGCTCCCGCTGCGGCACCCAGAACGACGACGCCAGCAAATTCTGCCGCTCGTGCGGACTGGATCTGTCGCACACGACTCCAGTCGCCGCGGTGCGCGATCAGCAGATCGACGTTACCGAGTTGGATCTGGTACGGGAGCAGCTGAAGGACGAGTACGAAATCCTCGAAGAGCTGGGCCGCGGCGGGATGGCCATCGTCTTCAAAGCGCGCGAGAAGCAGCTGGAGCGCGACGTGGCGATCAAAGTCCTGCCGTTCTCCCTGGCGTTCGACAAGGAGTTCGTCGAGCGGTTCCAGCGCGAAGCCCGTACGTCTGCCAAGCTCGAACACCCCAGCATCATTCCGATCTATCGCGTCGGCAAGTCCGGCCGGGTGATCTATTTCGTCATGAAGTTTCTGCGCGGCAAGCCGCTGTCGTCCGTGCTGGCCGCGCGCAGTACGCTCCCTCCGGCCGAGATCCGGCAGATCCTGGTGCAGGTGGCGCGCGCCCTCGCGTACGCGCACAAGAGCGGCATCGTGCATCGCGACATCAAGCCCGACAACATCATGTTCGACGAGCACGGGCTGGCGGTGGTCACCGATTTCGGGATCGCGAAGGCGGCGTCGGGCGGCAAGCTCACGGGCACCGGGATGTCGATCGGCACGCCCCATTACATGAGCCCGGAGCAGGCCCGCGCCCAGGCGCTCGATGGGCGCTCGGACATCTACTCCCTCGGCGTCGTCGGGTATCAGAGCCTCACCGGCCGCGTGCCGTTCGACGGCGAGGACTCGTTCTCGATCGGTTACAAGCACATCATGGAGGAAATCCCCACGCCGCCGCTCGAGACCTACGATCAACACACGGTGTTCGAGATCATCAGGAAGATGATGGCGAAGTCCCCCGACGAGCGGTTTCAAAGCGCGGACGAACTCGTGCAGGCGCTCGAGGCGGGCGGCGGCTTCGCCGCCGTCGGGCTCGCGACGGCCGCCACCAAAGCCATCCCCTCCCTCGCCGGGGTTCGGATGGCGTCAGCCGCCACTACGCCGCTGCCGCGCGTGCCCGGAAAGCCCGGGGCGGACGATCATCACAAACGCTCCGTCGCTGCAGGGATCGCCCTGTGGGTGGTCGTCGTCGCCATCGGCCTGGGTGCCCCCGGCCTGTACGCGTACAAGAAAGGGCTCCTGTTCTTCGCGCACGGGGCGCCCGGAGACTCCGCCTCGGCCATGACCAGGGACACGCTCGCTCAGCGCTTGCTGTCCGACACCGGCACCGCCCCCGCGTCCGACACCGGGGCGCACGCCGCCGCGAACCCGCCGGACACGGCCCGTGCCCGCGTCATTCCGCCCGGAACGCCCGGGCGCCTGACGCTGCAAGGACTGCCCGCGGGCGCCCGTGTCACCCTCAACGGGATGCCGTTCCGGGGCCTGCAGCAGGACGTGCCTCCCGGCACGTACACCCTGGCAGTGCGCGCGGGAGGATTCGCGCCGTACGAGCGTCTGGTAGTCGTCCTCGCCGGCGCACCATCCACCGTGAGGCTGGAGCTGCAGCCCCTCACGGTTTCGCGCGAGGACGGCAAAACCGGCCCCTGCGATCAATACGGCCCCGCGTATAATCAGGACAACCTCTGCTTCGACACGCGACCGGTGCCGCTGTCTCCCACGCGGATCCCGGTGCCTGCGGACGCGACCATCTTCCCCCGCCAGGCAATCCTGCTCATCCTCGTGTCGCGGGAGGGCACGACGCTCGAGGCACGCATCTTCGGACCTTCGAACCTGGACACCTTCAACAACGAGGCCCTGGACATGGCCAAGAACCTGCGCTGGAACCCCGCCCAGAAGAACGGCGAGCCGGTGGATGCGTGGGTGCAGTGGCCATTCCAGCCCGTGAGGCAGTAAACATCGACATCCATCCGACGGCGTTTATCGCTCCCGGCGCAGTCGTCTTGGGGGACGTGACGCTGGGCGCGCACGCGAGCGTGTGGTACAACGCGGTGCTTCGCGGCGACATGGCTGCGATCGTGGTCGGTGAGAACACCAATCTCCAGGACGGCACGATCGTGCACGTGGATGAACGGCTGCCCGCGCGAATCGGCGCGCGTGTCGGCGTGGGGCACCGCGCCATTCTGCACGGCTGCACCGTCGAGGACGACTGCCTGATCGGCATGGGCAGTGTACTGCTGAACGGTGTCCACATCGGGACGGGCAGCGTGGTCGCCGCGGGTGCGGTCGTGCCTGAAGGCGCCCGCATCCCCCCGGGCTCGCTCGTGGTCGGGGTGCCGGCACGGGTGACCCGCCCGGTGGACGACGCCCTGCGGGCGCGCATCCGGGATACCTGGGAGCACTACGTGGCGGAGGCGAAGCGACACCGCGCGGGGACGTTCCCGATTGCTGGAACAAGTTTGTGATGTGAATTGTTGGATGTGCCGTGGGGCTGGCGCTCTCTCGAGGTGTTGCCCGGGCGCGCCTATCGGTCTACCTTGCCCCTCCGCGCCGTTTTGGTCTGCGCGCAGTAAATTCACACATACCGCACGTTTGGTGAGCAAGCTCACCTCCGCGAGGGACGAGCCCGCATGACTGCTTCCGGTCGCACCGGCACACTCGATCTGAGCCCCAACGCCGTCACCGTGCTCGAGCGCCGCTACCTGGTGAAGGACGACCAGGGGAAGCCTGCCGAGCGGCCCGAGGACCTGTTCTGGCGAGTCGCGCGCACCATCGCCGAGCCGGATCGACGCTACGGGGCCTCCGACAAAGCCGTGGAGGGCCTGGCGGAGACATTCTTCGAGCTCATGGCCACGCGGATCTGGATGCCGAATTCGCCCACGCTCATGAACGCGGGACGGCCCCTCGGCCAGCTCTCGGCGTGCTTCGTGCTCCCGGTGGAAGACGCGCTCTCGAACGGCCAGAGCGGCATCTACGACACGCTGCGGGCCATGGCGTTGGTGCACCAATCGGGTGGGGGAACCGGGTTCTCGTTCTCCCGCCTGCGCCCCAAGAACGACGTGGTGCGCTCCACCATGGGCGTGGCTTCTGGTCCGGTGTCGTTCATGAAGCTGTACGATGCGTCGACCGACGTGGTGAAGCAGGGCGGGACGCGCCGCGGCGCCAACATGGGCATCCTGCGGGTCGACCACCCCGACATCCTGGAGTTCATCGCGTGCAAGGACGACCTGACCCAGGTGACGAACTTCAACATCTCGGTGGCGGTGACGGACGCCTTCATGCGGGCGGTGGAGGAGGGGACGAGCTACGACCTGATCCACCCGCGCACCGGCGCCGCCGTCGGTCAGCTCGACGCCCGCGAGGTGTTCCGGAAGGTGGTACACGGCGCCTGGAAGACGGGGGAGCCGGGCGTGTACTTCATCGATCGGGCGAACTACTACAACCCGGTGCCGCACCTCGGCAGCTACGAGGCGACGAATCCGTGCGGCGAGCAGCCGTTGCTTCCGTACGATGTCTGCAACCTCGGCTCGATCAACGTCGGGCTGTTCGTCAAGGACGGCGACGTCGATTGGGATCGGCTGCGGACGGCGGTCCACCTGTGCACCCATTTCCTCGATAACGTCATCGACGCGAACAAGTACCCGCTTCGCGAGATCGATGATCTCGCCAAGCGCATCCGGCGCATCGGCCTCGGGGTCATGGGCTGGGCGGACCTGCTCGTACGCCTCGGCATCCCCTACGACTCGGATGAGGGCGTGGCGCTGGGTCGCCGCCTGATGGAATTCGTGGACGAGGAGGCCAAGGCTGCCTCGGAGAAGCTCGCGGAGCAGCGCGAGGTGTTCCCCGAATGGGAGCGGTCGATCTGGGGGCCGGATGCGACCTGTGCTCGCGGGCCCAAGGGTGAGCGCGTGCGCCCCATGCGGAGGCTGCGCAACTGCAACCTCACCACCGTCGCCCCCACCGGCACCATTTCGATCATCGCCGGCTGCTCGTCGGGCATCGAGCCGCTGTTCGCCGTCGCGTTCATGCGGAATCAGGCGGGTGTGATCATGCCCGATGTGAACGAGGACTTCGTGGCGATCGCGAAACGGGAAGGATGGTACTCGGACGCCCTGATGCAGCAGATCGCCGAAGCCGGACACATTCACTTCGATCAGGTGCCGGCGACGTGGCAGCGCGTGTTCGTTACCGCGCATGACGTGACGCCCGAGTGGCACATCCAGATGCAGGCGGCCTTCCAGGAGTTCACCGATTCGGCGATCTCCAAGACCTGCAACTTCTCGAACGACGCGACCGAGGAGTACGTCGAAAAGATCTACCGGTATGCCTACAAGCTGGGCTGCAAAGGCGTGACCGTGTACCGGGACGGCGCGCGCGAGATGCAAGTGCTCTCGACCGGGTCGACGGCGAAGAAGGTGCAGGAGCAGGCCGCGGGGCAGGGGAAGGACGCGCTGGCGGAGGCGCTGGGCAGGATAGCGGAGCTCGAGGCCGAGCTCACGCGGACCCGCGACAAGCTGCATGACGCCGAAGCGGAGAACCTGCAGCGGCGGGCGAAGCGGTCGCGTCCCGACCTGCTCAAGGGGGCGACACGGCGGGTGGAGACGCCGCTCGGCACCATGTACGTGAACATCACCGAGGACGACAAGGGCCAGCCGTTCGAGGTCTTCATCTCGCTCGGCAAGGCCGGCGGCGCGCTGATGGCCGACGTGGAAGCGATCGGGCGACTCATTTCACTCGCGCTGCGCTCGGGCATCCCGCTGCGCGAGGTGTATCGCCAGTTGCGCGGCATCTCGTCCGATCGGGTCGTCGGGCTCGGGCCGAACAAAGTGCTCTCGGTCCCCGACGCGATCGGGATCGCGATCGAGAAATGGATGCAGGAGAAGCAGGGCATCCAGCAGGACCTCCTGGGGGGCGCGGTGGCGCCCGCCGCCGCCGCCTCTCCCGTCCAGGCGGGCATCCCCGGACCCGAGGGGACGGCCGGCGAGCGTGCCGGCACGGTGCAGGACTTCATCGGCGCCTGCCCGGACTGCGGATCGCAGCTCGCCTTCATCGAGGGCTGCGCTAAGTGCCACGTGTGCGGCTTCTCGGAGTGCGGCTGAGCTAGGGGCAGGGCAGCGACGGCCGTCGAGCGGCGCGCCTCACCGCGCGCCGGGGTCGCTCGTCACAATTTGCGCGACGGTCATGCCTGTGACGGCTGTCACGACTGGCAGCAGCGCGATGGTGTTATTCTCCATGCGTGAGTATTCCGTTTCGTCCCATGACACCCACGCGGCTCCAGGCCAAAGGCTGGGCCCGCGTCGGCAGGCCCGGTGCCCACCTGCTGCGCCGGGGTGCGTGGTACCCCGTGGTGCGCATCTCGTCGAGCCACATTGTCGTGCTGGACGTGAACCGGCGCAACGTACCCGTGGATCGACGCTTCCTCGAGATCCGGTACCATCCTCCCGAGCGCTGGAGCGTCGTGCGGTGCGAGCCGCGCGAGATTCAGCGGGTGGGGCGTCTGTTCCCCCTCACGTACGCCGTGTGTCCCGCTTGCCGCCACCGCCAAGGGTTCGAGTCGGATGTGAAGGAGATGATCTGCGAGCGGTGCAAGAAAGCGGGAGCGCTGGCGTGGGACGAAATGTCGTGATGCGGGATGGGGGATGCGGGATGCGTCGGAGCTCGACCCATCCCGCATCTCGCTTCCCGCATCCCGGTTAGAGCCCCGCCACCCGGTCGCCGACGGAGACGATCCCCGAGCCCACGCCCGTGCAGTAGTACCCCCGCGTCCCGCCTTCCAAGAACTGCAGGCTCTCTTTCAAGACGCGGGACTCGACGACGCCCCCCAGCGCCCAGCCGGTGAACGGCCGACACGGTTCCGCCACCTGGAGCACCTCTAGCCGGGCCAGCTCCCGACCGTCGGGTGCGAGCAACGCCACGCCACGCTCCAGGTCCTCGAAGGTCATCCGACGCTCCGTCTCGACGATGATGTTCTCGCCGGCGCAGCCGAGCGTGATGCGCTCCCCGAAGCGGTCGCGCATCAGCGCGTAGTGGGACGTGAACCCGATCGACACGCCGTGCGCGCCGTCCTCGTTCTTGGTGCGTGGATGGGCGCGGTGGTGGACATCCACCAGCCACGATCCGTCCGACCCTTCACCCAGCGCGCCGTCCGGTCCCAGCGCCAGGCGGTCTACGACGAGGAGGGGCGCGGGGTCGTACACACGGGTGGGTTTCTCACCGGTCTTGAGCGAGGCGCGTTGAATTTGCAGGCGAACGATTCGGCCGATGTCGCGCATAACGGAATCTATCAAAACGTGGTATCATGTGGGTCGTCATTCCCCATGCGCGTCACTCTCGGTTGGGCCCGCTGTGCGGACAACGTGGCGGACATCCTCCGCCGCGGCGCTTGGTATCCCATTGTCGAGGAGTCGACGGACGGGCACGTCGTCGTCGAGGTGCGACAGCAGCGGGTGCGACTGCCCCGCGGCGACGTGACGATTCGGACCGAGGTCCCGGACCATTGGAGCGTCGTGGCCCGCACCGGGGTGCTCCGACCGACCCTGGGAGGGCGGGGGGGCGATGTCGTGAGCACCTACGCGGTGTGTCCCCTGTGCCATTATCGGCAGGACTACGCCGGCAAGCCCGACCGCTTGAAGTGCGTCCGCTGTGGCGCGACCTCGCCCGTGGATTGGAGCGAAACGTGCTAGGTGTTCCACGTTACACGTTGCACGAAAATGCGGGTGCTCTTGCGACTTGATATGTAGTTAGTATATTAACAGTCAACATGTTAATTACCATCACATGCGGACGCCTCATCTGTAACGTGCAACGTGTAACCGCCTAACCATGACCGACCGTTCCGAGCTGGCCTTGCAGCTGACCGATGCGATCGTGGCCGCCAAGACCGCGGCGGAGCGCGCCGGCGACCGGGCGTTCCGCGCGTACGGCCTGTCGCACCGCGCCCAGGCCGCCCTGGTGGCCGTCGACGTGGGTGGGCCGGATGGGGCCCGCCCCAAGGAGATTGCCACCCAGCTGCGCGTGTCCCGCGCGGCCGCGACGACCTTCATCCAGCGACTCGAAACCAAGGGGCTGGTGGAGACCACACCGGACCCGGAGGACGACCGCGGAGTGCGCGTGACCCTCACGCGCCGTGGCCTGGACGTTTTGCTGCGCGCCGGCCAGCTCGAGCGCCGTCTCGCGGCCCGCGCCATCGAGGGGCTGCCCGCGTCGAGCATCGCCCGGGCGGTCCACCTCCTCGAGGAGTTCAAGCAGCGGCTCGAAGAGAAGCAAATCGGGGTCGTGCACTAGCGGGTTTACACGTGTGCGTATCTTTATGCATGACGCACGCCCACCACCATGGCCGCCCGATTGAGCGAGAGACCACTTGAAGTGCGTCACCTATTTGACCGCTCGATACTCACTTAACTCGTCTGCCTAGAGGATCTCATCGTCCGCCTTCTGGCCGCGAGTCCGAGGGCCCCAGCAGGCTGAGTTTTCCACAGCTGGACCACGCGCCAGGAATGTTGAAAAGTGACAAGCGACAGGGAAGGAGAGAACGACTCTGATCCGCCGCACTAAGATCGTCGCCACGCTCGGTCCCGCCACGGGGACGCCGGAGGGCATCGCCGGGTTGATCGGCGCCGGTGCGAACGTCATTCGGGTGAACTCGTCCCACGGGACCCCGGAGCAGCGCGCCACGTGGATCGCCGCCGTGCGGGAGGCGGCCGCCGCCGCGGACGTCGCGGTGGCGGTCCTCGTGGACCTGCAGGGGCCGCGCATCCGCGTGGGCAAGCTTGCCGCTCCGCGTGTCCTGCGCCCCGGTGAGACCGTCGTGTTCGCGCCGGAGGACGTGGCACGCGACGATGAGTTGCCGACGACCTACGCCGATCTCGCCACCGACGTCCGGCCGGGCGCCCGGATCCTGCTCGACGACGGCCTCCTGTCGCTCGAGGTGACGCGGATCGTCGCCCCCCGGGTGGAAGGCCGGGTCGTGGATGGGGGGACTCTCACGTCGCACAAGGGGATGAACCTCCCCGGGCTACACGTGTCCGCCCCCGCCTTGACGGAAAAGGATCGCGAAGACGCGGAGCACGCGGCGGCGGCCGGCGCCGACTATCTGGGCCTCTCCTTCGTGCGGCGGGCGGAGGACCTGGGCGATCTGCGCGCGCTCGTCCCGCCCGACGTGAAGCTCGTCGCGAAGATCGAGAAAGCGACCGCGCTCGAGGACCTGGGGCGGATCCTCGAAGCTTGTGACGCGGTGATGGTCGCACGCGGCGACCTGGGCGTGGAGCTCCCGTTCGAGGAGGTGCCGGCGGTCCAGAAGCGCCTGATCCGCGAAGCCAATCGCTGCGGCAAGCCCGTGATCACCGCCACCCAGATGCTCGAGTCGATGGTGCACCACCCGCGGCCGACCCGCGCCGAAGCGTCCGACGTGGCCAACGCCATCCTCGACGGGACGGACGCCGTCATGCTTTCGGCCGAAACCGCGGTGGGGGAGTACCCCTTCGAGGCGGTGCGGGCGATGGACCGCATCATCCGGGAGACGGAGCGGCAGGGGCCAGCCATGGGCGTGGGGGCCCGGGACGAGCGCCGGCTCACCCCCGGCGAAACGGTCTCGGTCGAAGACGCGATCGCCATCGGTACCAGCGCGGTGGCGCGGATGCTCAAGACACCGCTCATCGTGACGCTCACGTCGGGCGGGTTCACCTCCCGCAAAGTCGCGGCGCTCCGCACCCCGGTGCCGATCCTCGCCGTGACCACCCAGTCCACGACCTACCGTCAGCTCGCGCTGGTGTGGGGTGTGACGCCGGTCCTGGTGGATCGCGTGCCGGGGTACGACGCGATGCTCGCCGTGGTGCGCGATCTGATCCTGAAGCGCGGATACGCGCGCGCAGGCGACCGCATCGTGATGACGGCGGGCTTGCCCTGGGAGGTTTCCGGGACCACCAACCTGCTCAAGGTCGAGGTCGTGTGACGTGAAGCTGGTGTTCCTCGGCACGGGCACGTCCTACGGGGTGCCGCAGATCGGGTGCGGCTGCCGCACGTGCACGTCGTCCGACCCGCGCGACCGGCGCACCCGCACGGCGGCGTTGATCGAGTCCGGCGGCCGGCGCCTCCTCATCGACACCCCACCTGAGCTGCGGCTCCAGCTCGTGACGGCGGGCATCGGATCCGTCGATGCCGTGCTGTTCACGCATGCCCACGCCGACCACGTGCACGGGATCGATGATTTGCGCGCCTTCTCCGCGCGCCAGCGGGCCCCGCTCGACGTGTACAGTGCGGCCGGCACGCTCGCCGAGCTGGAGCGCCGCTTCGCGTACATCTTCGACGGCGCACCTGCCCAGCCGGGGACGAGTAAACCGGAGCTCGTCGCGCGGCCGCTCGAGCCTGATCGGGAAGTCGAGATCGCAGGGATGTCGGTCCGCGCCCTGGTGCTGCCGCATGGCGACCGCTCGGTGCTGGGCTATCGCGTAGGCCCGATTGCCTATCTCACCGACGCGAAGGCCATTCCCGAGGCGGCGCTCGCCAGGCTGACGGGGCTCGAGGTGCTGGTGTTGAACGCACTGTTGCCGCGCCCGCACCCGCTGCATCTCTCGATCCCGGAGGCCGTCGCGGCGGCGCAGCAAATCGGCGCGCGCCGGACCTTCCTCACGCACCTCACCCATGCGGCGCCGCACGCCGAGCTCGCGGCGAGTCTGCCGGCGGGCGTCGCGCCCGCCTACGACGGGCTGGTCATCGAGGTAGGCGCGGTCTAGATTCGTCGCGAGGAGGGATCGCAAGCGATGGTGAACACACCCGAAGCGACGCTGCGACGGTTCCAGAGCCCGGCCGCGCGCCATGGCGCCGCCATGGACGAGCTGGTGCGCCAGGCGGTGTTCGGCGCGTCGGACGAGCGGGAGCAGGCGCGCTGGCTGATCTGGGAGATCGGGCAGCAGGCGGGTGTGCGGCCCGCATCGATCCACGAGCTCTATCTGGCGCGGGGTCGCGGCGAAGTGCAGCCGTTCACGACCCCCGCGATGAACATCCGCGTCCTCTCTTATGACTCCGCGCGCGCCGTGTTCCGGGCCGCGAAGCGACTCGACGTGGGTGCCCTCATCTGCGAGATCGCTCGCTCCGAGATCGGCTACACCGAGCAGCGCCCCGCCGAGTACGTCGCCGTGATGACCGCCGCGGCGCTGCGCGAGGGCTTCACGGGACCGCTGTTCATCCAGGGCGACCACGTCCAGGTGAATGCCAAGAAGTACGCCGTCGACGCCGAGACCGAGCTGCAGGCGATCCGGACGCTGATTGAAGAGGAGCTGCACGCCGGCTTCTACAACATCGACGTCGACACGTCCACGCTGGTCGATCTCTCCCAACCGACGCTCGACGCCCAGCAGCGCGTCAACTACGAGCGGGCCGCCGACCTGACCAAGTTCATCCGGGACCGGGAGCCCGAAGGCGTGACCGTGTCCGTGGGCGCGGAGATCGGTGAGGTGGGCGGCAAGAACTCCGACGTGCATGAGCTCAAGGCCTTCATGGACGGCTATGTCCGCGCGCTCGCGCGCCTGGAGGGGGGGCCCTACACGGGCATCAGCAAGATCTCGGTACAGACGGGCACGAGCCACGGCGGTGTCGTGCTCCCCGACGGCTCGATCGCCAAGGTGCAGCTCGACCTCGACGCCCTCAAGGCGCTGTCCGCCGATGCCCGCAGCAAGTACGGCCTGGGCGGCGCGGTGCAGCACGGGGCTTCGACCTTGCCGCCCGACGCGTTCGGCAACTTCCCCAAGTGCGAGGCGATCGAGATCCACCTCGCGACCAATTTCCAGAACATCGTGTTCGACCACCCGAAGCTGCCGGCCGACCTGCGGCGCGAGCTCCAGGAGTGGGTGACCGCGGAGTGCAAGGACGAGTGGAAGAAGGGGGACACCGAGGAGCAGTTCTACTACAAGAGCCGCAAGAAGGCGATCGGGCCGTTCAAGCGACGCATGTGGGATCTGCCCGCCGACGTCCGCGGCGCGATCGCGGCCGACCTCGAGAAGAACTTCGCGTTCCTGTTCGAGCAGCTCCGTGTCACGGGCACACGCGCGATCACCGACCGCTTCGTCAAGCCGCCGCTGCAATCGCACGCGCAGCCACGTCCGGTAGCGGTCGCCGCGCCGGATGATCTGGAGGCCGGCGAGTGAGCGAGCGGGGCGCGGGGTTCGGGCCGTTCCTGCTGGGCCTGGGTCTGGGGGCGGTGCTCGGCTTCCTGTTCGCGCCCGAGCCGGGCGAGGCGTCCCGCACCAAGCTGTCGCGAAAGCTGCGCGGATTGCGCGACTTCGCGGCCGAGAAGGCGGGCGAGCTGGGCGAGCTGCTCGACACCGCGGAGGACGAGGAGGATGAGGCGCCCACTGCCCGCGTCGCGATCGAGCGAAGGCTGACCGAGGCGAAGCGCCGCCGCCGCGGTGGCAAGAGTGCGATGTCTGAGGAAGAGGAGGACGAGCCCGTCGCGTGAAGGCCGAGCGCGGCTGGCATCAGTCGGTGACCGGGATTGCCCGGCGGACCTTTGAAGCGGCGTTCGAAGACAACATTCCCTTCCTCGCGAGCGCGCTGTCGTTCGATCTGCTGCTGACCATCATCCCCTTCGTCGCCCTGCTGCTCGCCACGGTCGGATACCTCGTCCAGCATCAGATCACGACGCAGCAGGTCGAGTTGCACGAGCTGCTCGCCCGGTTGCTCCCGTCCACGGCGGGCGGCGTGCCCGACCGGGCCTTCACGCTGGTGGAGAGCGCGCTCGCGAGCGTGGTGCGCCAACGCGTCCGGTTGACCGCCGTCGGCCTGCCGCTGTTCCTGTGGTTCTCGACGCGCCTGTTCGGCGGCCTGCGCGCCGCACTCAACGAGGTGTTCGACACCGACGAGCGGCGTTCGTGGCCCGTCGCCAAGCTGCTCGATCTCGCCATGGTGCTGGGCACCGGCGCGCTGCTGGTGCTGGGCGCCTTGGTGGCCACCTGGGAAGCGCGCAACGGGGGCAGCGTGAGCCGCAGCTTCGCAATCGACTGGTTGTGGCGTTTCAGTCTCGAGATGATCTCCTTTGCGCTGGGCGTCGCGCTGTTCTTCATCATTTTCAAGTTTCTCCCCAGCCGGCGCATCGTATGGCGCACCGCGCTCGTCGCGGCCGTCTTCTGCTCGCTCGGCTTCGAGGTGGCGAAGCGACTGTACGCGCTGTACGTGACGCGGTTCGCCACGCTCGACCGCGTGGCTTCCGACGCGAATATCGTCGCCCTGTTCCTGTTCCTGCTGTGGGTCTATTACACGGCCTACCTGTTCCTCCTGGGCGGCGAAGTGGCCGAGATGTACGACCTGGTCCGCATGCGGCGCTCGCAGCGGGTGCAGCTGGGATGAGGCGAGGTTCAGACCTCCACCATCCTGCACCAACCTCCATAACCTCCACCCACCTCCGCGCTAGCGTTATCTTCGGGCCATGAGTTCCGGCCCCCTGCGTCAGCCGATCCCCGTCGCCCGGTCGATCCTGTGGAGCCCCGCCGGTGAGGACGGGGGGGGCCAGCGACCGGGCCACATCCCGTTTCCCGTCTTCCTGGCGCAGTCCGCGTTGACGGCGATCCACGAGCACGTGGCGGCGCCGGCGCGACCGGGCCAAGGCGTTCTGGGCTTCCTGCTCGGCGACCTGTGCGAGTGCCCGGAGACGAACGTCTCCTATCTGGTGATCGATGCCGCCCTGCGACTCAACCAGGCGATCTACGGCGACCGCACGCGCGACGTCATCACCCGGCTGTGGGATCGCGTTCAGGAGCAGCTCGAGACACAGCATGCGCATCTGATCGGTTGGTACCATACGCACCCGCCGCTCCCGCTCAGTCTCAGCGAGCACGACGTCGAGACGCACGAGCAATACTTCGGCGAGCCGTGGCAGGTGGCGTTGCTGCTCGCGACCGATGCGGAGGAGCCCGCGGCCGGATTCTTCCGCGCCGGCCCCGACGAGGCGTGGACCTCCACCCCACTGCCGTTTTACGAGCTGCTCGGGCCGGAGTCGATCCGTCCGGACGGGAAGAAGCGTTCGTTCGTCACCTGGAAGAACCACCGCGCCTACAACCCGGTGACTCCGCCGGCCGCCGCTACGATTCGGACCCCCGCGGCGAAGCCGCCTTCAGAGCCGAAGTTCACGCCCGCGGCTGCGAAGCCGCAGCCGCCTCCCCCGCCGCCGCCGGCCGCGCCGTCCAGCCGGGCCGACGATCGACACGAGCTCAAGTTCCTCACCGCGGCCGAGGACATGCCGCCCCCCCCGCCGCCCTCGCCGCCCAGGTCCCCGCCTCCCCCTCGTCGGCACACGCCACCGCCACGTCCGGCGCCCCCCCTCCCGCCCGAGCCCGAACCGGAGCCAGAGGCGGACGCCGTCGAGCCCGTGGCGATGGACGAAGCGGGCGCGGCCGCCCCCATATGGCCCGACGAGTTCGAGGAGCGAGAGCACGCCGGGGAGGCTGAGGCGTCAGAGGAGGTGCTGCAACCGGTCCCACGACCGCGCCGCCGGGGGAAACGTCGGAAGGGACTGTGGGTGACATTGTTCGTGCTGCTGATCGCCGCCGGCGGTGCGGGGGCCTACTGGTGGTACCAGCCGGTGCTGCCAATCCCCGAATGGTCCACGATCACCGGCAAGTGGTCGGCGATCAAATCCACCATCGGCGGGACGATGTCCGCCGTCGGCGCGAAGCTGTCCGCGCTCAAGGCCAAACTCCGGCGGGCGCCACCGACTCCCGCGCCGCCGCGGCCTCGGGCGCAACCGCCTTCCCGCCCGGTCACGCAGCCCGCGACCGCCGCTGCGCCGCCGGGTCCCGCTTCGTCACAACGCACAGCGTCGCCACCCGCGCCGTCGGCTCCCGCGCCGTCGCCACCAGCGCCGCGCGCACGGCTGGACGTGGCCGGTGACTCGCTGACGCAGGTCGTGCGGGCCTTCGCCGAGCGGGCCACCCAGTTCGCCCGTGGCCAGGTGCCCTGCGCCGGGTTGGCGAACGGCCTGGCCGTGGTGGAGAAGCATTGGATCGCGTACAACACGGCGCGTCGCAATGCCGGCGTCCTCGATGCCGCTCACGCCGCCCGCGACCAGACGCTGTACGCCGGTGTGGATTCGGTAGAGCGCCGATTCGAGCAATCGGGATGCCCGCGGCCGTAGCGGTTCTGGCTTCTGTTCACCTCTATGCGTCTGTCCCTGTTCTCCCGTTCACTGTCCTACTAGCTTTGAGTGCCCCAGGTCCGCAGGTCGTCCACTCGTGAACCGCGTCAGGCCCTCGCAGGGAGCAGCGCTAAACGATGTCGGGCGTCGCTGCGGGGTGCCTGGGGCATTTCAATATCCAATGATCAATATTCAACGATCAATGTTCAATGAGCGTTGAACATTGGACATTCTACATTCGATATTTGAAGTAGATTTCACCCGATGATTGCTTTAGCCCGCAAATACCGTCCTAAGAAGTTCGCCGATCTCATCGTCCAGGAGCACATCGGTGCCGCCCTGCGGGGCGCGGTCGCGAGCGGGCGCGTCGCGCATGGATATCTGTTCGCGGGTCCGCGTGGCGTCGGCAAGACCACGGCGGCGCGTATCCTTGCGATGGCGCTCAATTGCGAGCGACGCGGTTCGGGGACGGCGGGTGAGCCGTGCGGGGAGTGCGATTCCTGCACCCGCGTCTGGACTGGCGCGGCGAACCTCGATGTCGTCGAGCTCGATGCCGCCTCGAACCGAGGCGTGGACGACGCCCGCGACCTGCGTGAGCGCGCCATGTACGCCGCCTCCGGCGAGGGCCGTCACAAGGTCTACATCGTGGACGAAGCGCACATGCTGACGCGCGAGGCGTGGAATGCGCTCCTCAAGATCCTCGAGGAGCCGCCCCCCCGCGTCGTATTCGTGTTCGCCACGACCGAGCCGCAGAAGATCGCGCAGAGCGCCGCTCCGATCCTCTCCCGCCTGCAGCGTTTCGATTTCCGACGGATCGGACCCCACGCGATCTTCGATCGCCTGCGGCACGTGGTCAGCGCCGAGGGGCTCTCCGCAGACGACGAGGCGCTGCACCTGATCGCCAAGAGCGCGGACGGCGGCATGCGCGACGGGCTCTCGATCCTCGACCAGGTCGTCTCGTTCGGCGAGGGGCCCGTTACGGCCGCCCGCGTGCGCGAGGTGCTCGGCTTGATCTCGGACGACGTGTATGGTGAGCTGCTGCGACTCGTGTCGGAGCGCGACCCGAAAGCGGTGTTTCCGCTCGTCGAGCGGCTGGTGGACGCGGGGGCCGACCTCGGGGAGTTCGTGGCCGGGGCAGGCGAGATCGTGCGCTCCGTGCTGCTGGCGAATCTCGGGGGCAAGCCCGAAGGCCTCACCGAGCCGATGCAGGAGCTGCTCGGAAAGTACCGCTCCCTGCTCCCCGCTCCCGATTTGGTCCGGCTGCTCGCCGTGCTCACCGAGCTCGAGCCCCAGCTCCGCTCCAGCGGCAACGCGCGCCTTGCGGTCGAGCTGCTGCTCCTGCGGTGGGCGATGATGAGTCGGACCGTCGAGATCGGGCAGGTGTTGGAGGCCCTCGGGATGCGCCAACCGGCGAGCGGGACGCGGGATGCGGGAAGCGGCCCCGCCACGCCGCCCGTGTTGCGCGATACGAGCCCCGGTGCGCCAGCCACGCCTCCCGCATCTCGCATCCCGCATCCCGACCCGCCAGAGAAGGGCCCTCTCGCGCTCGACCGCCTCCGCGGCCTCTGGCCTCGGATCGTTGACGACGCTCGCACAAAGAGTCCGATGTTGGGCGCGCTGCTGCAGGTCACCGAGGTCGCTGGCGTGGATGCCGGAGCGGTCACGATCCGGCTGCTCGACACGAATGCGGTGCACGCCGAGGGGCTCGAGCGCCAGCGCGAGGCGCTGAGTCAGCTCGTAGCGCGCTACCTCACCGGGCCGGTGCGCATCAAGCTGGAGGGCGCAGAGGGTGGCGGCGGCCGCGAGCGGTCTGCGCCGCGGCCCACCCGCCTCACGGAGGAGGGGGCGCGGGCCGAGCGGCTCAAGACGCTGCGGGCGCAGGATCCCAGCCTCAACGCCGCCGTGGACGCGTTAGATTTGGAGTTATTGGAATAAGCTTGCCACCTGTTTCGGCGAGGGGTAACTTTAGACGTATGGCGGATTTATCCAACCTGCTCCAGTTGGGGCAGCAGATGCAGTTCCGGTTGTCGGAGATCCAGTCTCAGCTGGCCCAACAGACGGTGACCTGTACGGCGGGTGGCGGGATTGTCGCCGCCACGGCCGATGGGCGGGGCCAGATCCGCGCCATCAAGATCGACCCCCAGGCGATCGCCCAGGGGGATGTGGAAATGCTCGAGGATCTCGTGCTCGCTGCGGTGTCGCAGGCGCAGCAGCGCGCCGCCGAGCTGTACCAGGCGGAGGTGAAGAAGCTCGCCTCAGGCCTGCCGTTCCCGTTTCAGCTGCCGCTATAATCCGCCGTGTCGGCTATCGAAGATCTCGTGACGGAGCTGGCGAAGCTCCCCGGGATCGGACGGAAGACGGCGCAGCGGCTCACGTTTTACCTGTTGAAGCAGCCGGCGGAGACCGCCACGCGCCTGGCGGAGGCGATCCGCACGGTGCGCGCGCGGGTGACGGCCTGCGGCGAGTGCGGCACGCTCACCGATGAGGACCCGTGCGCGATCTGCCGGGACCCGCGGCGCGATGCGAGTCTGCTGTGCGTGGTTGAGGAATCCTCGGACGTGACGGCGATCGAGCGCGCTGGGCGGTTCCGGGGCCGCTACCACGTGCTCGGCGGACGAATCTCCCCGCTCGAGGGCGTGGGTCCCGAGGCACTACACGTCGACCGTTTGATGGAGCGAGTGGCGAACGGGGGGGGAGCGGGGTTGCGGGAAGTGATCATCGCCACGAACCCGTCGATGGAGGGCGAGGTCACGGCGACCTACCTGCAACAGGTGCTCAAGCCGACGGGAGTGCGCGTGACCCGCATCGCGCGGGGCCTCCCCGTGGGCGGGGATCTCGAGTACGCCGATGGCGTGACCATCGCGCAGGCGCTGCTGGCTCGGCGGGACATGGCGGAGTCCGACAGACCCGAGGGGACGTAATGGCGGGTGCGGCGAGCTGGTCGTTCTCGGAGAACGACTTCAAGCAGATTCAGCAGCACTTGCAGGCGTTCCTTCGGGATTCGAACGCCCGCTGCGCGCTGCTCGTCGACCGCACCGGCCAGCTGGTCGCGACCGTCGGCGACCCCCCGCAGTTCGACGCCACCGCCTTCGCTTCGCTCACCGCCGCCGACTTCAGTGCCAACGACCAGCTCGCCAAGATGATCGGCGAGCACGAGTTCGCCTCGCTGGTGCATCAAGGCGAAAAGGAGTCGATGTTCCTCGCCGACGTGGCCAAGCGCGTGATCCTCGTCGTGCTGTTCGACCAGCGCACCACCCTGGGCCTCGTGAAGCTCAAGGGGAAAAGCGCGGTGGAGAAGTTGAACAAGGTGTTCGAGGAGATGTTCAATCGGGTGGGTGCGGGCCCGGCGGCGCCCGAAAAGGGCCTGCTCGAGGGGGCGGAAGACGAAATTGACAAACTCTTCGGTTAAGAGGACGCGCGTCCCATGTCGATGATCAACTACGCGTCCCGCGAGATCAACTGCAAGCTCGTGTACTATGGCCCGGGCCTGGGCGGCAAGACGACCAACCTCGAGCACATTTACGGTAAGGTGTCGCCCAACACGCGCGGCAAGATGATCTCGCTCGCCACCGAGACCGAGCGCACGCTGTTCTTCGACTTCCTGCCGGTGGACCTGGGAACGATCCGGGGCTTCAAGACCCGGTTCCATCTCTACACGGTGCCGGGTCAGGTATACTACAACGCGAGTCGCAAGCTGATTCTCAAGGGCGTGGATGGCATCGTGTTCGTGGCCGACAGCCAGATCGAGCGGATGGAGGCGAACGTCGAGTCGATGCAGAACCTGTACGACAACATGTCCGAGTACGGCTACGACCTGACCAAGATTCCGTTCATCATCCAGTACAACAAGCGCGACCTGCCGAACGCCGCGCCGATCCGCGATCTCCAGGCGTCCTTGAACCCGGGGTGGCCCATCGACGACGGGGCGCAGCAGAAAGTCACCCCCGATCCGTCGCACGCGGGCGAGAACCTGATCGAGCGCGTGGACAATCAGTGGGTCGGCCGCGCGCCGTACCTCGAGGCCGTGGCGGTCCGCGGCGACGGCGTGTTCGACACATTGAAGACGGTGAGCAAGCTGGTCTTGAAGACGCTGAGCTAGGCGGCCGCATGCGCTGGACCCTCCCCAATATCCTCACACTGGCCCGCATCTGCCTCACGCCGGTCCTCGCCCTGCTCCCCTTCATTCAGGGGTACTGGCCCAAGGTCATTGCGTTCCTGATCTTCCTCGCGGCCAGCGCGTCCGACGTGGTGGACGGATATCTGGCCCGGCGGCGCAACGAGGTGAGCGAACTCGGCCAATTGCTCGACCCGATCGCCGACAAGCTGCTGCTGTTCGCCACGCTCATCCCGATCTTCTGGCTCACGCGGCACCCCACGATTCTGGTCGACTACCGCATCCCCTGGTGGGGCAGCTTGCCCGTGTGGGTGGCGCTGCTGCTGGTGGGGCGCGAGCTCCTGATGACGGCGTTCCGGTTCTTCGCCAAGCGACGCGGAGTGGTGATCCCGGCGATGGGTGCGGGCAAGCTCAAGGCCGTGGTGCAAAATGTGTTCATCGGGGCGACGCTGTTCTGGTTTGCGTGGAAGGACGCGCTCGCGACGCATGCCTTCGCCGGCTGGTTCCGGAACTTCTGGGATCAGTTCCACGGTGCTGTGGTCGCATTAACGCTCGCAGGCGCCATTCTCCTCACGGTCTACTCGCTCGTTGTCTACCTGTACCACTACCGCGCGCTATTCAAGGGCGGGTGAAGCTCGAAGTCCTCACAATCGGCACCGAGCTGCTGCTCGGCTACACCGTGGATACGAACGCCGCTGAGCTGGGCCGCGCGCTCGCCGCCGCGGGTGCGGAAATCACGCGCCGCACGACCGTCCGCGACCGGCCCGAGGCGATCCGCGCCAGTGTGGCCGAGGCGCTCGACCGCACCGGCTTTTTGATCACCACGGGCGGTCTGGGGCCCACGCGGGACGACATGACCAAGACCGTGGTCGCGCAGCTACTCGGGAAGCGGCTCCTGCTCGACGAGCGGCTACTGGCGAGCATTAAGGCCCGCTTCGACCGAATGGGCCGCCCCATGCCCGCCGTCAACCGCACGCAGGCGGAAGTCCCCGAAGGGGCGGTGATTCTCCCCAATCCGCGCGGCACCGCGCCCGGGCTCTGGGTGGAGGATGCGGGCGGGCGCGTGGTCGTGTTGCTCCCCGGGGTGCCGCGGGAAATGCACGGGCTCTTGGTGGAGCAGGTGCTCCCGCGCATCGTCGCGCGGCAGGGCCGCGCGCGTCGGGTCGTGGTGTCACACACCGTGCGCACCACGGGTATCTCCGAGTCGGCCCTGGCCGAGCGGATCGGTCCGATCGAGCCCGAGATCGCACCCCTCACCCTCGCCTACCTGCCCTCGGTCGATGGCGTCGACCTGCGCGTCACCGCGTGGGAGCTCGAGCCCGAGGACGCGGAGGCGCGGCTCGCCGCCCTTGTGGAGCGTCTCAAGGCCTCGGTCGGTGAACACGGCTACGGAGAAGACGATGCCGATCTCGCCACGGTGCTGCTCGACGCGCTGCGCAAAGGGCGTCACCGATTGGGTGTGGCCGAGTCGTGCACGGGCGGGATGATCGGAGAGCGGATCACCAACATTCCCGGCGCGTCGGACACCTTCATCGGCGGCGTCGTGGCGTACGCCGACGTGATCAAGACCGCGGCGCTCAAGGTGCCGCTCGAGACCCTCGAGGCGTACGGCGCGGTCTCCGAAGAAACCGTACGGGCGATGGCGGAAGGGGCGCAGCGGCTGTTCTCGGCCGACTGCACCATCGCGGTGACCGGGATCGCCGGCCCGGGTGGCGGCACACCGGAAAAGCCCGTGGGCACGGTGTGGCTCGCGGCGCGGGTGCACACGACCACGCGCGCCCTCACCCGCGTGCTTCCGGGTGACCGCGACGACGTTCGCCGCCGCGCCGCGCAGGCGGGTCTGGATCTGCTGCGCCGACTGCTCGCGGAGCCCTAGATGCCCACGCTCACCGCACCCGACGGCACCCTGCTGGTCTACGACATGTACGAAGCCGCCGGGCCGCGGGCCGCCATCCTGGTGCTGCACGGCTGGGCCGATCACGCGGGCCGGTGGCGCGACGTCGGCGAGCGGTTGAGCGCCGCGGGCTACTCGACCTACGTCCTCGACCTGCGCGGTCACGGGCGCTCGGGGGGACGCCGCGGCCACTTGTCGCGCTTCAGCCAGTTGTTGGGCGACCTCCAAGCGTTCCGGCGCGTCGTCCGCCTCCGGACCGATCGCCCTCAGCTGCTGCTCGGCACTTCGTTCGGCGGGCTGGTGGCCCTGCGCTACCTGGAGACTCAGCCGAGCGACCCCATCGCCGGTGCTGTCGTGGTTTCGCCGTGGCTCGGGCTGGCGTTCCGGCCGCCCGCCTGGAAACGTCTCGTCGCCCGGTTGTTTGCCGATCTGTGGCCCACGCTCCCGGTCCCCGCCCGGTTGGATGCCGACACGCTCAGTCGCGACCCGGTGGTGAACGAGGCCTACGGGGCGGATCCATCGGTGCACGGCCTGATGACGCCCGGCGCATGGCGCGAGATTCAGTGGGCGCAGCGCGCCGTGCCGGCGGACGGCTACCGCATCGAATCCCCGCTGCTGTTCCTGCTTGCGGGCGAGGACCGCGTGGTCGATGCGCACCTGGCGCGCGCTTTCGCCGACAGCCTGAAAGGCCCCGTGCTGGTCCGTTGGTATCCCGAGATGTATCACGAGGTGTTGCACGACCCGCAGCGCGACACCGCGTTCGGCGACGTCGTCGCCTTCCTCGCCGGCCGGCTGTAACGACAGCGCCCGCTCGCTCGACACGGCCCACCCGCGCGGCTATCTTCTTGTCTGATCGCTCTTTCCGGGCACGCACTCCGACCAGGCCAGCCAAAACGGCGCATCTCGGACGGCACACCGATTGCTCATGAAGCGCAAGACCATGAACGACAACCCAGAGCAACCGCAGCCCCCCGCGCAGCCGGATGGCTCCGAATCCCGGGCGTTGATCGAACCGTCGGAGGAGGCAGTCGTCCGTCTCGAGCGAGAGCTCGCGGACATGAAGGACAAGTACCTCCGGCTCGCTGCCGAGTACGACAATTTCAAGAAGCGCTCGGTCAAAGAACGCACGGACCTGTGGCAGCGGGCGCAGGCCGATCTGATACAACGCCTGGTCGATGCACTCGACGATCTGGCTCGCTTCGCGCACGTCGATCCCGCGCAAACCGACGCCAAGACGATCCACGACGGTGTGGACATGGTGGAACGGAAGATGTGGAAGGTGCTCGAGGCGGCGGGGGTCACCCGGGTCGATCAGGTGGGCGTGCCGTTCAATCCCCATGTGCACGAGGCGGTCACGACGCGACCGGCTGATCATCCGGCCAAGGATCACACGGTCGGGGCGGTGCTGCAGCCCGGGTATCGGATGGGCGACGCGCTCGTCCGGCCGGCGCGGGTGATCGTGTTGCAGTGGCAGGGAGACGAAGGGCGGGGGAGCGGGGACGGAAAGTAGATGGCTTCGCAGAGAGACTATTACCAGATCCTCGGCGTGTCCGAGACGGCGACGACCGACGAGATCAAGAAGGCGTTTCGCCGCCTCGCCAAGCAGTACCACCCCGATCGTAATCCCAACAATCCGCAGGCCGCCGACCGCTTCAAGGAGATCAACGAGGCGCACGATGTCCTGAGCGACGCGGAGAAGCGGAAGAAGTACGACCAGCTGCGGCGCTATGGAGCGTTCGCGGGCGCCGGTCAGGGGTACGGGCGCGGTGGCGGGACGACACCAGGCCCCGATGCCGACTTCGATCTGTCCGATCTGGGCTCGTTCGGCGGGCTGGGCGACCTGTTCTCATCGATCTTCGGTCGGCGCGGCGCCGGCGTGCCGATCGACGACGAGGAGGAGATCGAGACGACGATCTCCATCCCGTTCCGGGTCGCCGCGCTGGGTGGGAAAGTGCCCGTGACGCTCACACTGCCCCAGGTCTGCCCGACCTGCAGCGGCTCGGGTGGGGCTCCCGGCACGACCTTTTCAACGTGCCCGGAGTGTAAGGGCCGGGGCACGATCTCGTTCGGGCAGGGTGGATTCGCCGTGCAGCGGCCGTGCCCCGTGTGTCGCGGGCGGGGCAAGGTGCCCGCGCAGCGCTGTCCGACCTGTCAGGGCGCGGGCGAAGTGCGGGCGCAGAAGCACCTCACGATCACCATCCCGCCGGGGACCGAAGATGGGACGCGGTTGCGCCTGAAGGGCCAGGGCGCCAAAGGGCGTGGCGACATCGTGGTGGTGATTCAGGTCGAGCCCGACCGGTTCTTCCGGCGCGAGGGGCTCGACGTGGTCGGCGTCGTGCCGATCAATCTGGCGCAGGCTCTCCTGGGCTCGAAAATCAAGGTGCGCACCCTCGACGGGAAGCGCGTGGTGCTCAAGGTGCCGGCCGGGACCCAACACGGTCAGAAGTTCCGAATCCCTGGGCAAGGGATCGAGCGCAACGGCCGGCGCGGCGATCAGTACGTGGAGATCAGCGTCCAGATCCCCGAGAAGCTCACGCCTGAGCAGGAAGCCGCGGTCCGCGAGTTTGCCGAGAAGAGCGGGATGAAGCACTAGCTCACAGCCGCTTCACCATTACCATCGCAGACGTCGGGCAGGCCGTGGTGAACTCCTGAGACCGCAACACCGCCGGCTCCACCTGTGCGCGTGTGATCGTCGTGAAGCCGAACCTCGGGAAGAACTGCCCGGCGGTCTCGGTGAGCAGATACACCGTGCGTACGCCGCAGCGCCGGGCGAGATCGAGGGCAGCCACGGTAAGCGCCGCGCCGAGGCCCTGTCCGCGGTGCTCCGTCGCCACGGCGACAGAGCGGAGCAGCGCCGCTCCGCCGTACAGCTCGAGTGCCGCGCTCCCCACGATGCCCGCACCATCGCGCGCCACAAGCGTGCTGGCGACGTGCGCCTCGATGCTGACGCGCGGCAGTTTGCTCGCGGCGAGCAGCTCGAGAAGGGCGGGCAAGTCGGTTGGGGCGGCGGGCGGGATGTCGGGCGGCATGCGGATGTGCGTTCGCCCCTTGCTCGGGAGAGGGGGGGGTTCTAGTGTGTAAGCCCTATGCTGACGTTCGCCGGTCTGGGCGCCAATCGCAACTTGAACCCCAATCTCCCGAATCTGGGGGTCCGGGCGGCGTAGCGCGTGTAGACGTTGTGAGCGCGCGCCCCCGGCACCCGATGGTCCGGGGGCTTTTGATT